>SDBV01012765.1_pt1 | contig 10731 bp, 5 predicted proteins | sample 2277081 | NCBI WGS metagenome assembly SDBV01 (sample SAMN10402039, study PRJNA504765) | marine sediment metagenome | isolation source: marine sediment core GS10_PC15, 223 cmbsf | place: Arctic Ocean: Southern Knipovich Ridge | collected 2010
TGTGTTAATAAAAGAAAAGACTACTATTGTCAGCAATGCACAGAAATTTGCTAAAAAGGGCAAGATTGACAAGGCCATTGCTCAGTGGACAAAGCTCCTGGCTGTCAGCAATGACGCACAGATCTACAATACAATAGGGGACCTGTATCTTAAAAAAGGCGCATATGATAATGCCCTGGAATTCTTTATAAAAGCCGCAGCCATCTTCAAGAAAAATGGTTTTTACTCTAAAGCCGCCGGGATCTATAATAAGATCCTCGCAATCGAACCGGATAATCTCGACGTGCTTGTTGCATCATCCAGACTGAATGCCGAAAGAGGCCTGCCCGGCAAGGCTGTTGAAGATTTCCTTGGGGTTTCTGAGAGACTTATAACCGAAGGGGCTGCAGAAAAGGCGTTGGAGACCCTGGAAAAGGCCCTCAGCATTTTCCCTTCATGTACAGAAATTAAGGCAAAGATAAGTGAAGTATCCAGCTGGATCGAAAATAATAACAGCAAAAAAAACAGGTGGGATAAATTACGATTATTTAAATGGGGTTCAGGCCGGGCTTCAGTCAGGCCCCCTGAAAAGGTCAAGAGGCAAAGAAAGAAGAGCAAGTCATTTTTTTCGCGGGCAGCTGTCTTTGTTTTAGTCTTCTCAACTACACTGACTTTTACGTTTGAGAATATTGAGAGAAAAACAGGAATCCCTGTGCCGGAAACGGATTTAGTGTTTGTCATAGATGCTGATGAAGGACCACTCTCTTCTGACCTGGAAGAGGGTTACGCCGGAGGCGGGCCAGTAGAGTATTACGGACCGGTAGAGGTCAGTAATCTTCCTGAAATCAAAAAACCGGACCCTGAACCTGTTGAAACCGCAATAAACAGTGAACCGGAGCCTGTACGAAAAACAGCTGATCCGCCTGTACAATTTACCTATAAAAAAGTCTCTCAACCAATCACCCTGAATATAGACACAGTTATTTCCGGAGAGGATAACAGGAGAAGCGCAGATGTGGTTGTGTCTGAAATGTGGACGGCTCCAGGAATAAAAAATAAATTTATTCCAAAGATAGCCCTGATTGATATAAGCAGTACAGCACTGCCCGCATTCAATAATGAGCTGTTCAATGATACGGGACACGATGGAAAAGTGCAGAATTAAATTTAATTAAAGCAAAAATCATATTAAAAAAGTCTTATCATTCCATTTAACTCTATTTTTTAATTATTATAAAATTAAAGTTATAAACAGTTATTAAACCAAAATAAATTAATCAAGGTAAAAGAATGATTTTTCTTCTTGTCTCATTTTGTATTTTAACTCTGGCATATATATATATTGGTTGGCGGCTTATTGGCCCTTTAAGGAACAGTTTTTCACGGAATATGATTTCATGGTTGCTCTTGTTATCTTTTATTTTTTTAACTTTGCTTCCCATTTTCTTCCGGCTGTATAATGTTGAAAATTATTTAATAGATCTTTTGGCATGGATTGGATACCTGAGCCTGGGATTCTTCTCCCTGGCTTTCACCTTTTTAATTGTTCGGGATCTCATATGGCTTTTTACATTTGCTGCGAAAAAAACTGTTGTACTGAAAAGTAATTTCTTTGGTTCCAACTCTAACACTGCTGAACAGTTTAATCCTGATCGTCGCAGTTTTCTTGCATATTCCTTGAATATGGGAATTATTGGTGTCTCGGGTTCAATGACAGGATACGGTTTTTTAGAGGCCCGCGGTCGCCCGGATGTTGTGGAAATTTCAGTGCCTATCCGTAGTTTGCCGGATGATCTTGAAGGTTTCAGGATTGTCCAGATAACTGACATTCATGTCGGGCCTACTATTAAGCATGACTATGTACAGACCATTGTCGAACAGACAAACAGTCTTGCTCCGGATATTATAGCTTTCACAGGGGATCTTGCAGACGGCTCCGTATCTTATCTTAAGAATGATGTTTCCCCTCTTGCAGACCTTTCTGCACGTTATGGCTGCTACTTTGTCACAGGTAACCACGAATATTACTCGGGAGTGGATGCCTGGGTGCAGGAAGTAGACCGGCTGGGACTTACCGTACTTATGAACGAGCATCGAGTTCTGAAGCACGGCACAGGTCGTATCCTGTTGGCCGGGATCACTGATTACAGAGCTGAACAATTCAACAGGAGCCATGCTTCAAACCCGGAAGCAGCCCTGTCCGGGGCTCCGCCATGCCATTTAAAAATTCTTATGGCCCATCAGCCGCGCAGCATATATGCTGCCGCCCAATCCGGCTTTGACCTCCAGATTTCAGGTCACACCCATGGTGGTCAATTCTTCCCCTGGAACTTTTTCGTAACTGCATTGAGACAACCTTATGTTGGCGATCTTCATAAATATGAAAATACCTGGATCTATGTAAGCCGGGGGACCGGATACTGGGGACCACCACTTAGGCTGGGCGCTCAATCAGAGATTACATTAATTAAACTGACCCGGGCTTAAAGTCTTTTTCTATTTAAATCTTTCATCAGAATGCAGGGTTACAAATGGGTGACACCACCCATTATCGTTGCTTTCTGCAAGTTATAGTGAAATCAGACAGAAGAACAAACTCATTGATAATTGAGAATTACGATTAATCCATTTTAGACTAAAGTTCGCACTTCTCGTTTTTTTGCTTTCGGTATAGAGTTCAATCACAAATTTCTATTTTTTTCTTGACACTTATCTATATTTTGCATACCATTGTTTTAAGGGGGGGGTTAGAAATCCCTTTTTTACGATTCCTTTGACTCAGTGAATTAATATAACTGTAAAAACAGTTTTCATATATCAGTTTGCAGAGTCTTTATTCATGACAAAACTGTCGATAAAAGATCTGCCCTTTGTTATGCAGGAAGAAAACAGGAGTCCTTTGAATACAACCCTATGAACGACAAAAAGCCGATTGGTCCGCCCCCCAGTATCGCCATGTGGATTGGTTACTAGGCTTACAACAAAAAAATAAATAAAGGAGGTCGTCAATGCCGTTTGACCCATTGCGACAACTAAATTCCCTGCAACAAATACTCGTTCAGGACAAAGCGAGCATTGGCTTTCTTCTGTCTGCTGGGTGCGGCGTCGCCATTCGGACTAAGGATGGTGCTCTCATACCCGATATCGATGGACTGACCAAAGCGGTCGTCGCTGAACTCGACAAGGGGGAGTGTAAAATCTGCCTCAAAACCGTTCTCAGCCACTTTAAGGAAGACAAGAAGAGCGCACCAAATGTCGAGGAGTTGCTTAGCCACATCCGATCATTGAAACAGGTGGCAGGATGCGGAGAAGTTAGGGGACTGAAGAGCTCCGATCTTGAAAAGATGGAACGCCAGATTTCTACCACTATAGCCACAATCGTTGATCAAGAACTTCCTTCACAGGATACGCCTCACCACCATCTTGCTCGTTGGACAAAATCTACTCCCCGGTCTTTGCCTGTTGAGATTTTTACGACGAATTATGATCTACTTCTGGAGCAGGCACTTGAAGATTGCGAAGTCCCATACTTCGACGGCTTTAGTGGTGCAAGGCGGGCCTTTTTTGACCTCACTTCAATTGAGCAGGACCACTTACCGCCGCGAGAGCAGCTACCCCCGCGCCTAGCTCGCCTATGGAAACTCCACGGATCTATCAATTGGAGACTTGTGAAAGATGCCGATGGTGATTATAAGGTATTTGTGGTGCGGTCTTCGCAGAAACTTAAAGGCGACAGTCTTCTTATTCATCCATCCCATCTGAAGTATGAGCAGAGCCGACGGATGCCTTACTTGGCCATGATGGACCGTCTCCGTTCATTCGTCGCCAGAAAGCAGGCATTCCTGATCATATGCGGGTATTCTTTTGGTGATGATCATGTCAATGAAGCCATTGCACAAGTACTGCATGGAAACCCAAACGCCACGGCATTCGCGCTCCAATTCGGTAAACTCGATGATTATGCGAAAGGCGTAGCTCTAGCACAGGGCACATCCAACCTGAGTATTCTGGCTACGGACGGTGCTGTACTGGGTACGAAGCGTGACGAGTGGATGTGCGCTGCAACCGATGCTATCGACGAGGGGATCGAAGTTCCTGCTATTGAATGGTGCCCAATAAAGGGTGATGATGAAAAAAAACGAGCCAGCTTCAAGCTTGGAGACTTCCAGATTCTTGGGAAACTATTCGTGGACATGATGGGAAAACGGGGAATAGAGCGAGAAGCTAATGAATAACACACCAACACTTCTCGGGACAGTCAAGGATGTCAAAGGGGCAACGATTAGGGTTGCCATGGAAGAAAGTACTGTCTCGGGGCTAGTGTTTATCGATGGATACGGCTACCGAATTGGGCAGATTGGTAGCTTCGTGAAAATCCCGCTTGGTTATCACGAACTCTTCGGAATTGTTTCCCAAGTAGGTGCTGGATCGGTTCCCGAAAACATTGCTGAGAAGCAGCCGTTCGGAGATCGCTGGATGACCGTTCAATTGGTCGGTGAATCTGTGGGCGGAGGGGAGTTCCGGCGAGGACTCTCCCAGCACCCTACCATTGAGGACAAGGTCCACATTGTAATCGAGGAAGACCTCGAACGTATTTATGGGTATGCGAGCGCTGTCAACTTCGTACAGGTCGGCCATCTGGCAAGCGCAGAATCCATCCCTGCGTTAATCAACATGGATCAGATCGTGACGCGACATAGCGCAGTGGTTGGGACAACGGGATCCGGCAAGTCGACTACCGTTGCATCCCTTCTATCATCAATGACTGACAAGAATCAGTACCCCTCTGCCAGAGTCGTCATAATTGATGTTCATGGTGAATATGCTGCCGCACTCAAAGACAGGGCTGAGGTCTTTCGTGTAAACCCCGACCCAAAGCGACGAGAAAAGCATTTGTGTCTTCCATACTGGGCCATGAGCTTCGATGAGTTTCTCAGTCTCTGCTTGGGTGAAGTGGATGACAAGAGCGTTGGGGCCTTAGTAGAGAGAATAAGCGACCTAAAGCTGGCATCACTTGCAAAACACCCTAAAGAGGGCGTGGACAAGGACAACTTTACCGTCGATTCCCCGGTTCCTTTTAGCATTCATGAGTTCTGGTTTAATTTATATGTCGAGCTGTTCTCGACACATACCGTTCAGGGCACTGGGCAGTCTTGGGACACGATTGCTTACTTGTTGGACGAAGATGGACAGCCGGTAGACAAAGGTGACGCAATTACCGCTAGGCCACCCCGCTTTCAACCCCAAAGGGCTGGAAACATTTTCCTTAGCCAGCTGGGTGGAAATCTAAATATTCGAAGACATATAGAAGATTTGGGAACTAGGTTGCGTGATCCACGATACGGGTTCCTTTTTCGTCCAGGGCCGTGGACATCTGCACAGGATGGTGCAACTGCGAAAGATCTCGACGCTTTGATTGAAGAATGGCTCGGCAACGACAGCCCGATTACAATCCTGGATCTTTCTGGCACGCCTCCTGCGATTACGATCCAAGTCGTTGGTATTCTTGTCCGCATTATGTATGACGCCCTCTTCTGGTCTCGAAATCTACCAGAAGGGGGAAGACACAGACCTCTGCTTCTTGTGCTCGAAGAAGCACACACGTATCTGAATGCCGGAAATTCTGGTCCTGCAACTGATGTAATACGTCGAGTTGTTCGTGAGGGGCGCAAGTACGGGATAGGTGCTATGGTCGTGAGCCAGCGACCATCAGAAATTGATCCGACAATCCTGTCTCAATGCGGAACGATCTTCGCACTCCGCCTCGCGAATGACACTGACCGTGGTCATGTACGCAGTATTGTATCAGATAACTTGGAAGGCCTTTTGGATATGTTACCAATTCTACGAACGGGAGAGGCTATAATTGTTGGTGAATCGGTGCGTTTGCCCGTGCGAACGATCATTCCTCCACCTGCCAAGAACCGAAGACCGGACAGTTCAGATCCTCTTGTCGTCGCCGATAAAGGAATGCCTGGCGGATGGACTGCCAAGGCTCACAAAGAGAAGTACGACGCAGTTATTGCAGCATGGCGCCGTCAGAATGTGGAATCACCTGAACTGCAAAAGGAGATAAAAATGGAAAGAACACCTGTAGATTCAAGTAATGTTGCGAGCATTGGCTATGACTCAGATACGAGCACGCTGGAAGTGGAGTATAGTAATGGTTCTGTCTATCAATATTTCGATGTTCCAGAACCTGTGTTTGATGGTTTTATACAGGCTTCTTCGAAGGGACAGTATTTGCACCAGGAAATCAAGGACGTCTATCGTTACGCGCGCATGTAGAAGGCTGGGGAGAGAGGTTCAAGTGATGACGAAGCATAGCAAGGCGCTACTAGGATGGCAAATCCGCTGCGCTCCGTTGTCGCCTAATATTAAAATGGGGGCAGGTCGTGCTTCTTGCATTAACAAAATATTAATAACATATATAACAAAACAATTGTCGCAATATGCCTAACACAATAACAGCATCAATGCTTTACAATTTTGTCCAATGCCCGCATCGGGTCAATCAGGACCTCTATGGAAACCCCACAGACAAGGATGAGGTAAGCGTATTTGTTCAACTCCTCTGGGACAGGGGTAATGCCTTTGAACGTCAGGTTATAGAAAGACTGGAAATCCCTTTCATGGACTTAAGTGATTTATTTGAGACTTCAAAAGAAGAAGCAACAAAAGAGGCGATAGCACGCGGGGATGATCTGATTTATTCTGGCAGAATCAGGGCAGGTAATCTTCTAGGTGAACCTGATCTCTTGCGCAGACAGGGAGAAGGGTACGTAGCAGGTGATATAAAGAGTGGTGCAGGTGAAGAAGGTTCTTCTGACATAGAAGATAAAAAACCAAAAAAACATTATGCTGTGCAGCTTGCTTTATATACTGATATCCTCGAACAGCTTGGTTTATCAACAGGCAGAATCCCCTTCGTCTGGGATATACATGGTGAAGAAATTGTTTATGACCTTGATGCGCTTCAGGGTAAGCGTAATCCAACTGCTCTATGGTCAACATATCAGGAAATTCTTGGTAAAGTTGATGCTATCTGTTCGGAAGAAAATCAAACACTACCAGCATATTCAAGTATATGTAAGCTATGCCAATGGAGAACGGTTTGTGTTAAATCATTGATCGAGGCAAAAGACTTGACATTGGTACCAGAACTTGGGCGTGCGAAGCGTGATGCTATTGTGGAGCATATAAAAGACATTAATAAACTTGTTGATTTAGATATAGATACATTAATAAATGGTAAGAAAACCGTTATTCCCGGTATCGGTCCGGATACCTTAAGGAAATTTCAGATTCGTGCTATGTTGCAGGTAAAGAAGATGTCTCCATTGCTAAAAGAATCTCTGGAGTTGCCAACATCTGAAATCGAACTCTTCTTTGATATAGAAACTGACCCCATGCAGGATGTCTGTTATCTTCATGGATTTGTTGAAAGAAGAAATGGCGACAATACAACTGAAAAATTCGTTTCATTTTATGCAGATAACCCTTCACCTGAAGAAGAGGAGAAAGCTTTTACCGGGGCATGGGAATATATAAAATCTATGCAGCCTTGCACAATGTATTACTATTCAAAATACGAACGCACTATCTGGCGTAAGCTTCGCGATAAATATCCTAACGTAATGACTGAAGAAGAAGTCGAAGACCTGTTTGATCCTGGAAAATCGGTTGACCTTTATTATGATGTAGTAAAGAAAAAAACTGAATGGCCTACCCGTGATTATTCAATTAAAACCCTTGCATCCTATCTAGGGTTTTCCTGGCGCGACACTGACCCTTCGGGTGCATCTTCAATAGAATGGTATCACCGATGGGTTGAAACCAAGGATAACACAATTAAACAACGCATACTGGAATATAATGAAGATGATTGCATTGCCACTAGAGTTTTGCTGGACGGGATAAAGAAATTAAAAGCCTAAATTCTTATGACTGACCCCCTATACGATATATGCAGAAAAAAAGGATAAACAATGAAATTAGAAAGTGTCAAATTAAAGAATTTCAGAGGGTATAGAACAGAAACAATAATTCCATTATCTGATTTAACTGCCTTTATTGGAAAGAATGATGCAGGCAAATCAACCATACTTGATGCACTCGAGATTTTCTTTAATAATACGTTAGTTACTTGTGAAAAGGATGATTTGAATATTAATGCAGATAATACAAATATTGAAATAACCTGTACTTTTTCAGAATTTCCGGAGGAAATCGTGATAGATACTGCAAATCCAACTTCCCTTCAAAACGAGTATCTTTTGAATTCTGAAAGTAACTTAGTGATAAAAAAAGTTTTTCCTGCAACCGTAGCTAAACCTAAAGAAAAGATATATATAGTATGTAACCATCCAACAATTGAAAACGGAAATGATTTAATGACACTAAAACGAGCAGAATTAAGGCAAAGAGCCGATAATCTTCACATATCTCAAGATGACTATAACAGAAATGTTAATTCATCAATGAGAGAAGCGATATGGAATTCACTTGGAGAATTAAACTTGCAGGATGCGGAATTGCTTGTAGATAAAGAAGATACGAAAAAAGTTTATGAAGCTTTAAAAAACTATTTGCCTTTATATGCCTTATTTCATTCTGACCGTCAAAGTAAAGATGATGATAAAGAAGTAACAGACCCCATGAAAGTTGCTGTACAACAAGCATTGTCAGAACTTAATGAAGAAATTGAACATATAAAGGCTGAAGTAAAAAACAAAGCCATTGATACTGCAAATAGAACACTGGCCAAATTAAAAGAAATGTCACCTGAATTAGCTAACGAGCTTATACCAGAATTTAAATCAGAGCCAAAGTTTGATTCTCAATTCAAATTAACTTTCAAATCAGAAGAAGATATACCAATAAATAAAAGAGGTAGTGGTATAAGGCGATTAATATTACTCAGCTTTTTCAGGGCAGAGGCAGAGAGAAGAAGAGCCCAACATGAAGGGAATCAAATAATATTTGCCTTTGAAGAACCTGAAACATCTCAACATCCAGACCACCAAGAAATGCTTATTAATGCATTTATGGAACTGGCCAATACAGGTGATTCACAAATTATTCTAACAACGCATACACCAGCACTTGCAGGGTTGCTGCCTTTGAATAGTTTGAGATTTATTGAAAAAAACGATGATGATATAACGGTAGAATTAGGCACAGAACAAGTCTTTGAGAAGATTGCTGATGCCCTTGGCATTTTAGCTGATCCTATTTCACAAAATGCTCAAGCTTTATTATTAGTTGAGGGTAAAAGCGATATCACTTTTGTAACTCATACAATTGAAAAGCTTAAAAATGCCGACTATTTAACACATACATTTGAAGAAAAGCGAATTGCATTAGTTCCCATCGGAGGATGTGGAAATTTGAAACACTGGAGAACATTGCGTTTAGCAGAGCAATTTGATATCCCATACTGCGTTTTGCTTGATTCAGATAAAGGAACTAATGCTGAGCAAAAAAATATAGATACTATTCAGAAGCTACAGAATGATGGGATTAAAGCTTATTTAACAAAGAAACGAGAGCCTGAAAATTATATTCATCTTGACTGTTTGAATTTGCCGCCAGGAAGCACTTTTACTTTCACTGACACTTGCGATGCAAAAGCTATGATTGCAGCGGAGAAAACCTCAAGAAAACAAAATGTAATTGAAAATTACTGGACAATAATGACTGCTGAACAGATAAGAGAAGTTGAAAAATATGATGATAATGGCAACAATAAATATGAATTCACCGAAATGTTTAATGACTTTCTAAGCTTAGTATAAATAGGTGTGAAAAGTACTTTTCACGCCCATGGTGGGGTCGGGCGTACATATTGAGATATCATAATTTCAAACGCCAACCCTCACTCTTGAATGAATTCTGAAACTGTACCTTATGGTAGGAAATCTTAATCTATGGACTAAGGCCGGACTGTATGCCTAACAGGCTATAACCCTAACTCCCACACATAAAAGATACATATTAAAGACACATTAATTATAAAATCCTGAAGAAAGAAACAGCAGCGATGAATCAGCTATCGGCTCGGACTTCCTGAAAGAAATAATCCAGATACTGAAATAGAGCGCCCAAGGCTGCATCCGGCTGCTCCCCCCAGTTCTCCATCACCCAAAGCGCGGAGCCGAGACCGGTGAGATTGTGAGTACAGCTAGGCGGGGTCTGCCCTTGAAATTGTCCTATGAGTGGGGTCGTATCTGCACAATTTACAAATTACTTGGTGGTGTCGCGTCCGCACTTACCCTTTTCACTCTTTTAATTCCTGTCAGAGTTTATACATCATAAGCTCTCGGGCATATGGCGAAATCGATGATATAAATTTCTTCTGATCCCCCGGCGGCATCGGCTTAAATGATTTTGCGAATCGCACGTTTTCCTCAAGCTGATCAATGTCATCGCATCCTATTACGACTGTCGAGACGGCCTGCGAAAGCGCGAACTCATAAAACGGCTTCATCGTGCTTATGAATGGAAGCTGTCGGGGCACTCCCCTGAGATATACCTTCATCCCGATCACCCCCATATGCTTTTCGTTTGCAAGGGGTACTACATCTTCCAGAAAACTCAAATGTTCCGGCTCTGCCGGATTTACCGGCAGAAGCACTGTATCAAAATCGAACAGAGTCATACACCTGCTTATGATTCCAGGATTTTCATGACCGGTCACACCTATAAACCTTGTCATGCCCTTTTCTTTTGCCTGTACGAAGGCCTCTATTG
>SDBV01012766.1_pt1 | contig 10731 bp, 6 predicted proteins | sample 2277081 | NCBI WGS metagenome assembly SDBV01 (sample SAMN10402039, study PRJNA504765) | marine sediment metagenome | isolation source: marine sediment core GS10_PC15, 223 cmbsf | place: Arctic Ocean: Southern Knipovich Ridge | collected 2010
GTTGTCATAGTCATCGGTCTTGGAGCAGCATCTAAAAGCATTGACAGTCCCGCCACTTCCCATCTGACTGTAGCCCCCGACGCAAACTGGAGTCGCAAAATCCTTCCTGATACGACACCTGTTCTCTTGCGCATCGATGTCGAGGGTGTCATCGGCCAGGGCTGCCTAAAATATGAAAAGTTCCTCAATATGTTACTCGACTCTCGAGAGGGCACTCTCGGAAACGATCGGGTCAAAGGGATCTTGCTCCAGATTAATACCCCGGGTGGCTTTGCGACCACGAGCAGCGACATCTACCAGCTGCTCATGCAATACAAAGAGAAGTTCAAAGTTCCTGTCTTCGCTTACGTCAATGGTCTTTGCGCCTCAGGAGGGATGTACATCGCTTGCGCGGCTGATAAGATCTATGCAACCAATAGCAGCACTATTGGATCTGTGGGCGTCCGTCTGGGACCCGCATTTAATGTCTATGAAACGATGGGAAAGGCCGGAATTAAATCGGTTACTCTTACTGCCGGAAAGGATAAAGACATGCTCAACCCCTTCCGCCCCTGGAAAGAGGGTGAGGATGACTCCCTGAAAGCGATCCTTGCTTCTGAGTATGAAGAGTTCGTCGGTGTGGTTGCCTCTTCCCGCAAAAACTTAAGCAAAGAAAAGCTAATCAGCACCTATGGAGCTCAAGTCTACGGCGGCAAAAAAGCTCAAGAACTTGGCTATATCGATGAATCGGGAGCCTCCTATGTTACTGCCATAGCCGCTCTTGCAAAAGCAGCTGGCGTGGAAGCAGAATATCAAGTGCTGCAAATGGAGCCTCATCAGTCCATACTCAAAGAGCTTTCAGAAAATAAGTTCAACCTTTTACGCGGCAAAGTAGAACATACCTTCCCACAAGCCCCTTCCCTCTCCTCTGAAATGAGCGGAAAGATCCTCTTCTTATACGATCCTCAATGAAATCTCTCTATGTATTAGATGCGTTAAATTACCTATTCCGCTCCTACCATGCTATTGGGCCCATGACCAGTCCATCTGGCGAAGCTACAAATGCCCTCTACGGTTTCATCCGCTCCATTTTCAAAGTCATCAAAGAGTTTTCTCCCTATCACCTGGTCGCTGTATTTGACGGCTCGGAAAGCACCAAGTCTCGCAAAGAAATTTACTCTGAATATAAAGCGAATCGCGAAAAGATGCCTGAGGATCTCTATCAGCAATTACAGTGGGCAGTTGAATTTTGCGAGCTTGCGGGCATCCCCCACCTTGCCACCTCTGGAGTTGAGGCCGATGATGTCATGGGAAGCATTGCGAAGTGGGCCAGCGGGAAACAGATAGATACCTTCCTTTGCACAAGCGATAAAGATATGGCACAGCTAGTAGATGACCATGTCAAAATCATCAATATCCACAAGGATCGCACCCTCGACCGCACAGGCGTTAAAGAAGTGTATGGCGTCTTCCCTGAGCAGATCCCCGATCTACTGGCTATGATGGGCGATACCTCCGACAATATTCCAGGCCTTCCCGGTATTGGCCCAAAAACAGCAGCTACATGGCTTGAAGAATTTGGCTCGCTCCATGAGATCTTGAACCATACCGATCAGATCAAAGGAAAAAAGCAAGCCGTGGTACGTGAAGGCAAAGAGCAATCTCTCATGAGCCTTAAGCTTGCAACCATTCAAACTGACGTCCCACTCCCCGTGGAAGAGGACTTTTTCAAGCTTAAACACCCTGAGTTGGAAAAGCTGCGCGCTTTCTATCAGCAAATGCACTTCATGTCCCTTCTGAAAGAACTTACACCTCCAGAACAAAAAAATGATCAACTGACCTTTGATCTCGGTAGTGAAAAACAGGCATACACCCTCATTAATGACGCGGCATCTTTTGCCAACCTACTCACCGAGCTCCGCCATGCTGGTGAGCTGTGCATTGATACAGAAACAAGTCATTTGAGCCCCATAGAATCAACACTTGTGGGTATTGGAATCGCCAAAGAATCTAAAAGAGCCTATTACGTTCCGTTGAATGGAGCACTTGCAAAAGAGACGGTGATCAATGGCCTCAAGCCTCTTTTGGAAAATCCCGAAGTGGGCGTCTTCGGACATAACATCAAATATGACTTACATCTTCTTGAACGCTACGGAATTCATGTAAAAAATGTCTCCTTCGACACGATGGTTGCCTCCTATATTTTAGCTCCCCACAAACAACGGCATGGCCTTGATGCGCTTACCCTCGAGCTTTTCGGCAAAGTGAAGACCCCTATCAGCGAGCTGATCGGCAAAGGAAAAAAGCAGATTTCCATGGCTAACGTCCCCTTGCCCCAAATCTCTGAATACTGCTCAGAAGATGTGGACTATACCTTTCGGCTGAAAGAGCGGTTTGAGAAAGAAATAAAAGCAGAGAATCTCACCCATGTTTTCGAAGACATTGAGCTTCCTCTGATTCCGATTTTGCTCAAAATGGAGCGCCGCGGCATCTATCTAGATAGTAAAGAGCTCGCGGTGATGGCCATCGACTTAAAAGCAGCACTTGAGGCGCTCACCAAAGAAATCTACGAAGAGACGCAGCAAACGTTCAACCTTAACTCACCAAAGCAGCTTGGAGAGATCCTATTTGAAAAAATGGGAATCAAGGGAGGCAAAAAAACCAAGACCGGCTATTCAACGAGTGCTGATGTGCTCGAAAGGTTAACCGAAAGATCCCCGGTCATCCCCAAAATTTTGGAGTATCGCAAGCTTGAAAAGCTTCGATCGACCTATGTCGATACGCTACCGGAGCAAATAGCGCCCTCCACAGGCCGTGTCCATTGCAGCTATAACCAATCGGTAGCCGCAACAGGACGCCTCTCCTGCAATGATCCCAACTTACAAAACATCCCCATCCGCACAGAACTGGGCCGCAAAATACGCACCGCCTTTAAACCAGAAAAAGCTGGGTGGAGTTTTCTATCCGCAGACTATTCCCAGATAGAGCTGCGCCTGCTCGCCCACCTCAGCGGTGATCCTGGGCTTATTAAAGCCTTTCAAGAGGGCGAAGATATCCATGCCTACACCGCCTCCCTAGTCTATAATATTCCTTTGAATGAGGTGACTTCCCAGATGCGCTATAGTGCCAAAGCGGTCAATTTTGGCATTATTTATGGGCAGCAAGCCTTCGGCCTCTCCAAAGAAATTGGCATCTCTTTCGAAGAAGCCAAAGATTTTATTGATACCTACTTCGAGCGCTATCCCAAAGTGCGCGACTACCTCGAACACTGCAAGGAGAGCGTCCGCCAAACAGGAAAATCCCTTACCCTCACGGGGAGAATACGCCCCATCCCCGAAATCACGAGTAAAAACCCCTTCTTGCGCCAGATGGCAGAGCGGCTAGCTGTGAACACCCCACTCCAAGGGACAGCCGCTGATCTGATCAAGCTCGCCATGATCGAGGTGGATCGAAAGGTCCCAGCAGACCTCATTCTTCAAATCCACGATGAACTCATTTTTGAAGTGCCCGATGAGCAGATCAAGCCACTAGCTCAACAGGTAAAAACACTTATGGAGGGCGTCATGCAACTAAAAGTTCCACTTGTCGTCGATATTTCCGTTGGAAAAAATTGGGGGGAATGTTAGCTTTGAAGAAAATAGCCGTTACAGGCGGCCTTTCCTCAGGGAAATCTACTGCCTGTCACATGCTCAAAGAGCTTGGTGCGCACGTCGTATCTGCTGATGAGATTGTCCATAGGCTATTGTCCCCCAAAACACCCATTGGCCAAGAAGTCATCAAACTACTTGGCGGGAAGATTGTGGACAGGGGAACTATTGATCGAACCCAGATTGCCGAAGAGGTATTTGCCCACCCTCACAAACTTGCTACTCTTGAGAAACTCCTCCATCCCGCAGTTCTAGCAGAGATTGAGCAAGAATTTGAAAGAGAAGCCGCTAAAGATGGTAACCCCCTTTTTATCGCAGAGATACCACTCCTATATGAAAGTGAAAGTGAAAAACAGTTTGATGTCGTCATCGCCATCGTTTCGGAAAAGCAGCTTGCACGTGAGCGTTTTCAAAACCCCAAAGAGTTTGAAAAGCGGATGGAACGACAAATAGACCCTCACCAAAAGGCGGCACGCGCCGACTATACCCTTCACAACAATGGCACTCTTGCCGACCTAAAAAAACAAATCCTCAACCTTTACCAACAGCTCATTATTTAAAGGAAAAAAGATGGCCCAACAAAATCCTCCAAAAAACGTTCCAGAATCCGAGACAGAAGCCCAAAAAAACCCCGAAGAAAAGACGGTTACTAAGATTGCCGACTTGCAACAGATGAACATTGAAGAACTCAGTAAGTTGGGCCGCAATATGGGTCTTGAACTGGGAGCTCTCTCTAAGTCACAGCTTGTTTTTGGAATCGTCAAGGCAAAGTCTGCTAGCCCCAATGAAGTTCTCGCCGGCGAAGGAGTATTGGAAGTGCTACCGGATGGCTTCGGTTTTTTGCGCTCTCCCAACTACAACTACCTACCCTCAGCTGAAGATATCTACGTTTCCCCTGCTCAAATCCGCCGCTTCGATCTCAAAAAGGGAGATATTGTCTACGGACCTATTCGCTCTCCTAAAGAAAAAGAAAAATATTTTGCTCTTCTTAAAGTCGATAGGCTCAACCACGAACCTCCTGAAAAAGGTCGTGAACGTATCCTCTTTGAAAACCTGACGCCTCTTTATCCTCAAGACCGCCTCGTAATGGAGACGACTAGAGAGGACCTCACCACTCGTGTCCTCGACCTTGCTGCGCCCATCGGCAAAGGGCAGCGCGCTTTGATCGTTGCTCCCCCTCGCACGGGGAAAACGATCATCATGCAGACCATTGCCAACTCCATCCACCACAACAATCCCGAAGTCGACCTTTTTGTTCTCCTCATTGATGAGCGCCCAGAAGAGGTGACCGACATGCAGCGCAGCGTGAAAGGCGAAGTGGTCTCTTCAACCTTTGATGAGCCTCCCGAGCGCCACGTGCAAGTCTCAGAAATGGTCATTGAAAAGGCGCGCCGCCTTGTTGAATACGGCCACGATGTTGTGATTCTCCTCGACTCCCTTACCCGTCTTGCCAGAGCTTACAACACAGTGCAGCCCCACTCCGGGAAAATCCTTACTGGGGGTATTGATGCAAGTGCCCTACACAAACCCAAACGCTTCCTAGGTGCTGCCCGCAATATTGAAGATGGCGGCTCCTTAACGATTATTGCAACAGCCCTTATTGATACCGGCTCACGGATGGATGAAGTGATCTTTGAGGAATTCAAAGGTACTGGAAACATGGAGCTTGTCCTCGATAGACGCCTTGCTGATCGTCGCTGCTGGCCAGCCATTGACCTCATCAAAAGCGGTACTCGTAAGGAAGATCTCCTCTATCACCCCAGCGAACTCGAGAAGATTTATCTTTTGCGTAATGCACTTGCAGATCTCGCTCCACTCGACGCGATGAAGCTTCTGACTAATCGCCTTAAGAAAACAGGCAGCAACGTTGAGTTCCTTCTCTCCATGAAAGAATAGGTCAAGCTTATTCAGTGAGGTGGTTAAGCGTGAGCTCTAGAAAGTCCTCTCGCTTGTAGATCTCCCTGATCTGCGCTCTCTCTTTTCGATAGCGCTCAACCACGGGGTCTTGGTCGAAGAAGGAGATAAAAGCCGGAAGCTCAAAATTATTGAGCCCAATTGTGGCTCTGCCTGTTAGGGACCGATCGCTTCCATTCCCCCTCAGAAAAACAAAAAAGTCATCGAGTCTTTTCGGATGCGCAAAATGCTTCCAGTAAAAAGCATAGGCATTTTCCTTCCCAAACCCAAAGAGAATACCCCAGTGGAGCGCCGTGGCATTTTGGCGAAAGGACTGCCAGAAAGGAAGAAATTAGCCCGCCTATATACGCAAGTTGGGTTGAGATCGCACAGAACGATAGAAGAAAAAGATTTACTTGTGCTATACGCATGGGTGTAAAAAGCTACTTGGAGCATTATGGACACAGTTTTTCTCTCACGCATCCAGTTTGCGATGACAAGCGGTTTTCACTACATTTATCCTCCCCTTAGTATCGGCCTTGGACTCATCCTTGTGATCATCGAGGGGATCTACGTCAAAACAGGAAAGCCTCTGTACAAGAAGATGGCTAAGTTTTGGACAAATATTTTCGCCCTGACTTTCGCGTTGGGAGTAGCCACAGGCCTCGTGCAACTCTTCGGATTTGGAACTAACTGGGCGCAATATTCACGTTTTGTGGGCGATGTCTTTGGAAGCGCACTGGGTGCTGAAGGCATCTTTGCCTTCTTCTTAGAGGCTGGATTTTTAGGAGTCATGCTTTTTGGATGGAATCGCGTCAGTAAAAAAATGCACTACCTCTCAACCATTCTCGTCGCCCTTGGGGCACATTTTAGTGCGCTTTGGATCGTGATCGCTAACTCCTGGATGCAAACCCCGACTGGGTATCGCATTGTAGGAACAGGAACTATGGCGCGTGCACAGGTCACTAATTTTTTTGAAATGGCCTTCAACCCCTCCATGATTGATCGAGTAACGCATGTTATTCTCGGCTGCTGGCTCGCAGGGGCGTTTCTTGCCATCAGCATTAGCGCCTACTACCTCCTGAGGAAAAAGCACCTGGCATTTAGCAAGGCAACCTTGAAGGTCTCGCTAATTGCAGCTTTTGTGGTGCTTGTTCTGCAGGGGCTTTCAGGAGATTCAACAGCACGTGGGGTTTCCGTAAATCAGCCGGCAAAACTTGCCGCTATGGAAGGCGTCTACAAAACAGCAGATTATACCGCGATGAATATCATCGGTTGGGTGGACAAGAAGACCCAGACGGTAAAAGGGTTGAAAATCCCTGGGCTCTTGAGCCTCTTCGTTAAACGCAACGTCAAAACTCCCGTCGAAGGGCTCGACAAGATCCCTGAGGATGACTGGCCTCCTGTTCAACCCGTTTTTCAGGCCTATCACTTAATGATTTGGATGTGGGGATTAATGTTTGTTACCACCTGCACCGCGCTTATCATGATGTTTAGAAAAAAGCTCCCAAAGGCTAAATGGACACTTGGCGCACTCGTTCTCTCTGTTCTCCTCCCTCAGGTCGCCAATCAAATGGGGTGGATGACTGCTGAAATTGGGCGTCAGCCTTGGATTGTCTATGGGATTATGCGCACCTCTGAAGGAGTTTCAGCTTCAATCAATGCCTCACAAGTCCTAGGATCTCTGATCATGCTCAGTGTAATCTACATTGCCCTGCTGGCCGTTTTTCTTTTTCTCCTGAATAGAAAAATCCAACACGGGCCCGAAGATGGCACAGAAAATGCTACTGTATATCATGATCCCTACGCAAAAGAAGGAACTAAATCATGACCCTTGATGTTATTTGGTATTTTATCATAGTACTTTCAGTTGTTTGCTATGCGATGCTTGATGGTTTTGATCTCGGAGTAGGGCTACTCCACCCTTTCACCAAAACAGACTATGAAAGACGTATCTTCCTCAATGCCATTGGCCCTGTATGGGACGGCAACGAGGTCTGGCTTGTCATCGTTGGAGGGGCACTTTTTGCCGGCTTCCCAGAAGTCTATGCCACTGTCTTCTCCGCATTTTATATCCCCACGATGCTTCTTTTGATGGGGCTCATCTTTCGCGCTGTCTCGATTGAATTCCGCAGTAAAAGTGAAAACAAAAGCTGGCGTATGGTATGGGACTGGATGTTTGCCCTTGGCTCCTTCGTGATCGCCTTTGGCCTTGGTGTCGTCCTTGGAAATCTTATTGAAGGGATCCCTTTAGACAGTGACCATAATTACATCGGAACATTTTCCCTCTTTTTAAGACCCTATTCCCTCCTTATGGGGCTGACCACGGTGGCTCTTTTTATGATGCATGGGGTTAACTTCCTTGTCATGAAAACAGAGGGTGCGCTCCATACTAAGCTGCGCAGCTGGTCCCCCAAAGCCATCTCTTTTTTCATTATCACCTATGTGGCCCTCACGATTGCCACAGCATGCGTCCATCCTCAAATGATGGATCGCATGCGGGAGTACCCCGTCTTTTTGTTGATCCCTGTGGTCGCCTTTCTTACCATCATCTGTACGCCCTTGCTCATGAAACGCAAGATGGATGGCTGGGCCTTTCTCTCCTCCTGCCTAAGCATCGCTCTGCTCCTTTTGCTCTTCAGCGTTGGAACTTATCCTTATATGGTCCGTTCAACGGTAGCACCTGAGCAAAACAGCCTTCTTATCTCCAATTCAGCCGCTTCTACACTCACCCTGCAAATTCTTCTCATTATCGTGGCTATTGGAATCCCCATGGTTTTTGGATATGGCTTCTATGTCTATCGGATCTTTCGCGGGAAAGTCAAATTGGAGGCGACTAGCTATTAACCACCCTGGACAATAATCTTCCTTTGATATAAACTCTCGGGCAAGCAATTGGGTTGCATGCAGAAAAACTGCCTGTTCGGTAGCCCCCACTTGGTGTAGGCGATATCATGCGCCAGCTTATAACGTTAGTCACAGTTCTCTCGGTTTTTTTTGCCTCGTGCCAGTCTAAGGGTGGTATCACCCCTGTGCAACAGCTCAATCTCAACATCCCTTCCGATCCAGCTACGCTCGATCCGCGTAAAGGTGGTGATCTGGTCTCATCAATGCTCCATTTTCTCCTCTTTGAGGGGCTGGTCCGGCTCAATCAAGAGGGAGTAGCCATTCCATCACTTGCCGAGCGCATTGAAATCTCAGAAAACCGAAAAATCTACACTTTTCACTTAAGGGACACTCAGTGGTCCGATGGCTCTCCCATGCGAGCCTTGGACGTTGAAAAATCTTGGAAAGATATCCTCGCCCCAGATTTTCCAGCTGCTAACGCCCATCTCCTCTATCCAGTCCTCAATGGCCAAGCATACAAAATGGGTGAGGTAGAAAGAGATGAAGTGGGGATCAGAGCCATAAATGACCATACATTGGAAGTCACGCTCATACGCCCTACCCCCTACTTTCTAGAATTGATCGCTTTCTGCGTCTGTTTTCCCGTGAATGCAGAACTTGATAGAACAAACCCCGACTGGGAGCAAGAGACAGGTGAGCAATTTGTTTGCAGCGGCCCCTTTACCCTCGCAAACTGGAAACACAACAATGAGATTCTTCTCGTAAAAAACCCACATTTTTGGGGCAAAGACTCTGTTAGGTTAGAGGCTATCAAGATTTCAATGGTTAACGATGAGATGACAGCCCTTCAGATGTATGAAAAGGGAGAGATCGACATCCTTGGAAACCCCCTTGCCTCCCTGCCCTCAGATGCAGTTCCAGAACTTAAAAGGCAGGGCAAGCTTCACATACGGCCCGTAGCAGCCTCCACCTTCTGCTGCTTTAACCTCAATCAACCCCCTTTTAACAATGTAAATATTCGCAAAGCTTTCGCCTATGCGATAGATCGAGAGCAGATTGTAAACAACATCACACAGCTGAGTGAAGTCCCCGCCCTTTCCATGATCCCTCCCGTTTTGAAAAAATGGAAAAAGGATCTCTTTTTTCAAGATGCAGATACTGAGAAGGCTCGCTTTCACTTAAAAAAAGGGCTAGAAGAGCTCGGACTGACGCGCAAAGATTTCCCCCAAATTACCTACCATTATTCCAGTAGCGAACAACAAAAAAAAGTCTCGCAGGCGCTGCAGCAACAATGGCATAGCGTCCTAGGGATACAGGTAGAATTGGAAGGCTGCGATAATAAAGTGGTGATGCAGATGCTCAAAATGGGAAACTACTCTATGGCCCAGGCCTCTTGGATGGCTCAGTATCACGACCCCATGAATATCTTTGAGCGGTTTCAATATGCCGACAATGTAAAAAACTACTCCAATTGGGAAAATGAGGAATACGTCCGTCTTCTCAACCTCTCCTCTCAAGCAGAGACTGAAGAGAGTCGCGCCGCCATTTTTCAACAGGCTGAAGAGGTTTTTCTCCAAGAGATGCCCATCGCCCCCATCTTTCATTGGAACTCCGTCTTCATGGCGCACGATTATGTCAAACGATTTGACCTTGCACCTATAGGTGATGGCTTTTTTGAACGCGTATATATCGATATAGAAGCTAAAGGAGTATGGCGATGAAACTCCTAAACCACACAGGCTCACGCCTCCAGAAACGGCGCAATGCATCCAATGGCTCTCGCAATAGACTCATTCACCCCATCTACCCCCTGCCTCCTGAACTAGAAAAAATCTCAGATGCCTACATTGGGTCGGTTGAAAGTGTCCTCTGCCAAATGCTTCCCGCTGCTTTCGTTTCCTCCCTTAGCAAAAAAGCAAATTTCCACCTCTTGCCTGGGTATTTTGAACACCTTGACCAAGAACTCCCTCTGGCCTCCTGGTCACACCCTGATAAAGGGCCCTGCAGCGTTGTCATCAATCTGCTATGCCAGTCAGACCTCACACATGGTCTTGGTAGATATTTCTCCGATCTTGCAAGCCGATGGCTCCTGCCCGGGAAATTTCTTGCAATTTGGAACAGCCAAGCATTGAATTTTAGATTTACCACCTATCCTCGCAATAGCTACTTCTTCACCCAGATTTCAATCCATGTGGAGTCCGATGAAGACCTGCAGATGGTTAAAGAAAATTTGCCTCGTATTACCCAAGAACTTACCCTGAATCTCCACTCTGTGAAGCTTGCACGCAGCGTGATAGCAACCAAGCGCCTCACACAAGCTGAGAAAAAAGCTCTTGTGAAAGAAAATGTTGTCTCACTCTTCGGC
>SDBV01012767.1_pt1 | contig 10730 bp, 8 predicted proteins | sample 2277081 | NCBI WGS metagenome assembly SDBV01 (sample SAMN10402039, study PRJNA504765) | marine sediment metagenome | isolation source: marine sediment core GS10_PC15, 223 cmbsf | place: Arctic Ocean: Southern Knipovich Ridge | collected 2010
AGATCGCCCGGGACACCTGGGCCGACCGCGAGGTCCGCCTGGTGGGGATACGTTCGTTGGCGCTTGTCCTCGACAAGCGGACCGTCGAGGCGATGATCCCGCTGCTCGACGACCCCGACGAGTCCGTTCGCGAAGCGGCCGCCGCTTCGCTGGAAAAGCTGACCAATATTCGCGCCTTCGGTTCCGACGCGGGGGAGTGGAAACGCTGGTGGGCGCGGAATAAGGGTAAGGACGAGGTCGAGTGGCTGAGGGAGCTGGCCGACGATCTGAACAAGACCAAGACCGACCTGGAGAGCGAGAACGCCCGCCTCCGCGATGAGGCGGAGAAGGTAGGGGTCGCCCTGGAAAGGGAGAACGCCCACCTTCGCGACCGACTGGCGAGGGCGACCAGCGACCTCTACGCCGCCGCCCCTCCCGCCCAGCGGGAGCCCATGCTCCTGGGATTCCTCAAGGACCCTCTTCCGGACGTCCGCTTGGTCGGGACCAAGCTCGCCTACCGCCGCCTCGCTGCGAGCGAAGTGATCGGCGAGGAGATCCGCCTGCACGTTCGGACGATGCTGACCGATCCGGAGGCCGCCGTCAGGGCGAGTTCGGCGATGCTGCTGGCGAACCTGAGCGACGGGGATTCGCTGGCGGCGCTGCTGGATCGCCTGAAGGTCGAGCGGGAGAATTCGGTGCGGGTGCAACTGCTGACTGCGCTCGGGCAGCTGCGCGATCCTAAGGGCCTCCCCGCGGTGCTGGGCGAGATCCCGTCGGAGGATGACATGACCTCCGCGGCGGCGGCGGCGGCGCTGGCGCGAATCGTCGACGCCAACCCGCTCGACGAAGTGTGGAGAACCCGCACCGTTCAGGCGCTGATCGCCCGCTATAATCTCGCCGCCAAGGCGACCGACGGTGCCGCTCTCCGCGAGGCGCTGGTGGCGGCCATGGGAAAAGTTAAGGACAAGGCCTTCGCCGAAGTGCTGCGCAGCGCCCTGAGAGATCGCGCCGCGACCGTCCGCCTGGCGGCTGTGGGAGCGCTGGCGTCCCTGGGAAACCACGGTTCGGCCGAAATGATCGAACCGCTGGTGGGCGACGAGGACAGAGGCGTGCGGCAGGCGGCGATCTCGGCGATCGGGGCGCTGGGCGGAAAGAAGCACCTGGGGACGGTCATGGTGCGGACGGCCCCTGCGGTCGAGACCGACGCAGCCGTTCGCAAGCAGGCGTGGTCGGTGGCGATGGCGATCCTCACCGAAGCCGGTCCGGGCGACTTGCGCCGCGTCGCCGCTACCCTCGCCTCTCGGCCGGACGCGATCGATGAGCGAATCCAGATACTGCAAATGCTCGTCGGGGCGCTGGGGTCAGAGGGCGGACGTGCCCTGAGCGACGCACAGAGGCAACTGGGTGGGGCGCTGGTTGGGGCGGGCAGGCCTGCGGAGGCCGCCCCGCATCTCGCAGAGGCGTGGAAGATCCGTCAGGCCGATCGGAGCCCGGAAGCTTCGAACGTCTGGATGGAATGGACCGAAGCACTGCTCGCGGCCGACGATCCGGCCGTCATCAAGGCCATGAACGAGCAGACGGATGATGACTGCTTCGTCAGGACCTTGCTCCGGGTGATCGAGCGGCTCTCGGAGCTGAAGAGGGAGAAGAAGTACACTGCGTCGATCATGCTCGCCGAGGCCGCGCTGAAGGACCTCCCGCACAGGCTGACGGCTGAGCAGCGTGAGGTTATGGCGCAGTTTCTCACCGACGCCCGGACAGCCCGGAAGACCGAAGACCGGCGTGAGGTGGGAAAGCTCGTCGGGCAGTTGACCGCCCCCGACGAGGACGCGCGCAAGACCGCCGCCTCGAAGCTCCAGACGATGGGCGCCCGCGCGGTCGCACCGCTGCTCGGGGAGCTTAAGAAGTGCATCTCCGCCGAGATCCCCGACGCCGAACTCGAGGCCGCTATTGCAGCGGCGCTTGGGCAGGTCGCGCCCGACCTGAATGGCTATGACCCTACCGCCTCGCTTTCCGAGCGAATCAAGTTCATCGACACGTGGTTGAGAGGTCGCGAATGATCGGACGGTGGGGCTCGTGCGCCGCCGCCTACCCGACCCCGGCTCTTGCCTTTGACAAACACCCACTCTGCGCCGACAATGCCGGCTCACTCGCAACCCATCAGGAGCAATATGGGCAAGCACTGCATCGGGATCGACCTGGGCGGGACCTACGTGAAGTTCTGCCTTCTCGACGGCGACAGGCAGCCCGGCGAGCTGCTTGAGCTGCGCACGCCCGATAAAGGCGACGACCTGATCCACCAGATGGTCCAGGGCTCGCGGGAGTTGATGGACAGGTCCGGTGTGAGCGACGCCGACGCCGTCGCGGTGGGCATAGGCTCGCCGGGTCCGCTCGATTTCGAGACCGGGTGCATCATCTCCCTGTCGAACCTTCCAGGTCTCGACGGGCTCCCGATTCGCGACAGGGTGAGCGAGGGGCTCGGGCTACCCGCTGTCCTCGAAAACGACGCCAACACCGCCGCCTACGGTGAGTACATCTGCGGGCACGCCGGAGGAACCGGCGACATGGTCATGCTCACGCTGGGGACCGGCGTCGGGAGCGGGATCATCATCGACGGGAAGATTCTCCACGGGGCGCACGGGCTCGGGGGAGAGATCGGGCACATGATCGTGGAACCCGACGGTGAGCTGTGCGGCTGCGGGCAGCGGGGATGCCTGGAGCGGTACTGCTCGGCGACGTACATCGCCGAGCGCGCGATGCGGAGGATCGACGCCGAGAACAGCGGCGGTCCGCTGGCGGGGGTGTTCAGGCAGAAGGGAACGATCGACGCCAAGGACATCCAGGAAGCCGCCGCCGCCGGAGACGAACTGGCCTCCGACGTCTGGGACCGGGCCGCCTACTACCTCGCGATCGGCTGCGCCAGCATCTGCCGCATCTTCGACCCCGACCGTATCGTCATCGGGGGAGGGATGACCGGAGCGGGCGACCAACTGATGCGCCCGCTGCTCGCCCATTTCAGGGAACTGCACTGGTCGCTGACCGACGTGCGGACGGAGATCGAGCTGGCGAGGTTGGGCAACGAGGCCGGGGCGATCGGGGCGGCGGGGGTGGCGTGGAGCGAGTTCGGCTGAGAGAATGGGACCAGACCGTGGGCGGAGCGTCCGTCGGGAAGGACCGGCGGACGGCCGCGTGAAGGAAGCATCACATGAAACACTATCATCCGACGTTCGACGAATTCCTCGCCCTCGCGGATAAGGGAAACACGATTCCCGTCTACCGCCAGCTTCTCGCCGACGCCCTCACCCCCGTGATGGCCTACAAGCGCATCGCGCAGCCCCCCGGTTTCGCCCCGTCCGAACACGCCTTCCTCCTGGAGAGCGTCGTCGGAGGGGAACAGATCGGGACTCACTCGTTCGTAGCCGCCGATCCCGAGGTGACCTTCGTGGCGCGGCGCGATCGGATCGTCATTCGCCGCCAGGGGGGGGGCGAACAGGAGATCACCTCCACCGATCCGCTCGCCGAGATGGCGAAGATGCTCGCTCCCTACGAGCAGGTGCATCTCCCCGAGTTGCCCCGCTTCACCGGAGGGCTCGTCGGGTACGCCGGGTATGACATGGTGCGCTATTACGAGAAGATCGGCGACGGTCCGGACGACGACCGCGGGCTTCCGGACCTTTCGTTCGGGCTCTATCGGACGATGGTGCTCTTCGATCACATCTCGAAGACCATAAAGGTCATTTCCAACGCGCACGTGAGGGAGGACCCAGGCGAGGCGTATCGCGAGGCGTGCGAGTCGATAGAGCGGACCGTCGATCGCCTCCGAGGCGATCAGACGCAGACCGTCGGGGAGATCACGCTCTCTCATCTCCCGCAGACGCCCTTCGAGTCGAACTTCACCCGCCCCGGGTTCGAGCAGGCGGTGGAGGACTGCAAGGAATACATTCGCGCCGGTGACATCTTCCAGGTGGTCCTCTCCCAGCGGCTGGCCGTCGTCACCGACGCCGTTCCGTTCGACATCTACCGCGCCCTGCGCGTGGTCAACCCATCGCCCTACATGTTCATCCTGAACTCGCCCGACGTGACGTTGGTGGGAAGCTCACCCGAGATACTCTGCCGCGTGGAAGGCGGGATCATCACCAACCGCCCGCTGGCCGGGACGCGCCCGAGGGGGGAGACGGATGCAGAGGACGAGGCGCTCGCGGCCGAGCTGCTCGCCGACGAGAAGGAACGCGCCGAGCACATCATGCTCGTGGACCTGGCGCGAAACGACGTCGGGGTGGTGGCGGAACCGAAGTCGATCAAGCTCTCCGACGTGATGACCATCGAGCGCTACTCCCACGTCATGCACATCGTCTCCGACGTCCAGGGGAAGCTGGCGGAGGGGAAGACCGCCTTCGACGCGCTTCGGGCGACGCTACCGGTGGGGACGGTCTCGGGGGCCCCGAAGATCCGCGCAATGGAAATCATCGACGAGTTCGAACCCACGAGACGCGGACCTTACGCCGGCGCCGTCGGATACGTGGACTTCTCCGGGAACATGGACACGTGCATCGCCCTGCGGACCATGGTGATCTGCGGTGGAAAGGTGTATATACAGGCCGGAGCGGGGATCGTCGCCGATTCCGTCCCCGCTCGGGAATACGAGGAAACCATCAACAAGGCCAAGGCCCTGCTGCGTGCGATTGAGATCGCGCAGGCGGGCTTCGGCGACTGACAGGCCCGCGCGACGGGCGGGAGTGCGAACATGAAGAGCGTTCTGTGGATTGTGGTCTTCCTGCTGGGGGTCGTGGTCGGTGGGGGAATCGTCCTGGTTGCGCGGCCGGCGGCCGAGGCCGAGGCCCCGCCCGCTTCGGACGCAGCGATCTTGGCTCGGATCCGGGCGTCGGATCCGGATGTGCCCGTCTCTCTTCTGGGCGTGCTGGTCTCCGTCACCAACGACACCGGAGAGGCGCTGAAGAACGTCGAGGTGCATTACGCCGGCGGGAGCTTCTATACGGATACGCTCTCTCCCGCCGGGAGCTTCTCCAGGCGGATCTACCCGACGGGTGAATCCGCCCTGGAAGTCGCCTTCGCAGATCAGTCCGGCGGCGAGGTTTGCAGCGAGGTGGACGCCCAACTGAGTCCGGGCGGGTCCGGAAGTCTCCGCCTGTCGATACAACCCGGGGGAAAGCTCCAGGTGAAAGAGGAGACGACGGCGGCGAAGTAAGGGCGGGGCTCTTACCCGCCTCCCTCGCCATGTTCTCCGCTCGGGGAGAAGCGAGGTCCCACGCGCTCCGACCGATCCCTCATCATCGCCTTCCGGCGCCGCCTCGCGACCAGTGCGAAGATAATCTCCAGCGCGACTACCGCCGTGATCGCTCCTCCCACATCCGCGATCCAGTCGGTGACGGCTGCGTCGCGGTTTACGAACGCCTGGGTGAGTTCATCAACCGAAGCGTAGAGGATCAGGGCACAGGCGACGAGTATCGCCCGGCGCACCGGCCTCGCATAGTACCCCGCCGTCGTCAAGAGCAGCAGCCCTCCCAACACCAGGTAACCCGCGAAGTGCAGCATACTGTCGGCGGGCATCGATTCGGGCAGGACGCGGGAGGGGACGTGAGTGGCGACGAACGCCAGCCCCCAGGTCGCGATACTCATCGCGAGGAGGATCCGTCTGATGCGTCGTACGAATCGTGATGGACCTCTCGATGGTGCGTTCATGGTTGTGACGGTCTGTCGGTGGTGAGCGGGTGGTCCTGGTGCTTGGGCGGTTCGCCCGCGGCGTCGGCGCGGGAGGGGGAGGCCGGTTCCCATTGGCCTACCTCGGGCGTTTGCGTCTCTTTCGTGTCGATGGCGGGCTCGTCCGTCGTCTCACTCTGCGCCTGCTCCGGCGTCGGGGAGATCTCCTGACGGACCTCGGCCTCTCGCTCCGGTTCGGTCGGGGCGGGCAACTCTTCGGCGGGCGCGCCCGTCGCCGTTAGCCCCAGGAACTGCTCGGCGAGGGCGAGGTAGTCTTCGGCCCCGCGCGAGTGCGGGTCGTAATCGAAGATCGTCTGTCCGTGCGAGGGGCATTCCGCGAGCTTGATGTTTCGCCGGATACGCGCCCGGAATATTTTCGCCTGCGACCACGGGGTGTCGCTCGCTCGCGCAGCCTCGAAGAAGTTCGTCACGTCCGCCGCCACCTCCGCCGCCAGCCGCGTCCCAGTCTCGTACATGCAGAAGATGACGCCCCCCACGCGGAGCGTGGGATTGATTCGGTGCTGCACGAGGGCGACCGTCTCGAGGAGCTTTCCGAGGCCCTGGAGCGCGAGGAAGTGCGGTTGGAGCGGGATGAGCACTTCGTCGGCGGCCGCCAGGGCGTTGAGGGTGAGCAGCCCGAGGGAGGGCGGGCAGTCGATCATGGCTAGCTCGTAGGGCAGATCGGCCGTAAGGAGCCGATCGCGAAGGACTTGCTCGCGGCCGACCGTCCCCACCAGCTCGACCTCGGCGGCGGCGAGGTCGATGGTGGAGGGAACCAACCAGAGATTGGGTGCGACCTCGGTCGTCACCGCGGTGAGTTCGGCGTCCTTGCTCATCACGTCGTAGACGCTGGCGCCTGTCCGGGCGGGCTCGATCCCGAAGTGAAGCGTCAGGTGCGCCTGCGGGTCGAGGTCGATCAGGCAGACGGTGTGTCCGTGAGCGGCGAGGGCGGCCCCGAGATTGGCGACCGTCGTGGTCTTCCCGACCCCGCCTTTCTGATTGATCACCGCGTAGACCTTCACGCGGGGCATTATAAGGCGATCTCCGGCGGTGACAAGGGCGCAAAAGACCGCGGCAGGTGCCGCCGTGGCGGAGCACCTGCCGCTGGTTGTTCTTTCCCACCTCCATCCCCGATCGGGGCGAAGGCGATCGCCGAGAATCCCTCAGCGATTACTTCTTGGCTTTCTTGGCTTTCTTCTTTGTGGCTTTCTTCTTTGCTACTTTCTTCTTCGCGGCTTTCTTCTTGGCCTTCTTCTTCGGGGCCTTCTTCTTCGCCGCCTTCTTGGCCACCTTCTTCTTCGCTACCTTCTTCTTGGGGGCCTTTCTCTTTGCGACCTTCTTGGCTACTTTCCTCTTCGCCTTCTTCTTGGCAACTTTCTTCTTCTTCGCTACCTTCTTCGCCATCGTGCCACCTCCTCTCAGGTGTCTAGACAAGGTATTCGAAGAAAATCACATTGCTAACTTTGTACACTTCTTATCGTTCGATGTGCAAGCATTCCTCAATTATTTCTCATCGCTTTCTAAGAGCGATGAAGCGCATCGAAAGGCCGCTCTCGTCCCGCGCGACTCACTCGCGCGCGGTGATGCGACTACTGCGACGATGCGTCACTACGGCGCTGGGCTGCTCTTGACCGGGGACCACGTCATCCCGGGCGAGATGATGTCGAATACGAATTAATACATATACATATATACATGCGACGTGGCCCGTCTCGTTCCGGTGGGCGCGAGGGAGGGAGCCGGGCCGACTGCGAAGCGATCTTCTCACGCGCCCACGAGCGGCGAGCGCGGGCGAGGGCGCCCGGTCGGACGGAGCATCCATCTCAGGACGCGCGGGCCGGTGCGAGAAACGCGACAGTGCGAGCAGGGACAGGCGAGAAGGAGCGACCCGCGACCAGCGCGTGTGAGAATGGCGACATCTTCATAGGATTCTGTGCTGCCTGCAGTTACGGAGGCGGGTTTTGAGCAGGCTACCCTGTCGAGCGGTTCGGTAGAGACCGGCGGGGCGCAGGGAGCGAGATCGTCGGGGGGACACTCAGAGCGCCGGGTGGGAAAGTCGGGGCGGTCTGAACGGGCGGGGCGGATCGATTGGATCATGGCGAAAGCTCGCGCTGAACGATGTAGAATGATAGTGAAGCCCGGGTGGTTTGTGGGAGCTATGATGGATCGGGATGACGAACTAGCGCTCACCGAAAACGCGATGGAGACGCTACGGGCGCGCTACCTCCGCAAAGACCTCGCCGGGGGCGTCGAGGAAACCCCGCGCGAGCTGTTCGAGCGCGTCGCGCGCTTCGTCGCCGCAGCCGAGAGCGCCTACGAGGCTTCGCAGAAACGCGCGACAGAAATTGAAAAGAAATTTTTCTCGCTGATGGCGAGCGGAAAATTTCTTCCGAATAGTCCCACGCTGATGAACGCGCATCAGCGCGTCGGAATGCTCAGCGCGTGTTTCGTCCTCCCCGTCGAGGACAGCATCGAGGGGATCTTCGAGTCGGTGAAGAACACGGCGCAGATTCAAAAGGCCGGAGGCGGGACGGGATTCTCGTTCGACCGCCTGCGCCCGACCGGCGACTACATCGCCTCGTCCGGCGGCCAGACGTCCGGACCGATCAGCTTCTGGAGGGTCTTCTGCGAGGCGACTCGCGCGATTCAGCAGGGGGCGTTTCGGCGCGGGGCGAACATGGGGATGATGAACATCGACCACCCGGACATCCTCAAGTTCGTCACCGCCAAGAGCGACCTGACGGAGTTCGAGAACTTCAACATCTCGGTCAAGGTAGGCGACGAGTTCATGCGCCGCCTTCGCGCCGAACCCGACGCACCTCACGCGGTGGTCAACCCGCGCACGGGGGAGCGCTACTTCCTCCCGCACTCACTCGACGTCGCGCACTACAGGATCGGCGAACTGGCGCCGGGCGAGGCCGCACCCGACGACTGCTACACCCACCGCGAGCTGTGGGACATGATCGTCCGGGCAGCCTGGTCCACCGGCGAACCAGGCGTGTGCTTCATCGACCGCATCAACGCCGACAACCCCACTCCGAGGGTGGGGCGCATCGAGGCGACCAACCCCTGCGGCGAGCAGCCGCTGCTCGATTACGAGGCGTGCAATCTCGGATCGATCGACCTGGCGAAGTTCGCGCTCGGCGGAAAGCTCGACGAATCCGGGCTTCGCGGGACCATCCGCCTCGCCGTGCGCTTCCTGGACGACGTGATCGACGTCAACGATTACCTGGTGGAGCCCATCGATCGGATGTGCCGCGGCAACCGGAAGATAGGGCTCGGGCTGATGGGCTTCGCCGACGCCCTGTTCGAGCTGGGGATCAAGTACGGCAGCGAGGAGGGCGTCGCGTTCGGGCGTCGCTGCGCGAAGCTGCTCACCGAGGAGGCCTTCGCCGCCAGCGAGGCCCTCGCGGGCGAGCGAGGGACGTTTCCGAACTGGACCGGATCCCTCTGGGACACTCGCCACCACCGCCCCATGCGAAACGCTGCCGTCACCACCATCGCCCCGACGGGAACGCTGAGCATCCTCGCGGGCTGCAGCGGGGGGATCGAACCGGCGTACGCGCTGGGGTTCTTCAGGCACATCCTCGACGGGCGGGAGCTGACGGAGGTCAACGGCCCGTTCCGGCGGTACGCGGAGCGAAAGGGCTTCTGGAGTGAGTCGCTCGCCGCGAAGCTCGCGCGCGGGGCTCCGCTGTCGGAGGTCGATGGAGTGGACGGCGAGACGCGGGAGCTGTTCGTGACGGCGCACGAGATCGAACCGGTCTGGCACGTGCGGATGCAGGCGGCGTTCCAGGAATATATCGACGGCGCCATCTCCAAGACGATCAATCTGCCCAACGAGGCCCCCCCGGAAGCGGTCGAGGAGATATACCAACTTGCGTACGACCTGAAGTGCAAGGGCGTGACGGTCTACCGCGACAGGTGTCGATCCGCCCAGCCGATGACATCCGAGTCGCTGGAGGAATCTCTCGGACAGCAGTGCCCGCAGTGCCGCCGCCCGCTCGAAGCACGCGTCGGGTGCAATCGCTGCCCCCACTGCGGTGGGACGCTCTGCGCGGTCTGAGCAGGAGCCCGCCCCGCAGAATGTCTTGGACGAGGCGATGTGAATCGGTATCTTGGTAGATCCTCATCGGAAAGCTCGAAGCGGACCTGGAGGACATACAGGAATGAGCAAGATGTGCAGATATTTGATTGTCGGGATCGTCCTGTCGGGCGCGCTCGGGGGGTGCGCGGTGACGCAGGATCAGAACACGCCGGTTTGGCAGAAGCACGAGACGGACCCGGCGACGGGCCGGGCCTTCTGGTACTACGTCCCGAGCACCTATCGCCACGACAGGCCCACACCGGTTATCGTCTCCTGCCACGGTACCCCCCCCTACGACATCGCCGAGCATCACATCCGCGAGTGGAAGATGGAGGGCGAGCGGAACGGGTGCATCATCCTCGCCCCCGAGCTGATCGCCACCGACGGGCTCTTCGGCGACGGACCGATCGTCGGAATGCTCAGCGATGAACGCTACATACTCAGCCTCATAAGCATGATGGGCTACCGCTACAACATCGACCGCGCCAACATCATGATAACGGGCTTCTCCGGGGGCGGGTTCCCCGCGTACTGGGTGGGCCTTCGGCATCCGGACGTGTTCAGCGTGGTCGCCGGGCGCAACTGCAACTTCAGCGTGGGCAACCTGGACGGGTGGTACCCTCCGGAGGCGAAGCGTACCCCGATCATCATCTACACGGGGCAGAACGACCCGGGGGCGATCAGCTGGCAGTCGAAGGCGGGAATCCGATATCTCCGTTCGAAGGGGTTCAACGTGGAAGCGAGGGTGATACCCGGACAGGGGCACCAACGGCACCCGGAGGTGGCGATGGAGTTCTTCCGAAGGCACTGGCGGCGGCCGAAGGGTTCGATGTAATACCGCACCGAATCCGCCGCTGCGTCGCAGCCCGAGGGCCGTCTCACCGATGAAAGCGCGTGGGCTGAACTGGAAACGCATCGCCAGCATCGTCTCGCTCGTCGGGAACAT
>SDBV01012768.1_pt1 | contig 10730 bp, 9 predicted proteins | sample 2277081 | NCBI WGS metagenome assembly SDBV01 (sample SAMN10402039, study PRJNA504765) | marine sediment metagenome | isolation source: marine sediment core GS10_PC15, 223 cmbsf | place: Arctic Ocean: Southern Knipovich Ridge | collected 2010
CAACCACGGCATGTTGAGCCTGATTTTGCTGAGCCATCGGATTTGGGTGAAGCTTTGCTAGCCGTTCTTAGCTCGTGGAATGTGTGTAGCAAGGAATGGGTAATACGCCAGTATGACCATGAAGTGCAAGGGGGTAGCGTTCTTAAGCCTCTGGTGGGCAAGAATAATGACGGACCTGGCGATGCCGCCATTATCAGGCCAATTTTAGACTCGGAAATGGGTGTAATCGTCTCTAACGGCATAAACCCTAAATATGGAGACATAGACCCCTACTGGATGGCGGCATCCGCTATTGATGAAGCATTAAGACAAATCGTGGCTGTTGGCGGTAATTTACGCAAGGTGGCGCTGCTTGATAATTTCAGCTGGGGCAATACCAGCCGACCAGACATGCTGGGTGCTTTAGTTCGGGCATCCCAAGCGTGCTATGATATGGCAGTAGTCTATGAGACCCCTTTTATTTCGGGTAAGGATAGCCTTCATAATGAATTTCAATTTGACGGCAAGACTATCTCTATTCCACATACGCTACTTATCTCCGCTATCAGTGTTATGGAAGATGTGAACCGCGCGGTATCAATGGATTTCAAGAAAGCGGGCAACCTGATTTACATTGTGGGCACAACACAGAAAGAGCTAGGGGGGTCTGAATATTTTAGAACTCACGGTTTAATCGGAAATGATGTGCCTAAGGTGAACCCACAGCATGCGAAAAAACTGATGGATAGCCTAAGTGTGACTATTGAGAAAGGCTTAGTTAGGACATGCCATGACTGCAGCGAGGGCGGCATTGGTGTTGCCATCGCTGAGATGGCTTTTGCTGGAGGGCTGGGGGCAACAATGCACCTTGAGTTCGCTCCGCTGGGTGAGCCGATAAAACGGAATGACTGCATTCTCTTCTCCGAATCAAACAGCCGGTTCCTGGCTGAGGTAGCACCCGAGAATAAGGATGAATTTGAGAAGATAATGACTGGGATAAGCTTGGCAGCTATTGGTCAAGTTACCGATTCCCCAGTGCTGGAGATATATGGAATGGATGGCAGAAAAGTTCTTGCTAAATCCATCGGTGAGTTGAAAGAAGCCTGGCAGAGACCGTTGAGGTGGTAAAAAGAAGAGTCAAAGAGAGGTGGGTCCCGTCATGCTAATAATTTCCTCCTCCCTTACCAAGTAGGGAAGTGCAAAATGAAAGACCTCAAACTGAAAATTGAGTTGGTGCCCAAGACAGCCCACTATGCCAATTTACGTAATGCTTTAACTAGGTCGGCATGGGAGAAGATAGCGAAAAATACTAAAGAGCGTCAGGGCAATAAGTGCGGTATCTGCGGCGACCAGGGGCACCGTCTATATTGTCACGAGATATGGGAATACGACGATAGCCGTTTCATTTACACACTGGTCGGCTTCGTATCCCTTTGCGGATATTGCCATAACGTTAAACATATGGGTCTTACCAAGATACATGCGGAGCAGGGGCTTGTAGATTTAGAAGCGGTGATAGACCATTTCTGTAAAGTGAACGACTGCACGAGAGCCGAATACCAAGAGCATGAGACAATAGTATTCGCGGAGTATCATACTCGCTCACAATATAAGTGGGAGCCAGACTTCGGAGAATATGCTAGCCTTGTGAGATAAGTTTTGCACGTTTCAGTTTACCAAGGGAAGGGGGATAAAAGGGGATAGGGTTACAACAATAAAGGTGAGAATTAATGGGTAAAGTAAGAACGCTAATATTACGCGCCCCGGGGACAAATTGTGATGCTGAGACCGCGTTCGCTTTTGAGCAAGCTGGTGCAGCGGTATCCTCAGTCCATGTTAACCAACTAATTCGCCATGAACAGCAACTCTCCAACTACCAGATAATGGTCATTCCTGGTGGCTTTACTTACGGCGATGATATTTCCGCAGGCAAGGTGCTAGCCAACGAGCTAAGGCTGAAACTGAGTGAAGATATACTGAGGCTTATTGAAGCTGGAGGACTAATCCTGGGAATTTGCAACGGCCTTCAGGTAATGGTAAAAGCCGGTATTCTACCAGAGCCATCGGAGGGAGGTTCACCATCATTAACCGTGTCGGCAAATGACTCCGGTAAATTTGAATGTCGGTGGGTACACCTATCGGTGAATAAGGAAAGCCCCTGTGTCTTCACCAAGGGGATAGACAGTATATATCTCCCCATTGCCCATGGTGAAGGCAAGGTTGTCGCCGACCCCAAGGTCTTGCCCGAGTTGAATGTAGTCCTTTATTACACCGACGAATCTGGGGACAATAAAGCCGGCTACCCCTATAACCCCAACGGTTCGGTAGATAATATTGCTGGTATTTGTGATAGGTCAGGGCGCATCTTTGCCTTGATGCCTCACCCGGAACGCCATATTCGCTATACCCAGCACCCACAATGGACAAGGCACGGTGCCAAGAAGTATGGAGATGGCTTTCAGATTTTCCTAAACGCGGTCAAGTGGGCTAAGAATCTGTAAGCAGGTATCACCCTTAATTATGAAGCTCAAGGAAGCCTTAGGTATTAAGCCCGGTGAAGTCATAAGCCTGGTGGGTGGCGGTGGCAAAACGACCCTCATGTTCGCTCTGGCTCAGGAATTAGCTTCAAGCGGCAAGGCCGTCATTACTACTGCCACCACCAAGATTCTTGAGCCGTCATCCACTGAAACCTCACTCCTTCTCCTGGAAGCAGATGAAGAACAGATAGTAAGAACGCTTCTCCAGAATGTGAATAAGTATAAGCATATCACCCTGGCTAGCGAGAGGTTAGCTTCAGGCAAATTGAAGGGAGTCAGCTCAGAGTTAGTCGCCAGGTTAGCTGAACTAAAACAGGTATCCTACATTATCGTGGAAGCAGACGGAGCCGTCGGCAAGTCCCTGAAGGCACCAACTCCCACCGAGCCAGTAATCCCAGGCAACACCTCTCTAGTCATACCTGTAGTGGGAATTGACGCCATTGGCTGCCGCCTGACTGAAGAAGCCGTCTTCAGACCTGAAATCGTTGCCAAATTGCTCGGATTGCCATTAGGTGAAGTCATCTCAGCAGAAGCCATTGCCTTTTTGATAACGCACTCTCATGGTCTAATTAAGGGGAGCCCTGCCCAAGCCAGAATTGTCCCTTTCATCAATAAGGTGGATTTAGATAAAGGTTTATCCAAGGGAAGGGATTTAGCCGGTAAGATTCTGGCAATGAGGCATCCCCAGATTGAGCAAGTTATACTGGGACAAGCTCAATTACCCGAGCCAGTGGTTGAGGTTATTTCAAAGGGGAACTAGAAGCTACTCTAGCCTCCTGCCAATACCACTTCCTTCCACACGCATACAGGTTCACCTTTGTATTTTAGGGATATTGACAATACATCGAACTGGGACTACACTAAAGCTCCAACATATGAAAGAGACTTAAAAACAGCATAGTTGTAGTGCTGGTTTAGGTGATGAAGTGGATAACAAGGGCACTGGAACCGCTAACTAGATTGCGGCGGCTGGTGCCCTTTTCCAGTTTGGAAGAGTATAGCTTTCTGCTAAGAGGGTATAAATGAAACAGTCCGCTATTGGGAAAAGAAGAGCTTGGTTTTGGGTAGGGGTGGTGTTGCTCTCTATCAGTGCACTATGGTGGTTACTAATTGTCCTTGTAATAGTAGAGGAACCAGAAGACATTGCTTCCACAGTTGGAGTCGGTCTCCTCTTCTCCACACTGCCAATAGCAATAGGTATATTTTGTGTGAGGCGTGGCAGGAAAGCACATCCAGACCAAGCCGAGCAGTATTTCGAGCAAGCCAACCGCTATGCTGACCTAGGGCAGAAGGAAGAAGCAAGGGAGATGAGCGCAGTAAACGAAGAGATTCTGGAAGTCATTGATACGAAAGAAATGAAACAGTCTACCAAAGATAACGAGGCAGAGATGGTAGTGGGCAATTCTTGGTTTTACATGTTGGTAGGTTCGCTTGTCTTGTTAATAGGAGGGACTACTTTTATTGTAATGCCAGTCGTGGGTGTTATAGGAGGCAATGTAATTATATTAGTGTTCATACCAATTTTGGGTCTTCCTGTAGTTTGGTTTGGAAGCCTGCTTGTTTTTTGGAAAACGAAGGTATCTTTCGACAAACCGCCCGGATATATTACAGTGACTCGGGGACATATTTCGCCGTTGTTGTGGTTCTTAAGAACGAAAATTATTTCAAAGGAAGAGGCGCGAACAGCCCATTATCTCACTGGTGTACGGAGGAGCGGTTATTTCAGCGAAGTGAGCGAGAACAAGTATCAAGTAAAGATTGTAACGAAGTCAGGTAAAGAAGTGACATTGCATAGTGGATACTCTGAGCCCAATAAGGTAAAGTATTTGGCACAGAGAATCTTAGACTTTGGTCAGCAGTGAGTCAGATGGTTGACACAGTGTGCATGGCACTGGATTGCACAGAGCTTATAAACGAACGCTGCTGGCTCCAACCTTTGACAGGGCTATTTCTAGCTCACGTTCAAGGTAACTGGATTTGGTGCCTGAATCCAGTATTGACCAGGGTAATTTTTGATTAGTGTCCCACTTCTGGTGGGCGTAAAAATCAATATCCAGATGGCACCTGTCCGCCGCCTTGCGCCAGCCAGATAATGACACCTCTTCTGTATTAGCCAGCACCTCGGCTACCTTAGCATCTCCTCGGGCTAAGACCGCTTGAATCTCGCTCCAGGCCGGGCTTTCACTTTTGATTTTGATTCCTTTTGGCTGAAGGCTGTTTTTGAGTAAAGAGAGTCGGCGGTTCAGGATAGCAACTTGGGCCATGGGTAGCCACTGGAAGGGTGTGCCTGCCTTGGGCACAAAGGGAGCAATATTCAGAGTGATGCGGCAGCCAGTTTGCTGCCTATCAAGGATATTCTTGCACTTAAGGGTCAGGTTGATGATTTCGCCTATATCCTCATCAGTCTCCGTTGGCAGACCAATCATAAAATAGAGCTTGAGTTGTCTTATCCCTTGCTCAGCGACCTTGCCCACTGACTCCAAGACATCTTCCTCAGAGATACCCTTTTTAATAACCTGGCGCAAGCGCTGGGAGCCAGCCTCAGGGGCTAGGGCGATAGTTCGTGCCCCACCTTTAGCCATTTCGCCCAAAACTATGCGGGAAAGGGGCCTCATTCGTAGTGAGCTGATGGAAAGGTCAGCCCCCATCTGTCGTAGCCTAATCAGCAGCTCCTCTATCTGGGGGTGGTCGGAAACAGCCGGCCCGACTAATCCTATGCGTCTTCTATATTTAAGTCCCAGCTTAGCCTGGTTTACCAGATTATCCAGAGAGCGAAAGCGCATGGGGCCAAAGGCGTTGCTAACCAGGCAAAAACAGCAAGCCCAGCTACAGCCCCGCTCCACCTCAATAAGATATAAATCACCCAATTCAGTATCTGGGGTGAGTATAACAGAGGCGACCGGGAAGTCATCCAGGTTCCTCACCCATTGGCGAACCACCTGAGTTCCGGAGCGTACCAAAGGCACATAAACACCGGGCAGTGCCGCTAGCGCCCTAAGCAAGTCAGTTCGCTTGCCGGTAACATTCTCAACTAGTATAGGCAGCATAGCCGGAAGTATTGCCTCTGCCTCGCCGATACAAAGGCAATCAAAGAAGGGAGCTAACGGCATAGGATTAGCTATGATGCAGGGGCCACCAGCTATAACTAGCGGATGTCTCTCATCACGGTCAGCAGCATATAAGGGGATGCCACTGGCTTTAAGAACCTGCACTACATTAAAGTAGTCGAGCTCATAAGAGACAGAAAAGGCAAGAGCAGCAAAATCTGAAAGCGGTCGCTGAGATTCCAGGCATATGGCAGGCAGTTGTTTATCCCTGTTTTCCCTCTCCCAGAAAGCCCTTTCACAAACGATTTCATTATAGCTATTAAGCAGGCTATAGATGGCGTGAAGTCCGAGGTTGGACATACCTAAATAATAGGAGTTTGGGTAGATAAGGGCGATAGGTATTCTACCCCCCCAGTCCTTGATGATAGTGCCTTGCTCCCGGGAAAGCTGCCTTCTGGCTCTTTTGACTTCATCCCAACTCATGCTCTTATAATTATAATCGCCTGTGGGGTAAAATTGCGAGTAGAGACTGTATGATGCAATGTGAATAGAAGACGATTATCAGGAATAGGAGGATAACTTGTAGGCAAATCAGTAGCTACTGGCATCCGCTAGTATCAGTTTGGGGGTAAATCACGGGAATAGCTACTTCATGTAGATTCATTTTCACTCTTTTGCTCGCTCCATATTGATTCAAGGAACTCCTATCATGGCGGAAGCGAGATGTGTCCTCTTCAAACTCTTGCCTTAGTACCTCCGGATCAAATTCTGCGGACATATAATTACCTCAGCACTTGGTATACCCGCAGGAGGGGCAGATGAAGCAGCCTTCCTGATAGACCAATAAGTTGCCACAGTCAGGGCATTGTCCGGCTAGATTTTTGGCTAAGCCGTAATCCTGTAGCTTAGGCTTATTATCATCACCGCCAATACACTTTTCCAGAACGCTGGCAATGGCATCGGCGCAGGAGAGGATAGACTTACCCTCTTCCCAGGCGATGGATGGGCAGCGGATGCCGCGGAGCTGCTTAACTACCGAGGCAACATCCACTCCAGACCTTAGCGCCAGAGAGATGAGGCGGCAGGTGGCTTCAAGCTGGGCTGAGGCACAGCCGCCAGTCTTGCCCAGATGGGAAAAGACCTCGCATATTCCACGCTCATCTGAGTTCACCGTTACATAGATATAGCCACAGCCGGTGGTTACCCTTTCGGTAATACCGCTGGTTACCTTTGACCTCCTTCTGGGAGTAAGCCCAGCCCCTTCGACTTTCGCCTCCTCCTCTACCTTGGCAGTGGTCAATACCTGTGATTCACGGCTCCTATCCCGGTAAATGGTTATCCCCTTTAACCCTTCCTCATAAGCCATCATATATACTTTAGTAATATCTTCCCGGGTAGCCTCTTGGGGGAAGTTGACCGTTTTAGATACCGCGTTGTCAGTGGATTTCTGGAAGGCAGCCTGCATCTTGACATGCCATTCCGGGCTTATTTCATGAGCGGTAACAAAAAACCGCTTGATTCTATCAGGAACTCCATCAACATCATGGAGTTTAGTCCCGGTGGCTAGCTGTTGCATAAGCTCTTCAGAGTAGAAGCCTTCGCTCTTGGCCGATTCCTCAAAATAGGGGTTTACCTCTACTAGCTGGGCACCATCCAGGATATTTCTGGTGTAGCTCAGGGCAAAAAGGGGCTCAATGCCGCTGGAGCAGCCCGCTATGATGCTCAAGGTACCGGTGGGAGCAATGGTAGTGCAGGAGGCATTTCTTAGCCTGAGACCATCATGAGCATAGATGCTTCCCTCGAAAGCAGGGAATACCCCTCTTTCTTGTGCCAGTTTCTCAGAGGCTACGGTCGCCTCACGAGATATGGTGGCCATCACATCCTCTGCCACTCTCAGCGCCTCTGCTGAGTCATAAGGAATCCCTAGCTTGATTAGCATATCGGCAAAACCCATTACCCCAAGCCCTATCTTCCTTGATTTCTTGGTCATGTCAGCTATTTCGGCTAAAGGAAATTTATTGACATCAATAACATTATCAAGAAACCTGACGACAACCTTTACCGTCTCCACTAGCTTGGGATAATCAATCTCAGCAGTTCCATTTATGGTTCGCAGCATCCTGGCTAGATTTATGGAGCCCAGATTACACGATTCGTAGGGGAGGAGAGGCTGCTCTCCACAAGGGTTGGTGCTTTCAATATTGCCTAACTGTGGGGTGGGGTTATCCTGATTTATTCGGTCAATAAAGACAATGCCCGGGTCTCCTGTTTTCCAGGCCATATCCACTATCTTGTCAAACACCTCTTTGGCGTTAAGCTTAGCCGCCACCTCTTCAGTGTGTGGATTTACCAGATTGTAGTCAGTGCCAGCCCTGACTGCTTCCATGAATTCAGTGGTTACGGCCACCGAGAGATTGAAGTTGGTAAAGGCGGCCGGGTCTTCTTTGGCAACGACGAACTTCATAATGTCGGGGTGGTCAACATTAAGAATAGCCATGTTGGCCCCCCGGCGCATCCCCCCCTGTTTAATAACATCGGTAGCAGTGTCAAAAGCTCGCATGAAAGAAACCGGACCACTGGCTACTCCCCCGGTAGAGCCAACTCTATCCGTTTCCGGCCTTAGTCTGGAGAAGGAAAAGCCAGTCCCCCCACCACTCTTATGGATAAGGGCAGTATTCTTTACGGCATCAAAAATAGACTCCATCGAATCCTCAATGGGAAGGACAAAGCAGGCTGACAGTTGTCCTAACTCCCTCCCCGCATTCATCAGAGTAGGGGAGTTAGGCAGGAACTCAAGATTAGCCATCAATCGGTAGAATTCTTCTTCTCTACCCTTGGCATCTGCCTTGGGGTCGTAGATAAGCTCAGCCGAGGCAATAGCCTGTGCCACTCGGCGGAACATTTCCTCCGGCATCTCGATGACTTGCCCTTGTTTATCTTTCTTCAGATACCTTCTTTCCAGGACATGAAGGGCATTCTCAGTAAGAGTGATGCCGGTGGTGGGTTGGCCTTCTGTTTTGACTTTGGCCGTTGGTTCCATTTCAGTTTTAGCCTCCTCGATGTGTTTCAGTTCTTCGGCAGTCAGGATTTCCTCGACCATAGTTAGTATGTCGGTATCGGCTGGTAAACGGATTTGTCGGCGGGGCGGCTTTGGCACTAGGTCTTCCATACCAGGTAAGGTCTGTGGCTGTGGCAGGAAAGGTTGCTGTTCCAGGCGTTCAATCACCTGGGAGGTGAGCCGCTCCACCAGTTTCCGGTCAGCAATGCCCATAGACTCGGCGGCAGCAAAGACGATACGGGCAATCTGGGTACGATTGAGAGGAGCTGATTGCTTATTTTGTGACCTATCAGCTGCGCTCATTTTCGACTCCTCTGACCTCTCTTGGCTACTGCTCCTAATTCCTCATCAGGAAGCAGCGGTAGTTGACTGGTAGGGTGAGAGATTCCTGCATCGCTACTGACTAGGGTATCTACCTCCTGTTTTAGTGCCGTGATGTCGGTAAACTCACGGTAGACGCTGGCAAAGCGGATATAGGCAATATAGTCCAGACTCTTTAGCCTTTCCATTACCATATCACCGATAACAGCAGTGGGTATCTCCGCCTTACCCAGGTGGTAAAGCTCAGCCTCTATATCATCGCCAAGCTTATCAACAACGCCGGTAGGCAGTGGTCGTTTTTCACAGGCTTTGCGAATGCCTAATAGCAACTTATTCTGGCTAAACTCCTCACGCCGCTCGTCTTTCTTAATCACGAACAAGCTAGCTGGTTGCAGTCGCTCATAGGTGGTGAAACGAGAGCCACAACTCAAGCACTGCCGCCGGCGGCGTATGCCATCATTGACATCACGGGAATCTATAACCTTGGAATCTTGGTACTCACAATAAGGACAATTCATGGTCAATACCTCAGCTATATTGTGTAGTAAAATTAAGATACCACAATATGTAGTGTTTGTCAAGGGGTTATCATAAAAATTGATAGCACATGGCCTTTGTGCTTTAATACTTTAATGGTGTTAGCAGAGACAACAAAAAAAGAAGAAATTGCATGTTATGACCTGTCCTTTTACCGGTGATAAGATAGTGCTGGTGCCGGCAATTAACGCTGACATATGTGTTATACATGCACAGCAGGTAACAACCAAGAGAACCATTAGGATATATGGTCAGAGCTTTGGTGATGTTCAACAAGCTCTAGATGCCAAAAAGCTTATTGTTACCTGTGAGGAAGTTGCCGACCCGGAGGGCATATTCCTTAGAAGCTAGTGACAGGGAAGGGGCATTGATTAGGACAACACCGCGATACACCCAGACAAACAGGAAGGCTGTAGGGCACTAAAGCACCTACAGCCTTTACGTTGGTCTCGGAGCTTTTCCCGCAAAGACAAGACCCTTACCGGGACCCGCCTGACGAGAAGTCCCCGAGAGCTCTACCGAATCGGAATGCGTGACGGTGGTTTGACCAGTGTAGTTGACGGAGTTATTGCCTGTCGCCGATGACTGAATAGCGGGCGACGCAGGAAGGAAGGAACATCTAGTTCCTCCTCAGTTTTCAAGCCCTTAAGGAGTTGCGTAAGCTCATCTTCCTCGCCAACTCCTGCCAGTCCTGTCTTGGACTTGAAGCCGGTGGCAATTAAGGTAATCCTTATCTCCTTATCCAAGGACGGGTCATGAGCTACCCCAAAGATGATGTTAGCATCAGGGTCAACTGCCTGCTTAATAAGCTCAGCCGCTTGATTAACCTCAAGCAGGGTCAGGCTGTTGCCACCAACAACATTGAACAACACACCCTTTGACCCGTCAATGGAAACATCCAAGAGAGGGCTAGCCAGGGCTTCCTTAGCCGCATCTACAGCTCGATTTTGACCCGAACCAACGCCAATAGACATCCAAGCTGGGCCAGCATCCTTCATCACCGCCTTGACGTCAGCAAAATCAAGGTTAATCAGTCCGGGGACGGTGATAACTTCAGCAATAGCCTGAACACCATGGCGCAGCACATCATCCGCCATCCTAAAGGCATTGTCCACCGCCGTCCTCTGGTCACAGAGGTCAAGCAAGCGGTCATTAGGGATAATGATCAGAGTGTCAACCTTGCTTAGTAGGCGCACAATACCCTCCTCTGCTACCTGGCAGCGGTGAGTACCTTCAAAAGTAAATGGTCTG
>SDBV01012769.1_pt1 | contig 10728 bp, 9 predicted proteins | sample 2277081 | NCBI WGS metagenome assembly SDBV01 (sample SAMN10402039, study PRJNA504765) | marine sediment metagenome | isolation source: marine sediment core GS10_PC15, 223 cmbsf | place: Arctic Ocean: Southern Knipovich Ridge | collected 2010
GTCTGTAGTCCGGCTGAGCGGCTGCGCGTTCAGCTTTACGGAGGCGGTCCCGTCCGTGCGCCGATAGAGGTTGAACGCGGTACCCGGCGGATCGGCATCCAACAGCCGCCAGCCGACGTAGACGCCGTCGCGTGCGTCGTCCTTCACGAGCGGCCGGGCCACGACGCCGCGGTCGAGGCGCTCGCGGACCCTATCCCTGCGTTCGGCCGCGTAGCCCCGGGCCTTCGGCTTCTCGGCACGGGCGGGCGGCTTCCAGGGCTTGAGCGCCACGTCGTCCACCCACGCGAGCGTGTCGCCGTCGCCCACGAAGCGGACGTATACCTGGTCGCACGACTGCGGGATTTCGGCGACCGCCTCAAGCTCGACCCACCTGAGCGCGGGGTCGGCCCGGGCCGAGCCGATATCCCAGCTCAGCGTCTTGCCGCCCCGAAGCGCGACGACCGCCAGCACCACGCGGCCCTTCCGTACCTTCGCCCATGCCGAGGCGAGATAGCACTCCCCGGGGCGCACCTTGAACCGGCGGTCGCTCCAGAACGCCCAGTCGCGCTCGGCGTCGTGGGTGATGCACATGCTGTGGCCGAGGGTGTGGTCCTCGTCGGCAGTCCTGACGGCCGAGCCCTTGTTCGTCCGCGACCACCAGTGCCAGTCGAGCGCGCCTTCGCCCGCGGCGGCCTCGAAGCTTGCGTTCGGCACGGCGAGTTCTGCAGCGGCGGCGGAGGTCGAGGCCAGGAGGAGAATTGCAACGAGACGCGAGACGCGCATGCTGTCCCAGCCTTGCCCAGCTCCAGGGCCACGCGCCTGCCGGCGCCAGCGCAAAAGAGGCAAAGGTCGTGGAGCCGGAGCCCCACGACCTTCGATTCCACCGGCTTCGCACATCACGTGCGACCTAGTTGCCGAGGAAGTAGTCGTTCATCGCTTTGTCCTGGTGCCTGACGCCGCTGTCTGTGTGGACGTTCGCGACCTCGGTGATGACGGCGCCCTCCGGCCCGCCGAACTGCCAGTGGTGGGCTCCCGCCTTGTTCAAGGGAACGAAGACGCCGGGCGTCGCGACCGTCGCGCACTTCACGGTCACCTTGCCGCCGTCGTGACACGCCGGGATGACAATATCCTTGCTCAGGTTCGGCTCGCCCTCGCCGACGACGTGGGAAAGGCCGTGCCGGATGAGCCAGCCCTCGAGCTTCACCGGGTTCCCCTTGTCAGCCAGGTGCCAGTGCTCGGGAAGCATCTGGCCCGGCAGGAGGAACAGGTCCATCAGCATGTACTTGTCCTTCTCGTTGTTCTTCCACATCCGCGCGGCGAGCCCGAGCTTGGTGAACTGGCCCGTCTGATAGTCGGACACCCAGAGCTCGCCCCTGTTCTTGTCGATCACGTCGGCGAGCGAGTAGCCGTGGTACCTCATCAGGGCGATGACGGCGTCCTTGCCCTTCTCCTCGATGAACTTGCCGTCCTTGTCGTAGAAGTCCGCGTTGTTGAAACCAATCGACGACTTCACCGCCCGCGTCGACGGCTTGCTCGTGACACAGCCCACGACGTAGACCCCCAGCGCCGCGCCGCACATCGATACCGCCGCGACCGTGATAAGGCTCCGCCTGCCTGTTCCTGTCCTCATGACAACCTCCTCCTTCTACCTATACTGCACACGATGCGGCCCGGCGCATTAGTGCGCCGGACGTGGAGTCGGGCGCGATAACGCGCGCGGCCCACTCGAACGGCACCCCCGTCACCAGCGACGGAGGCGACCAGCCCGGTCACGGCTGCACGTCGCCCCAGACCGGCTCCAGAGCAGCTATCACCTTCTTGTAGCGCTCGAACTTCTCCGCGTAGATGTCCTTCTTGCCCGGGTCCGGCTCCTGACGCCGCGCCATGGAGACCATCGCCTCGACGGCCTCCTTGTACCCGGGGTGGCATCCGGCGGCAACGGCACCGGCGATGGCCGCGCCCAGCGCCCCGAGCTCCGTACCAGAGGGGATCTCGATGGGGATCTGGAAGCAGTCGGCGAACATCTGCACCCAGATCTCGCTTCGCCCGGCGCCGCCGGTGAACTGGATCGACGCCGGCGGATCGCGGAACTGAAGCAGCCGCTGCACGTGCCAGTTGTGCCCGAACACGATCCCCTCGTAGATCGCCCTGATGACGTGCGCGCGGGTGTGGCCGCCGTCGAGGCCTACGAAGCACGCCTTGCCGTCGGGATGCGCGTTCGACCCGTAGAGAAAGGGAAGGAAGGCGAACTTCACCTCTTCCGGCTTGACCCCCGCGACGAGATCGTTACATACATCATACACGGACTTGCCGGCCTTCTCCGCCTTCTCCTTCTCGGCGCCCATGAACTCCGTGACGAACCACTCGAGGTTCGAGGCCGAGGTGGGAGACCCCTCGAGCATCAGGTAGTAGCCGGGGATACTGTAGCACGAGGTCATGAACAGGTCCTTGTCGACCAGGGGCTCCTTCGCGATGTACTGGTTGTTGCCCCAGGTGCCGGCGACCAGGGACATCTGCCGCTCGTCGATGATGCCCGAGGCGAGGCCGCACGCGTCGATGTCGAACATGCCGCCCGCGACCGGCGTCCCCTTCTTGAGGCCGGTCTCCTCCGCCGCCTGGGCGGTGACCTCGCCGCAGATGTCCGCGGTCAGCTTGATCTCCGGGAAGAGCCGCTGCATCTCGGAGATGCCGAATATCTCGAGGACCTCGTCGTCGTACTCGCCGGTCACGACGTTCATGACGCTGCAGCCGGACCAGTCGGTGAGCTCGGCGTTGACGTTGCCGGTGAGCTTGTACCTGATCCAGTCCTTGCACATGAGGAGCCAGTCGGCCCTCTTGAGGTTCTCCGCCTCGTTGTCGCGCAGCCACGAGAGGATGGCGTTCGGTTGTCCCGGCCAGAGGCACTGCGTGGTCTTGGGCAGGGCCTTCAGGTTCACGCCGTCGGCGAGCCACTTGTCTATGTAGGTCTTCGCGCGGCCGTCGTTCGCGCTGATGGCGGGACGGACGGGGTTACCGTCCTTGTCGATGAGGTAGGCGCCGTTACCGTGCCCGGCGCACGAGACGCAGGCGACGTCGCCTGGATCGACCTTGGACTTCTCGAGCGCCTCCTTGATCGACTCCGCCGCCCCCTGCCAGGCCGCCGCCATGTCGCGTTCGTACCAGCCGGGGTTGGGCGAGTCCCATTCCGACTTGCGCGAGGCTACCGCTATCTCCTTGCCCTGGAGATCGAACACCGCGGCCTTCGACATCGTGAGGCCGTTGTCGACGCCGATCAGGTACTTCGCCATAGCCCCCCCTGTGCCCCCGTGTCCTCGGGCTTCTCCTCCTCGGCCTGCTGATCTGCGGCCCGCTGAGACTCAGACCTAGGCCGCCGCCTTCTCGGCTTCCGGCTTCTCGTTCTCTTTCTCGAGCTTGTCCCAGAAGAATAAGAGGAACGCCGTCAGTAAGGCCCCGGAGATGATCGTGGTGATCGTCCAGATGGCGTTCCAGTTGTAGGTCTTGACGCCCTCGACGGTCTTCGAGTAGAAGTCGATGAGCCAGCCGTTGAAGAAGTTCCCTATCAGGAGCCCCACGCCGAACGTCACAAGGAATATGAAGCCCTGGGCCTGGGCCTGCATCTCCTTTGGCGCCTTCTTGTTGATGTATATCTGCCCGCCCACGAAGAAGAAGCCAAAGATCAGGCCGTGCACGAGTATCCCCACGAAGTAGAGCGCCGTCTGGTCGAAAATGCCGCCGCACAGGAACGCGACATATCGTGCGAGCAGGGCCACGAGCCCGACGGCCATTGCCCACTTGACCCCCATGCGCGCCAGCGCGAGCGTAACGAGAAGCATGAAGATCATCTCGGCAGCCTGTCCCCAGTTCATCGTGACCGTGATGAACTTGAAGCCCTTGTCGGCCAGGAATACCGAGCAATAGGACCAGTAGATCGTGAAGGGGATCATCACCAGCAGGGAGATGACGATGAAGACTGCGAAGTTGCGGTCCTTCATCAAGGTGAAGGTGCGAAGCCCCAGGGCATCAACGACCGAGGCCTTCTTCCCCTTTGCCGGCGGGGGCGTGTCCGGCAGCGTCAGTGCGAGCAGCGCCGCGGCAGCACACGTTGCAGCAGCGCAGTACAACGGAATGTTCGTGCCATCGATAGTCTTGTCAAACACCCACATGGCAACGAGACTGAAGACGCCTCCTGCGACCCAGCCTATCGAGCCGAACACGCGGATCTGCGGGAACTGCTCCGCGGGGCTGTTCGCCATCGCGATCGAACTGGTGAGCCCCCACGTGGGCATGTAGCAGAGCATAGATCCCAACAGCACGATGAAAACCAGTGTAGGCTGCGTCTGTACCGCAGCGAGGAAGAGCAGGCCGGCGCTCAGAGCGTTCAGCACGAGCAGAACTTTCTGGCTCGAGAAGTAACGGTCCGCGATCATGCCGATGACTGGTGAGGCGAGGCACCCTATCCCCATGGTGCTGAGTATCAATGACTTCTGCCAGGTGCTCATTGCCTCGAGCGTGCCAAGATACGCCGCCAGCTGGGGGAAGAATGCGGCAAACAGCATGAACTGCAGAAACATCATCGCGCTCAGCCTGATTCTTACGCCCAATGGCATGGCCATACAGGTTCTCTCCCTTCGATCAGATCATGCCCCGGAACCTGTAGCGGCTCTGCCCCTGCGAGCCGCACCCCGTCGAACGCGGGGGATTCTGCCTTTGCCGCTGTGAAGCGTCAAGGGGAATTGACGTGCGAGTTGCGGGCGCTGTGGGCCGTGTCACATGTCGCGCTACCGGCCGACGGTGCGTGCTCGTTCGGGCTCCTTAGCACGACAACGCTACTTCTTCACCGCAGAGAACGCCGAGAACGGCGAACTCCTTTGGGCCTTGCTGTCGAGCTCACCCGTTGCCTTTGTGCCGTTCCCCTGCTTCCTGCCGTTCTCTGCGTTCTCGGCGGCCTCTGCGGTGAAATCCCGCGCTGTAGTGTTGGTGTTTCCACCTCTGCGTCGCGCGTCGCCTACCTCATCATGAGCCCGCCGGTCGCGTCGAGCGTCGTTCCGGTCATGTAGCTGGAGGCGTCCGACGCAAGGAACACGACGATGTTCGCGATCTCCTCCGGCTGGGCGATCCGGTACATCGGGATCCGGCGAAGGTACTGCTCCTTCCGCTCCTCCCATATCTTGGCGATCATCTCGGTCATCACCATGCCGGGAGCGACGGCGTTAACGTTTATGCCTTCCTTCGCCACCTCCCTCGCGATAGCGCGCGTCATCGAGACGAGCGCCCCCTTGCTGGAGTCGTAGGGCAGGTGACCGGAGGTGGAGCCGAGGAACGCCGCCTGCGAGGCGATGTTCACGATCTTGCCCTTCGCCTTCCTCGCGCGGAGGCGCTTCACGAGCTCGCGGCACGCCACGAAGGGGCCGCTAACGTTCACCTTGAACGTGTAGTCCCACTCCTTCACTGTATAGTCGGTGATCGGCCCCTTGGGGAGGTACGCGGCGTTGTTGACCAGGATGTCCACGGGCCCGAGCTCGGACTCCGCGGCGTCGAACATATCGATGATCTGCGACTCGAAGGCGAGGTCCGCCGCGACGGCGATGGCGGCCGTTACGTGCTTGTCCTTGATCCCGACGACCACGGCGTTGGCGTCGTCGGTGAAGTCCAGCCCCTTCTCTTCATTCTTGAGGAAGTTCACGACGATCTTCACGCCCTCGTTCGCCAGGCCGAAGGCGATGGCCTTGCCGACGCCGCTCGACGAGCCCGTAACGATAGCGACCTTGTCCCTGAGTTTCAGATCCATGCGTATCGCTCCCTGTCTTCCGGCAGCCAGGCGCTCCCGCCGACCGCTACGCTGCCCGGGCCGTTCTTTACGACCGCATCGCTCGCAGGCGCTCCGCGCTCGCTCTGCTAGCGATGCGAGACCGGAGGGCCTTCGAGCATCGCGGTCATATATCGAGCCCGGCGCCCGTGTGTTTCAGCAGGCTACTTGAGCTCGATGACGGAGATCGTGTACGGCTTGTCGGACGTGTTGCCCCCGAACGGTATGTCGATGTTCGACGCGTAGACCTTGTTGCCGCGCTTGCGGCACTCGGAGCACTTGTCGAGTTTGTTGTCGGAGCCGTCGTTGTCCTCGGGGTTCGCCTGGAGCGTCGTCACCTTGCCCGAGTGAGTGCACACCATGTGGACGGCGCTGCCGAGGAAGTCGGCGATGTAGACGTCGTCCGACGCCATGTCGACCATGAGACCATCCACCGACTTCATGCCCTGGCCCTCGGCCACGACGCGCTTCGAGGTCACCTTGCCGGCGTCGTCGACGATGAACTCCAGGAGCTGGGCGTCGCCGAAGTTACAGACGAACATCTGGCCCTTCGACCCGAAGCCCATGCCGTTCGCGCCGACCTTCCAGTCCGGGTTCTTGGTCTCGATCTTGAGGATGAGGTGCGGGTCGGTGCCGCCGGTCTTGAGCTTGATAGGGTTGGCCGGGTCGAGTTCGCTCAGCTTGAAACGGTAGACGCCGCTCAGGTGGGGCTCGTTCTTCTCCGACGCGATGCCGAGGTTAGTCTCCGTGACGTAGACGCAGTCCTTCCGGCAGGCGACGGCGTTCGACATGAAGAAACCGTCGACGACCACCTCTGAGCGCACGGGCTTGCCGTTCTCAACGACGATCCGGCAGAGGCGCGAGATGTTCTTGCCCTGGAACTCCTTCCTGCCCGCGACGCCCGCCCCCAGGTCCTGGCAGTCGGCCCAGTACAGGTTACCGTCGGAGGCGAAGGCGATCCCGAGGGGACACGCGAACTTCGTGACCGGGTGCGGCGGGAGGGAGAACCACTCGGTGAGATTGTCGTTCTTGTCGATCTTCACGATCTTCGCCGGGAACTCGGGCTTGTTGAAGTTAGGGATCGAGACGAGGATATTTCCCTCTTTGTCCTCGGTCATGCCGTCCGGCGTGTTCCACTTCTCGGGCAGGACGATGCCCAGCTTCTTCGGCGGAGCCTTGCCCTTCTCGACGCACCCCGCCAGCACGAGCAGGCATGCGGCCGCCGCCGCGAGACCTCCCAGCACGCGCGAGTCAGCCATGACGCACTCCTTTCATGAAACAAGCTCCATCCCGGCGCACCTGTCCGGGATACCCCCCAACCACACGCGAAAGAGGCCGGATTATAGCGTTCCATCATGTCAGGTCAAGAAACTGGCGGGGAGAGAGTTGCGAGCGCTTGCACCGTCGCACCCGGGCTGATACCGTTCCGCCCGTCGGGAGAGCGGTCGCGGGCACCATACGGGGGATCCGGCGTGAGAACTCTCGAAGGCAAGTGGGCGCTGGTGACCGGAGCCAGCAAGGGGCTGGGGAGAGAGATCGCCGTCGTCTTCGCCGAGGCCGGTGCGAACCTGATCCTCACCGCGCGAAGCGCCGATCTGCTCGAGAAGGTGAGGGCCGAGGCCGCCGGCCACGGGGCGGAGTGCGTCACCGTCGCCGGCGACATCCGCGACGGCGCGACGCTAGGCGCCCTCAAGGGCGTCTGCCTGGAGAAGAACCTGGACATCCTGGTCAATAACGCCGGGGTCGTCGACATCACGCCGCTCGAACAGGTCTCCGACGAGCGCATCGATGAGCTCATTCAGCTCAACCTCGTGGCGCCGATGAAGCTCACCAAGGCGGTCATCGGAATGTTCAAGGACAGAAGGTCCGGCATAATCGTTAACGTGAACTCGGCGGGCGGCAAGAGGCCCGTCCCCGACCACACGATCTACTGCGCCAGCAAGTACGGCCTCACCGGTTTCGAGGAAGCGCTGAAGCTCGAGGTAAAGGGCCTTGGCATAAGAATCATCACCGTCTGCCCCGGTAAGATGGCCACGAACCTGTTCACGGCGGCGGGACTGGAGATGGACACGAGCGCGTTCATCCCGCCGCGGCAGGTGGCCGGATCTGTTCTCTATCTTATCAATATGTCGCCGGAGTGCTCGCACGCGGAGCTGTCCGTCGACAGGATGTCATGACCGCGCCTTGGAAAGACCTACGATCATGAGTGACGCGTCCGACGAACGGAAGTCGCGCGAGGACATGTGCTGCATCGCCGCGATGATGTACGCCAAGCGGTTCCTCTGTGGACCGGCGGGCAACATCTCGGCGAGGATCGGCCCTGAGCGCATCCTGATGACCCCGTCGGTGTTCTTCAAGCAGAGGCTCACCCCGGAGCAGCTGATCGTCGTCGATATGGAGGGCGCGAAGGTCGAGCCGATAACGGACGCGAACAGGGACCTCAAGCCCACCTCCGAGCTGCCCATGCACCTCGCCGCCTACCGCGAGCGCCCGGACGTCGGCGGGGTCGTGCACGGCCACCTGAGCTACTGCGTGGCGCTGACCGTGGCGGGCAAGGAGATACGCTCGCAGGTGCTGACCGAGGCGATGCTGTTCCTGGGCAAGATCGGCGTCGCCGAGTATGCGACGCCCACGACGGGCGAGCTCGGCGACGCGGTGGCCAGGGTCGTGCGCGGCCACGACTCGGTGGTGCTCCCGTATCGCGGGGTGATCGTGGCTGGCAGGGACATGGGGGACGCCAACGCCAAGAGGGAGGTCCTCGAGCAGGCGGCCGAGATCAACTGCCTCGTCAACCAGATGGGCGGCGAGATCCCCCTGGCGAAGCAGCACGTCGAGGCGATGATGAAGCTTCGCGAGGAAATGGGAATGCAGATGCCGGGCGATTCGGAGCTTCTCTGACCGCCGCCGTGTATCCGCCTTTCACAGCTGATGACCGGGTCCTTGCCTCTCGTGGGGCGGGAAGGGGGTCCGAAGCCCGGCGGACCGACTGTAGCCCAGAGGTAACGCGGGGTTCTATCCGCGTCGGATAGAGCCCCATTATAAGTGCCACCTCGTACGCTATACATTGGAGGAAGCGGACTTGCGTTTGCCGCGTTTGAGAGGCATAAACGTCAAGAATGTAGGTATAAGACTTACGAGGGAAACCGGATAATCCTAGGTTATGCCCCACCAACCCAGGGGCGCTATGCCAGACGATCCCGCCAAGCCGCCTCGATTCCCCTATGTCGGCGCACTCCTATGCGCGGCGTGCCTCGGCGTGGCTGTGTGGACGTGGATGAGGTACTCGTATTCCTGGGACGTGACAGGAGAGTACCTGTACGGCAACGCGGCTGCCATCCGCGTCGGGCGGTGGCCTTGTCGCTCGTACGTGCGCGTTCGCGGGACCGACGCGTGTGGTCTGGCACTGAACATCCCCAACCCCGATTATGTTGACTACGCGCACCTTTCGGAGGACTGCTACGGTGTTGCCTTCCTTCCGCGCGGCTATGTCACGCACAATCTGTACCTGCATGTGCGCATGCCGCCGGGGACCGAGCTGGCCGCCAGGGAGGCAGGGGAGTTCGCTGGTCGCGTCTTCGCCCGCGAGCCACTCACCTCCGGCTACGACGTCCCGCCCGACGAGCGAGACGCATACCCCGGCGTCGACACCACCGCCTCCCGCTTCACGGGCGCATCCGTAGCCGGTCTCGTGGTCGGAGCGATGGGGGTGTTTGTCTTCACGGTTGCGTTGCGGCACTGGCTGGGAGAGCGCAGGCGGTTCCGGGAAGAAGCGAGGGCATAACCAGAGCGTGGATCGGCCACCCTCCGCGAGTTGACGCTCGACGCTCGGATAGTATGCTGGGAACGGGAGGCGTGGGACGCGCCTCGGAACGGGTCCGGGTGCCGCTCACGCTCAAGACGTTGGGAGGGCACGATGAGGCATGCCCGATGGTTTGCCGCCATTGCTCTCGTGGGCGCCGGCTGTCTCGCGATTGACTACCAGGAACCGCAGGATGTCTCGGTACGCGAGGCCCATCGGGATCGCCGTGCTAGTTTCTTTATCGAACGGCGCATCGAGTCATTTGCCCGGGAACAGGACCGGATTTGCGAGGAGCTCGAAGCAACCGAGGACCCGGCCACCAAGGCGAGAAACGCCCATATCCTGGCAGAACTCTGGCAACGGGGTCTTCTTGAGAATGAGATCAAGGACCGTCTGGTGGACAACTACTACCGAGCTGTCCTCTTTCAGTTTTGTGCCTATCCGGGCTTCCATTCCGTTGTCCGCTCTCACCAGACCTTCCCCTTCCCCAGTGTCTGGATGAAGTTCACGCCGACGCTTCGGGCCAACGGTAGGATCATTTGGTCACCCGCCACTGAGGCTCGGAGGGAACACGCCTTGTCGCTCAACAACTCGATGATCACCAGCCTCAGTGGCTGCAATCTGAGGAGGGGGAAGATCAAGAAGGGTGATATGCTACAGTACACCATCAAGATGCAGCAGGAAGTGGAGAAGGAGATCGTGTGGGAGAAGACGATTCTGACCAACCAGATCGTAGTGCAGGATTTCGAGAACTGAACGTCCCTCCCAACCCCCGCGTTCAACGGACGCGGCCAGCCGGTGAGCAGCCGCGATGATGGTTAGGGAAAGGCGAGCGTTGGCGGGCAACGGTCACAGTCGCCCGCGCCGCTGACGCGAATACCGTTCGCTGCCTACCGAACCCATGCTCTTCGCGGGACGGATCGGACAGGATATCCGTTCTGCACTTGCCGGTGGCGTGAAGGCGGCTAGCATTCCGGCCGACGTTCGAGCACATGGAATGAACGAAAGGACGGGGCGATGAGCTTCGAAGGCAAGACGGCCCTCGTTACGGGAGCGGCAGGCGCGATCGGGAAGGGCATCGCCGAGGCCTTCTCGCGCGCGGGGGCGAAGGTGTTCATCACGGACCTTCAGCAGGAGGCGGTCG
>SDBV01012770.1_pt1 | contig 10728 bp, 7 predicted proteins | sample 2277081 | NCBI WGS metagenome assembly SDBV01 (sample SAMN10402039, study PRJNA504765) | marine sediment metagenome | isolation source: marine sediment core GS10_PC15, 223 cmbsf | place: Arctic Ocean: Southern Knipovich Ridge | collected 2010
CCAAAGGTATGGTATAAAATACTGTTGGACATGGCTTTATCTCCTTATGAGGTCTAATTTTTTTCCACATAGTATAAAGTCATGTCTTTTTTGGTACAGACTCACCTACGCATTATTCGGAAGAACCATTTTTTTGAGTTTTTTTCGGGTGGCCCGGGGCGATGTAAGTGCCTGCCCGCTAAGCACTTACCCCCCCCCAAACACACAAGACAAGAAAACAAGACTCGGCTTTCGGGCCTTGGCGCGAAGATTTTTCTCTTGAAGAACCGGTCTGGTGGGGTTATAGCTGTTGGTGGTTATTTAGGCCCTTACTTGAACTGGACAATGGGGGGGCTGGAGTAGTGGTTTGAAAAGAATGAGGAGTCATCGGGTTTTGGGGGTATTGCTGGCTGGATCGGCCTTGCTTTGTGCAGATTCCCAATACCACGTTCCGCTATCTTCCCATCAAGAAACGGCTCCCCTGAGTAATCGGCCTGTCAATAACAGCATGCCCAAGCGTATTTTCAGCTTGAATTGCAATCTGGAGTGCATCACGAAGTGAATTAGACTTTTAATAGATATGGGTAATTTGTATTGGGTGTGTTGCTCAATGGAAAACCCTGAAATCTTCCTTAGAGGAGAATTGAGATGAAAAAGAAAGTAATGTTAACAGTTATTGCAATTGTCGCAATAGCAGCCGCAACGGCTAACGCAGAGCTCACGGCGTATTATGACTTTGAGCCGGACAGTCCGCTGGATGACCGGGGCGGCGCCTTTGCCGACAATCTGACCGGTTATAACGCAGCCTGGTCCTCGGATGTTCCTCCGACCGGCAGTACGCAGTCTGCCTCGTTCGACGGAGACACGGCCCTGTTCACGAATGCTTACAGTTCGGACCTGGGTCCTGATCCGAGTGCCTATACGGTTATGTTCTGGGTTAAAGGTCGCGACGAGGACCAGGAGAACAACAACACGCGTCTGATAACCACCCGTAAACGGCCTGACGGTTCGGATGCGGCCAACCCCGCCTGGCAAGTGGAGGGATTTGGTAACGACGGTACAAGAGGCACCCGAATGGATCTGCGTGCCAATAACGGCACGTCCAATCTGGTCACAGACGACGCGAAGTCCGGCTCCATCGGCGCCTTGGCCAATACGGGCCAGGAAACCGTATGGCATCATGTGGCCTTTGTGGTGGCCAATACCGGTCATCCGGACGACGCGGGCGCCTATACGGAGACGTTTTTCGACGGTGTATCCGTAGGTGTGGTGAATCTCGACCCGAGTTGGGACGGCATCAACATCGCCAATCCCGACGGTCAACTGATCATCGGCGGTAACAGTGAGAACGCCGGTACCCGTGCCTTCTCCGGTTTGCTGGATGATGTGGCCCTATTCTCCGGGATCGTTTCGGCTGAGGACATTGCCGCAATTGCGGCCGGGACGATTAGCGATCTTACGCGTATCAATGACTATCTGATGAAGCCTTTTCCGGATCATGGGGACACGGTTTATGCTGGCGATGTGGAATTGAGCTGGACGAATCTGTCCTCGGAGACTCCTGATTCCAACGATGTTTACGTTGACGTGTGGTTTGGGACCGAACCGAACGAACTGCATCCTGCTTCCGACATGACCTTGGTTGTTGACGCAACTAATGGGGATGATGGTAAAAACACGGAGTCTGTGATGGTTGACGCTTCCGCGGTGGATACCTACTACTGGCAGGTGAATTGGTATCTTAACGGCGCAGATAATATCAATGAGCCCAATATGTTCGAAGGACCTTTGTGGACTTTCACTACCAAACATGATCTTCCAATTGAATCCGTCGATGCCGGTGGAGACGTGATTACCTGGTCAGGTCAAGAGGTGCAATTGGATGCGACCGTTGTTGATGACGGTGTGTCGCCCTTGACCTATGCCTGGAGTTCGGACCCTGCCGAAGGCGTTGTATTCTCAGATGCCGGCGCCGAAGACCCATCGGTTACGATTACCAAGCCTGCCTGGGTTGACGTTGCAGTTCCCAACCCCGGCTTTGAGGATCGTGCTTTAATGGATGACGATACCGGTACCCCAGAAATCGACCCAATGCCCGATAGCTTTGATAGATATAATCAAGGCGCTTTGGAAAGTTGGCGTCATTTTGAAGTTGACAATAACGGTGGGCCCTTGAGGATTTGGAATATTGGGGATCCTGCGAATCCTGCCCATCTGATGACCCAAGGTAGCGCCGACGTAGGTTTCGGAGGTAACGCGCCAGAGGGCGATTATGTTGTGTTCGTCAGAAGCCGCTACAACGATGACGAGTTTCATAGTCCCCCGCAGGTAAGGGATTTTGAGGCGGCAGTACAGTTGCTGGATGAGAAGTTTAATCCCGGTACATCATACAAGCTGACCGCCAAGGTGGGCAGAATGCCCGAAGGACCCGATAATGGCGGAAGCATTAATTACCTCTGGACCGACGGGGGCGAGGACCCGAACCTTGCCGGTGGGATCCCAGCGTGGAATGGCTATGCCGTTCAGCTCGTCGTCGGAGGAACCGCGGTAGATAGTGGTGGTGCGTATGCGCGCCGGGTAGAGGGCGGAACCGTGATTGCCCAGGATTGGAACACCGTGACTGTGCCGATGAACACTTTCGTAACTTCGGCGACTGTCGAGTATACCCCTGAGTATGCCCCCGATCCGCTGCTGGTGGACCTGGCGGGATTACCCCTGCAGATTCGGTTGTGCGCCCTGGAAGACCCGGCGGATCATTCTACCACCAGTTGGGCTGCCTTTGACGATGTCAAGCTCCAGGCCAGTGCGCTTACATATACGTTGACACTTGGGGTTACCGACGAATATAACACGACTCCGGTGGAAGATACGCTTGAGATTGATGTGTACGATAATCCCTGCCATGCGGCTCTCTTCGGCCTGTCTCTGGGTGCGGAGAATCCGATTGACTATAACAAGGATTGTATTGTAAACCTGGAAGATGCTGCTGTAATGGCCTCAAAATGGGCTGTTGATAATTCGTTGACAGAAGCGATTGCCAAGTAACGCGGTTATTGTTAAATAATACGTCATTTGAATAGGAGAATATCATGAATACAAAAGACAGAATCAAGAAAGTATTAACATTAGCCGTTGTGGCGATGGCAATTGCCTTAACGGGCGCACATCAGGTCGGCGCCGCCGAATTGACTCTTGGCGAGACGGTCGAAGTCTCGTTCGACAAGAGTTCCTTTAATGTCTCGGTTTACCCGGGCAATGCATCGTATTCCAATGTTGATGGGACCGTAACAGGCGATTTCGGCGATGGTACGGTGTTGGGCTACCGTTTTTTTAATTCCGATGGCGTTGTCGTTAGTTCCTATGCTGACGATGGAACCGGGATCGTTGCCCCCGTTGTAAGCCCTCCTGCTGATGATGTAGGCAGCGGCTTCAGTTGGGCTAAGGTCTGGACGACAACCGACCCGGGAGTCGATTTCGCCAATGCCGCCGACATAACATCCGACACGCTAGCAAGAGCCAGGAACATCACAGGTACAATCGACATCTCTGACCTGAGTTCGGGTAAAGTTTATGTTATCTTCGGTTCGTACTACGTTTGGACTACCGTATCTTTGACTATGAGCGGTGCAGGCCAAACAGACGTTCAGGCAGAATACTCGATAGACCCTCCTAATGACAAGAACAGAATGTGGATATCAAGCTTTGACTTTTCCGATGCCAAGGGCTATGACACGATCACCTATGCTTATACCCACGGAACCGCCCGTCGCGCCAGGTTCATGGGTGTGATCGTATTTGCCGATGATCCGATGCAACCTTCTCCGAGAAATGAGGAAAAGGTTCCGCCCGGCGAGGTGGAATTGAGCTGGACGAATATGGACCCGCTTACTCCTGGTGATCCAGTGTATGTAGACGTGTATTTTGGCACGGATCCTAACAATCTGACCCAGGTTGTTACGGCAGGTGTAGATGGTGAAAATACGACTTCTGTGCTGGTCAGTGCTCCTATTGTGTCGGGATCAGAGACACCATACTACTGGCAGGTGAATTCGTATCTAGGCGGAAGTCCGACCGGCGATCCGAACGCGGGGACTTTGTATGTGTTTTATGCCGCCGATCTTCCTCCTTACTCTGTTGATGTGGGTCCCGACATGATTACCTGGTATGGCCAGGGGGTGCCATTGGGTGCGACGGTTGGAGATGACGGTGTGTCGGGCTTGGACTATCTCTGGAGTGCGGATCCTGCCCCTGGTGTTGCTGTTGGATTCGATCCTGGCGCTGACGATCCAACTCCGATTGTTACGATTTACAAAGCGCCCTATAGCGAGGCCCCAATCGTCAACGCAGGGTTCGAGGACCCGGTACTTGCTGATGGCGACTACCCCTTCGCCACCCCCGGTTGGACCAAGATCAATGACCCCGGCGGCAGCACGGGAACCTGGAATCCTGATGCCACGGGCGATATATGGTACGGCTACGGCGGAAACGCCCCCGAAGGCGACAACGTCGCATGGGTCTACCCCGATCCCAACCAGGAATCCGGTCTGGCCCAGGTCCTGACTGAGACATTTGCCGCCGACACGACATACACGCTGACCGTCCAGGTGGGCAATAACTCTTATTATGATTGGCTCGGCTATAAGGTTCAGCTCCTGGCCGGAGGAACCGTCATTGCCGAAGATGACAGCGGCATCGTGCCGGCTGATGATGAATTCGCGCTTTTGACCGTTCCCTACACCTACGATGAGGATGATGCGGCCCTGGTGGATCAGCCCCTCGAAATTCGACTGCTCGCTGCTTCCGTCGATAGCCTCGAAGTAGACACGGACTTTGACGACGTTGTGCTTACCGCTGATCCTCCGTTCCCTGCTCCTGCTGGGGTACAGACCGTTACGTTGACAGTTGAGGTAACCGACGATGTTGGCTCTTTGACCGACACCATGATGATTGACGTGTACGGTGATGCCTGTAAGGCGGCAATTGGTGCAGGTCTCGAGCCGATTGAGCTGACTGACCATGACGGCAACTGTATTACAGGCCTCGAAGATCTTGTGAGAATGGTCGCAGTATGGCTTGATGATTATTCGGTAACAGAACCGGTTGTTAAACCTTAACTCTAAACCGGCTTCTAAAATACGTAGTGTCATTTATCGGGCGCCTGAGAAAAGTCTCAGGCGCCCGATTACGTTTTGCGTCATCGATTTGCTCGAACAACGAGCTTGCCGTAATCTTTGACACGCACCTGTTGCTGGACGTTGGTAAGACCGGTCCTCGTTTGAGAAGTTTGTCATCGCATGAGATCGTAAAAACTACTCAAGGTCCTGTTGTAAAGCTCCAGAGGTTATACTCTTCCCTGCATAAACACCCTGCGGTAAATCAACCACAACCAAAGTATTGTTCTTACTTTTGTTTGGTGTAGTGAAGAAACTACCTCCCTTTGAATTATAAATACCAGAAACTGTCATTGTAATTCCCGAAGGGACTCGACCCTAAACCTGTGGATCGACAGGAGTTGCGATAACTTGGGTATCTATTTTTCTCCAACCAGAAGAATGCCGAGTTGGTAAAACAGGGATTTAGGAGTCACAGCCATATCAGGAAATGCTCAGTACAAAGGACTACGGGTAGGGGATGACGATATAGGAAAAAACTCTTTCTCAGCCACCACTACTCGTATCGATATCCTCGATAAGAGCATCAATCAAGTTGGCAACTGTTTCCCTTTTCCTTTTCGGCCTTCTCCTCTTTGGAGATTTCTGAGCAGGAAGATATGGCTGGAGAGCAGACCAAATGAATGGGTAATTCTCCTGCATTTTTATTTTCCGGTTGAAAGATTTCCATCGAAGAAATGGCATGGAAATGCCAGATCGATGTTTTTGATAGATAGAGAGGGTATTGTGAATTTAGCAATTGAGAACTGCCACTGTCCGACTGCAACTTATTCCCACTTGGCCAATAGTTCCTACTGCTCAGGCCCATAATTGCCAGGCAAATAGGGCATCTGACAGGCTAAATATGGCTCTTAAGCTATCAGACACCATCACTACTGTCGGGTTTTTGGTGTTTTGCTGAAGGGGTATCCCGACAGTCACTTCATACCACACTGCCATTTTTTATCACAATTTCTCATCTTAGGCCTTGCTTTTTTACCTATTCTGCGGCGTCCTGCAGGGCTGTTTATCTTTAGAAATTTCCAGAGGAATGAAAAACTGTTTGTATAGTAAAAAAGGGAAGCTTTGAAAATGGCAGAAAAAACAATCGGAACTGATGTAAACCAGATTGAGATACTCAGCCTGTCAAAAATCAGAGGTCAGAAAAAAGTTAATGATCTCTTGCAGGTCAATCTTGATGCCTATTTTCAGAGTAGGCAAACGGGCAAACCCTCCACATTTGGACCAGTCTTGTTGTGTGGTCCCAGTGGAACTGGAAAAACTTTAGTTGCTAAAGCTATTCATGCTGAGTTGGCAAACCTCAACCTTATCGAAACCAACGGTGAGATGCTCTCCAACTCAGGAGAACTAGTATCTATCCTGTTGTCTGCAACTGCTGACACTACAATCTTCATCGATGAATGTCAGGGCATGAATCCTCGCTCTCAGCATATACTACTGACTGCTTTGTCTGAAAAAGTCATATATGTTCCCAAACGTGGTTCTTCCAAAGCAAAGAGAGTAATACCTTTAGAGAATTTCACAGTTCTGTTGGCTACTACCCATGAATATTATCTCCAAGATGCTCTTCGTAACAGAATGAGAATATACTGCCGTTTTCAGCATTATGCTCTTAATGATTTGGTTGGAATTATCAGGCAAAGAGCATTGGCTCTGAAGTGGGAGGTTGAGTCTGAACAGGTTCTTATTGAGATCGCCAAACGGAGTAAGAAAACACCCAGGATTGCTCTGAACAGAAATCTTCAAATGTGCTGGAATGTCACTTCTTCACAAGGCAGAGAAGTAATAACTATGAGTGATGTTCAAGAAGCATTTAGACTGCTCAACATCGATGCTCTTGGACTTGATGAACTGGAAAGAAACTATCTTAAGATATTACAACAGCATGGGCCTACTCCATTGAATGTAATATCATCCAAACTTGCTCTTCCTACTCAGACTATAAAAACTGTGTTAGAGCAATATCTTTTGCAGGAAGGATTGATTCAGAAGAATAAATGCTCACACAGGGAAATAACTACTTTTGCTGATGAGCATATTAGGAACTGTGATCTGTAATTTTTTTAATAATGACTGTCTATATTTTGATGGAGTGTTGTCATATGAATACCAAGAAGTTGTCTATATCCAAGCCCATTGTATCAATGACTGAAATAGCTCAAATGGTTCAATTGTCAAGAGCCAGATTCTATCAGCTTTTGCAGGCAGGCTTCTTTCCCAAACCATTACATGATGAACGAAGTAAGAGGCCATACTATGATCTTGAGCTTCAGAAGAAAATTCTTGAATGTCGCCAGTCTGGAATTGGGGTAGATGGTTCTTTTATGCTTTTTTATTCTCCCAGAAAGAATGGAACAGCTTCTAATGTGAGGAAGAAGATTGATCCTGTGGTCAAAGAACTGGCTGACACACTGGAGAGCATGGGACTGGATATAACAGTTAAACAGGTTCAACAGGGTTTGTTAGAAATTTATCCAGATGGGACTAATGGAGAAGAGCAGGGTGTGGTGATCAGGGAACTGTTCAGATATTTGAAACAATAGATGTAGAGTTGCTGTGTCATTTATGTAACGGAGTGTTACATTTGTCGGTTAAATCCTTGCTAAATGTTGTGAAAATGATGTTTTATTGATGAATACATGGAGCCGGAACAATGTCTAATTGTCGTAAAGAAGTTTTCAAGATTAATCAGGTAATCCTGAAAACAGAGAAACAACCTGATACCCGATTGACACAGGATGCAGGTGCTCCACAATTAACGCAGGTCAATATTATTCCCAAGCAAGCTGACAATGATCAGGAACTGATTAAGTTGTGGCTCCATGGTAAGAGCAAGCACACCCAGAGATATTATAAGTCTGATGTTAAACAATTCTTCAAATTCACCAATAAGATACTCAGGCAGGTGATACTGAAAGACCTTCAGAACTTTGCTGACCATATTGACCAGCGGGAATTGGTTGATGGTTCTAAACGGAGAATTCTTTCTTCTATAAAAAGTCTGATTAGTTTTGCTCATAAGTTGGGCTATCTTCCCTTTGACATATCCCGTCCCCTGATTCTCCCTTCTCCCAAGGACACATTGGCAGAACGTATTCTTTCCTATGATGAAGTCAGGAGTATTATCGATGCTGAGAACCACCCCAGGAACAAGCTAATTCTCAAAGTTCTGTTTATATCAGGAATTCGTGTGTCAGAGCTATGCTCACTCTGTTGGAGAGATTTATTGGATCGTTCAAGTGGTGGGCAAATAACTATATATGGTAAAGGTTCTAAAACAAGGACGGTCTTGATACCTGAGCCGCTGTGGGGTCAGTTAGTAAATTTTAGAGCTGCTGCTCCTGATGATTATTACATTTTTCGGGGAAGAAAGAAGAACAGGCAAATGCACCCTACAACAGTATTGAAGATAGTGAGAAAGTCTGCTCAAAAAGCTGGAATTAATAAACCAGTTTCTCCACACTGGATGAGACATGCACATGCTTCGATAGCAAGTGAGAAAGCACCTTTACATGTGGTCCAACAGAGTTTAGGGCATAGTTCCATACAAACTACAAGTCGGTATCTTCATGTCAAACCAGATGACTGTTCAAGCAATTATCTTGAGATATAAAAATGGCTGTAAGATAGGGATTCTTAACCTATGAAAATAATATCAACCTGCTCACTATCATCTACAAAAATAGTGCGGCTTCACTCCTGGTACATTGAATAGCAGAATCTCTGTGTGGTATTTTATCCCAAAGCAATCAATTGGAAGTGATATAATAGACGAAATATTATCCATACGGCTCAGCCACCGCCACCGTTGACTGGTGTTTCGTACGTTCAATCGAAACCCCATTGGCACAAATAACACGGCAGGTGTATTCTCCCCAAACAGATCAAAGATTTTCCGTAAGAATACTTCAGGATACAGCTCTCTATGAGGGGCATTGTTGAACGGTGGATTACACAATATAAGATCAGGCTTGTTTTCGAACACCCATTCGTCAATATCTTCAAACTGTCCATGGATGAAAGCATCACAATACCTGCTTCCATTCTTATCTATGTCAATTCCAATGATGATAGGCTTCTTCCATGGTTTGACCAACGAACCTCTCCCTATAGAGGGATCAACGATGGTCTTTGGCTTTAGGTGTTTCAGTAGGGAATAAAGAAATTCTGACAGCTTTTTCGGAGTGTATATCGTGCTGTTTTTTTCATTTTTGAAAAAATTATTGCGGTTGACATTATATACGCCTCCCCTGCTCTGGCCATCAGAGACACTATCGTATATCTCTGTGAGCAATGGCTGTTCCCCCTTGGGCAAATCTAACATCATGTTAGATTTGATGATATCTCGGTCTCTATGTACCCTCATGTATCGATTGGCTGTCATTTGAGAGAAGTTCAGATTGTCCTTCATCCACTGCTCCCACTTCCCATGCCCAATGGCTGTCTTCTGCTGTGATAGCAGCTTCCCCATTTCAATGATCCTTGCCAACGTCTTTCTCCCCATGTCCATAATTTCATCATGGAGATTATTGATTCTATTGGCAACCACGATAGAGTTCTTCATACGAGGATTTCCCATTTATCTTCACAGATAGTCATTCTATGTTGATATTGTAATCATTTGTTTCCTGTTTGTGAATGGGCTTGTTAATCATTTTTTTCCCCGAGAATCAAGAATATGCCATCACCTTCTCAATATCATCAACAGTCAGAGTTGCTCTACTATCAGCCAGCATGACTGTAATTGCACTTTTCAGCAACCTGATGATGATAGCAAGTCTACCACATCCATACTCAACAAGAAGTTGCAGAACTTTTTCTTCATACCCCAAATTACAATACTTAATTCTTTGCAACACGATCAAAATTAGCTGCTGCTTTGTGTAATCTTCAATCTCTACGATGTTATCGATTTTTTCCTGAAAATATAGCGGAACCTTATCCAAGCTATGGCTACACATCACGATGGGTTTGAACACAGGAATCACCTCAGTTGTGTTCTTGATACTGTTGAATCTGGAGCATTCTCCTGTCGTGATAATCTCGTATGGAGTTTTTAGAATCGACTCGAGCAGTTGTGAACAAGAGCTAATGATATAGCTATCACAAACCCGAGCAGGATTGAAGAAGTGGAAAACTTCGCTATAAGTCGATTGGAGCAGTTCAGCTGGTAGTTCGAGAGGCTGATCCAAACCCAATGCTCTGAGAAAGCTACGTGCATGAGTTCGTGTTCCTTGTTTGCCTGCAATAAGAAGACTGAATGGTTTGTGGGACTGTTCCACCTGGCTGTTAAGATGGGAATCGACTATGACCTTCAGTTTTCTAGTGCTTCTCCCAGTTCCTGACGGAAGCAATTGCCAAAGGCTTACTGTCTGGTCGAACTGATCCAAGTCTACTATTGGCTTTTGTTCTAGTTGTTTTTTCATTTTTTAATCAATCAGTATCGAATTTCGTTTTGAAGTGATCCCATTTTTTTTTGGCAAAAGAATAATTTCCATCTTCCCTAATCTTGAACACTGTCACTTCTTCTAGACAGTCAGTATCTTCCCTCATCATTCTGAAGGGACTATAGATTCGG
>SDBV01012771.1_pt1 | contig 10728 bp, 7 predicted proteins | sample 2277081 | NCBI WGS metagenome assembly SDBV01 (sample SAMN10402039, study PRJNA504765) | marine sediment metagenome | isolation source: marine sediment core GS10_PC15, 223 cmbsf | place: Arctic Ocean: Southern Knipovich Ridge | collected 2010
GGTCTCTTCCTTTCCGGGTGAATCGCCGAAGGGGACGTGATCTATTTCGATTACAACTACGTGGTGCCGGCCAGTGCCACGATGGTGCGGCCCTTGAGCACTTCGGTCCTGGTCTTGATGCGCGTATATTTCGGGTAGCTGTAGGTTACGGTGACGCCGGCGACGGTCGGGCGCTGGAGAACCGTGACTTCGTTCGATCGGCTGCGGACCGAAAAGGGTGAAGGGGGCGGCCACATTCTCGCGCCCGCCAAAGGACTGCAGCCGGAGACGCCTACCGCCAACGCCGTTGCCATTCTCGAGGCCTTCACGGCCACCTGAAACCAGGCTGAAGAGAGGCCTCAAGCCACAGAGGAAGGTACAGTGAACATACCGGAAATTAGGCGGCCATCCAAGCAGCTCATGAAACGGTTTTGCGACGTCAGTGCGGCCACCGCCGCCGGCGTTTTGCGGAAGATGGGCATACGAGATCCGCATATTCTGGGACCGATCTGCCGGTCTCCCGGCGTGAAAGCAGTTGGACCAGCCGTAACAGTAATTCATGCCCCTGCGAGAAGATCTGCACAAGGAAGGCGAGTACGCCGCTCCGGAGCGCCAACTGCACCGGCATGTGCTGTACAACGCCCGGGCCGGGGACATCGTCGTGGTCGATGCCAGGGGTGATATGAGCAGTGGCTGCTTCGGCGAGATGATGTTGACATACTTCAAGGCCAAAGGGGGCTTGGGTGTCGTCGTGGACGGCTGCATTCGCGATTTTCCCGAGGCCAGGGAACTGGGACTGGGCCTCTGGACCCGTGGCTTGACGCCCAATTACCACGTGCAAACGGGTATTTTCCCGTTCGCTGTGAATGTGCCGGTGGCCTGCGGCGGAGTCCTCGTAATGCCGGGCGACATCATTGTCGCCGACGACGACGGCGCGGTAGTGGTTCCCATAGGGCTGGCCGAAGAGGTTGCCGAACACGCTCTGGAAAAGGCCGAATGGGAAGGTTTCTCCCGCATGAAGCTGCAGCAGGGAGGCGAGCTCCGGGACTATTACCCTCTCTCCGAAAAATCCAGGCGGGAGTACGAGCATTGGCGCAAAACAGCTCGATAGCAAACCCATGATAAAAGCCCTGGATCATTTCGCACTCAGCGTCGCGAATCTCGATAGCTCGATAGAGTTCTACTGCCGAAACCTGGGATTGAGCCTGGTGCGTATCATCGAGTGCCCCCCGGAAATGAGGCTCGGGGAAGTAGTCGGCATGCCGGGCTGCAGCGCTCGCATCGCCCACCTTCGATACGGAGACGCTATGCTGGAGCTTTTCGAATACGGCACGCCCAGAGGCGACCCCATACCGCAAAACCGCAAACAGGCCGACCTCGGGTTTATCCACATGGGTTTCACAACAACGGACGCCCGCGCCGACTACGAGGCGCTCAAGGGGCAGGGAGTCCGTTTCATCGGGCAACCGCTCGAGTTCAGGCCGGGTGTCTGGATCGTCTATTTTTACGGCCCGGACGGCGAAGTCTGTGAGCTGCGCGAAGCGCCTGACTGAGTTGCCTGCGGGCGGAGCGAAGGAAACATCGATCTATGGATCTCGAACTAGAAGGAAAAGTCGCCGTTGTAACCGGTGGGGGTGGGGCCATCTGCGGCTCGATTGCCGCGGCATTGGCCGACGAGGGCGTTCATGTTGTTATTTGGGATATATCCCGCAAAGCAGCGGAGCAAAGGAGCCGCGACATAAGCTCGTCGGGTGGAACCGCGATCGCACAGGCATGCGATGTAACGGACCGCGCCGGCGTGCAGCGAGCCGGCCGCGAAACAATCGCTGCTTGCGGGACGGTGGACATACTGATCAATGGGGCCGGGGGCAGCCGCGACGAGACGACGACTTCCGCCGAGCTCGATTTCTTTTCGATCGACCCTGACGACATGCAGCGGGTAATCGGCTTAAACTATCTGAGCGCGGTGATCCCGTCGCAATTCGTCGGTCGCATCTTTGCGGACAAAGGCAAGGGCGCCATCCTCAACATTTCCTCTATAGCGGGCACCAGGCCATTGTCGAGGGCCCTGACCTACTCCAATGCCAAGGCGGCTACCAACAATTTCACCGCATGGCTGGCGGTTCACATGGCCCAGAACTATTCACCGCGAATAAGGGTAAACGCCATCTCTCCCGGCTTTATGCTCACCGAGCAAAACCGTTTTTTGCTCATAGACCGCATGACAGGCGAGTACACCGAGCGGACTCAGAAGGCCGTCCGCGCTAAGGCCGCGCACCCGCGGCTTCACCGCGCTCAAACAGGAGTAAGCAATGAAAGGATTCTTCAATCGCATATTGCGCATCGACCTTGCCCGTCGTCGCTCCACCTATGAGCCATTGCCGGACGAGTTGCTGGCACGAACCCTGGGGGGTAAGGGGTTGGCCGTGCATCTTCTGCTCGATGAAAGCCCCCGCGGCGCAGATGCCCTGGCGGCCGATAGCCCGTTTATAATCGCCACCGGCCCGGTTACCGGAACGAAACTCTGGGGCCAGTCCCGTTTCGGCGTGTTCGCCAAGAGTCCTGCTACCGGAGGCTTTGGAGAATCCTACTGCGGCGGTACGCTGGCGCCTAAAATCAAAGGATGCGGTTTCGACGCCATGGTTATCACAGGCAGGAGCGAGAAACCCGTTTACCTCCGTGTAGACGGCGAAGGGGTCAGCTTTGAAGACGCAACGCCAATCTGGGGCATGGAAACCCCGGAAGCGGAAGAGCGCGTAGCGAGCAACACCGTTAACGGCACCGGCATCATGACCATCGGTCCCGCCGGCGAAAACCTGGTCCGCCTGGCCTGCATAAAAGCCGATCGCTGGCGCAGCCTGGGACGGGGCGGAATGGGCGCCGTTCTGGGTTCCAAAAACCTGAAGGCAATCGCTTTCAGCGGAACCGCCGCTCCCCAAGTGGCCAATGAGAAGCTGCTTAAAGAGGTTATCCGGACCACGGCCGGCAAAGGAAAAGACTCGCCGATAACAGACAATTACCGGAGAAACGGCACACCTTCAATGGTCGCGCTCACCAACGCCGCTAACTGCTTTCCCTCCCGCTATTGGACCAGCGGCCATTCGCCCCACTGGGAGAGCCTTTCGGCGGACTACATGAGAACGAATTTCGATGTCGAAGCGGTCGGGTGCCCTCCCTGTTTCCTGAGGTGTACGAACCGCTGCACCCTCAGGAACGGTCGACACGCCGGGCTGCATCTGGAAGGTCCGGAATACGAAACGATCTACGCTTTCGGCGGACTGAACGCGGTAGAGACATTGGAAGAAGTGGCCTGGTTGAACGATCTCTGCGACAGGCTCGGTCTGGACACTATAAGCTCCGGCAACATCGCGGCCTTTGTCACATACGCCGCCGGCCTGGGCAAGGTGCAGTACGACATCGAATTCGGCCGGCCGGATAGAATAGCGGAGCTTCTGCGGGCCATTGCCGCCAGAGATGGGATCGGCAACACGCTGGCAGAAGGTATCGCCGCGGCAGAACGGGAACTGGGCCTCGCTGGACGGGCGATACACGTCAAGGGGCTCGAACCCGCCGGGTTCGACCCCCGCGTTCTGAAAGGCATGGGGCTGTCCTACGCAACCTCCGCTCGAGGCGCCTGCCACCTCCGGGGAACGTTCTACAAGGCCGAATTGACCGGCGAAATCGACCCGGCCACGACGTCCGGTAAGGCAGAGCTGCTGATCGATTACGAGGATCGCGCCGCCCTGTTCGACTGCCTCATCCTCTGCCGGTTCTACCGGGATTTCTATCTTTGGGATGAGCTTTTGACGATAGTCCGCGCAACAACGGGTCAGGCCATGGACAGGACGGCGCTGCAGAGCATCGCCAATCGAATTACGCAGCAAACCCGCGCGTACAATCGCAGAGAAGGCGTAGGCCCCTCCGCGGACCGGCTGCCGGACAGGATGCTCGCGAAGGCCACGCTGCAAGGGGCCAGGATAACGGCAGAGGAGCTTTCCTACATGTTGAAAGAGTACAATACGCTGAGAGAGTCGAGATATGAAGCATAGCAAAAGAAGAGCCGCCTTTGATTGGGTTGAAAACAGGTCGACACCGGAAGACCTGTTGAGCTTGCCGCCGGCGCTGTGCGGGGAAATACTTTTCACGACCCTGCTGATCAATAAATTCGAGACGGCACTGCTGCGTTTGAAGGATCGGGACCTGGTCTGGGGACCCGTTCATTCCAGTGTGGGTCAGGAAGGCATCGCCGCCGCGGCCATTCTGGCATTGCGGAAATCGGACAAGATAACGGGAAGCCATCGCGCCCATCATCAACTCCTGGCCAAGGCCGTAGCCTATGCCGTTCCTGACGACTACGCCCCCCAACACGATGAGCTGCCGGCCGGCGTCTACGAGACCGTATACCGTTCCCTGGCCGAGATCATGGGGCTGGCGCCGGGATACTGCCAGGGGCGGGGCGGGTCCATGCACCTGCGTCATGCTGAAGCCGGGGTCCTGGGCACCAACGCCATTGTAGGGGGGGGCATCCCCCTGGCTACCGGCGCGGCTTTCGCCGAAAAGCACGGAAATACAGGAAACGTCGTGGTCAGTTTTTTTGGAGACGGCGCGGTCAACCAGGGCTCCTTTCACGAGTCGTGCAATCTTGCCGGTCTCTGGAAACTGCCCGTCATATTCTTTTTGGAGAACAACTTCTATGCCGTGGGCACCCGCGTGGAAAAGGCCTCGGCCGTGGACAACCTGTCTGTCAGAGCAGCCTCATACGGAATGCCCGGCCGCGTTGTCAACGGCCAGGACCTGGTTGCCGTTTACCGGACAGTCGAGGCGGCGGCGGAGAGTATCCGATCCGGCGGCGGACCGGTCCTCATCGAAGTCCAATGCTACCGCCGCTACCACCACGCCGGGGGAGTCGAGGGCAGCGCATACGGCTATCGCAGCAAAGAGGAAGAGCAACGCTGGCGTAAGAAAGATGCGGTCCACCGCTTCCCCGAGGCCCTCGTAAAAGCCTCACTGCTGAGCAGGCAAGAGGTAGCACGGATCGACGCTATGGCCCTGGACTGCGTGCAAAGGGCGCTCGCGTCCTGCCTGACGGAAACGGGTGGCGACAGCACGGCGACGGGGCCCATTGGGCCGGGTCGGCAGACCGCCGTCCCGCCGGGTGTACGCGCCCTGTGCGCGCCGGAGGGGGCCGATGAAGCCGGGGCGGCGGGCGGCTCGCAGAACCTCTCTACGGTCCAGTCAGCGAGCCACCCGGTTAGCTCCACGGCCGATCTTTCGATTCCCGCGGCCCTCTGGCCGCAGGTAAACAGCGTGCGAACCGGTCTTCGCAGTGACGGCAGCGAATTGCGCGGCCTGCGCTTCAGCGAGCGCTCCGAATTCACGGCCTTCGAAGAGCTGGCTTACGCCGACATAATCGCGGCCGTCACCGGCAGGTGGCTGGAAAAAGACAACCGTGTCTTCGTTCTGGGCGAAGAGGTGGCCAACATGGGAGGCGGCGCCTACCGTGCTACCCGTGGATTGGCGGACCGGTTCCCCGACCGGGTGCTCAACACGCCCATCTCCGAAGCCGGGTTTTCGGGACTGGCCCTGGGCGCCGCCGTAAGCGGTCTGAGACCCGTGGTCGAGATAATGTTTCCGGATTTTACCCTGGTGGCGGCGGACCAGTTGCTCAACCAGATACCAAAGCTGCGCTACATGTACGGCGACAGCCTCGACGTCCCGTTGGTTGCGCGCACCAGAGTCGCCATCGGATGCGGCTACGGGGCTCAACACTCAATGGACCCCGTGGCCTTGTACTCCCTCTTTCCCGGTTGGCACATCGTCGTGCCATCCAGCGGCTTCGATTATGTCGGGCTCTTCAACACCGCCATGCACAGCCTGGACCCTGTTCTGATCGTAGAACACCATTCGCTCTACTCCCAGCGGTTCCCTGTGCCCTCCGGCAACCTGGACTACTGTATCCCCTTTGGCAGGGCCGCTCTGATCGCGGTCGGCAGCGAAGTGACGGTTATCACGTTCGGCGCCGGCGCCGGCGCCTGCCGGCGGCTTCTGCCTCGATTGCACGAACGAAACATCAGCGCCGAGGTCATAGACCTGCGAACCGTCGATCTTCCCGACATTGACTACGACAGCATCGGCGCCTCGGTTCGTAAAACGGGAGCCGCCGTGATCGTAGAGGAAGCGCCCCAAAGCAACTCCATCGGCAGTACGATTGCCGCGCAGATCTGCGAGCGCTTTTTCGACGAGCTGGATGGGCCTGTGGCCTGTCTGACCTCGCTGGACATACCCAGCCCCGTATCCAAAAAACTGGAAGAGGCGGCCATCTTGGGGGTCGAAGAGGTCCTATCCGGAATCGAAGCCGCGGCCCACAGGGCCTGAGCGCCGCGTGAGCGTCCGTGCTTTTAAGCGCCATGAGTGACACGTATTTCAGAGAACTGCTCGGGGTCCGGGGCAACGCTTCCGAAACGGAGATCAGGCAGGCCTACCATATTCGGGCAAAGGAACAGCATCCTGACATTTTTCCCGAGGACCAACGCGAGCTTCAGCAGCTCAAGATGACAGTGCTGAACGAGGCGTACGCCTATCTGTTGTCCTCCCCTGACGGCGATCGACTGTCGGGCCTAAACGGCTCCATGGCTCATGTAAAAAACGGTAAGCGGCATAACGAGGCGGCCCGGGCACGCCGCGCCGGCGGTGTGCCAGTCGATTGTGAAAACGCCGTGGGCGGTCACAGAGACCCCTCCTATGCTTTCTACAAACAGGGCTTCATCCACTATTCGCGGGCCCTGCGCGGCATCGAAGCGATGCACTACGCCGGTAGAATGGCGCCCGGAAGCCTCTCCTACCGGGAGTTTGCACGAGGGTTGGCCCTGTTGCGTACGGCCTATACGTACTTCGCCCGCGTCGTTGCGGATTATCCCGAGAGTATCTGGTGTCGGGACGCTCGCGTAAAACAGAATCGCATCGAGCGGTTCAGCCGGCTCTACCGCCGCATATGCTCCAACCTCAGGCCAGGTCCGCCGCCTGATAAAAGGCCTTCTCTACAGCTTCGCAGTCAGATGCCCGGGTCGCCTTAGCAGCGGCTGCCCGCCGATAACGCGGCGATAAACCGGCCAAGGGGCCGAGAAGAACGGGGAAGCGAATCGTGAAGCACACACGCCTCGTTGAAAATTTTTTGCACCTGGTAAAAATAGACACACAGAGCCGGGGAGATTCGGACAGCAGGCCGAGCAGTGTGGGTCAGACCGAAGCCATATCCTGGATCGAAGGCCAAATCACTGATATAGGGTTCCGCTGCCGGCGGTACGATGGCGGTACCCTGGTGGCCGGCATCCCTCCCAGTCACGGCCTTGCCGATGGCAGAGCCGTTGCATGGGCCGCGCACGTGGATACCGCACCTTCGGCAAGCGGCAAAGTTCGCCCCTTGATCCATGAGTATCGGGGCGGGGATATCGCGCTGCCTTTTGGAAACGTCGTGATCCCCGCCGGCTCCCCCAGCCTGCGGAGAGCGGCCGCGCGCGGGGGGGACCGCATTATAACTTCCAACGGTACCAGCCTGCTGGGAGCGGACGACAAGGCCGGCGTCGCGGCTCTGTTAGAATTAGCCCATCGCCTGGCAGCAGAAGATCAACATCACCCGGCCGTGCGCCTGTTCTTCTGCACGGACGAGGAAATCGGGCGATTCGCCGCCGATCTGCCGCCTGAGCTCATGAACGATCTGCGAGTTTTCTGGACGGTAGACGGAACCACGTTGGGAACGGTGGATACGGGAAGCCAAAAACAGATTCGCTGCGTTATCGAGACCCGCGGGCAACCGAGACAGGCATCGCTGAGCCGCCGCGTAACCATGAGCTTTAGAGGCAGCGCCGGTCACCCCGGGCTCAGTCCGCAGCTGTGGCGACCGGCCCATGCCGCGGCCTGCGATCTGGCTGGCCTGCTGCATGGCAGCCTTGATTCTGCCCCGGCTGTGGCCGCCCTTTCGGGCAACGCATCGCGGGCTGTACTGTGTGTCGGGCTGCCCCCATCGGCGAACCTGGAAGGCCATCTGAAACGGGTTCTCCGGCGCCACCCAGGCGTCGAGCTGGACCAAATCAAGGAAGAGCGAGTTTCCCGGGTAACCGATCTGCCCTACCTCCAGCCGATGGCCCGGCTTGCCTGCCGGATCCACTCCAGCTTTCCCGTTGAAACCCAGCGCGGGCCCAGCGGCTTGGGCTGCGTTTCCTTTCCTGTCTTGAGAGCCGAACCCGCGAGCGCCACCATGATCGTCAGGATATGCGAGGTAACCACCGCCGGGCTGGAGCTGATGAGGGACAAGTTGGAGGCCATTATTGCTGAGGCAAAGGCGGGATTGCCCCGTGGGGTTCGTTTCACCGTAAAAAAGGCACTCGACTGCGAGGGCATCGGCCCTGCTATCGACGCCCGCCGTTCGGTGCTCGAACCTCTCTTCAGTGCGATGCGCGAAATGGGACTGCAGCCCAGGGAACGGTGTATTGCCGGAGGCACGGACGGCGGCATGCTGAATCTGTCCTATCCCGATCTGCCCTGCCCCAATCTGGGCACGGGGGCTGAGATGCTGCACTGCGAGCGGGAGCACATCTCCGAAGCCGACCTGACCCAGCTGGCGGAGCTGCTGTACCGTTCCACCCTGGGCTGCGGGCAAGCCGATTCGGATGACAGCATGCGCACGGAAACCCGTTGAACCGAACTACGCCGGGCTGAAAAGCGGGTTTGCGAGGGACGCCGAATGTCGATCGACTGTGCGAACGTGAGGCAATACTTGCTGCGCTCTACCCCGGCATTGCAACGATGGACTATCCCCAGGATGAAAACATACATTACCAGGGCTGTCAGTTCAATCTATCCTGTTTCAAATCTGCATCGGTATGATCTTGACTTAAACGATCGATCAATATAGTGTATTACTATATGCTGATCGATGGAGAGATTGTGGAAACAACTACGGTTTCATCTAAGTACCAGGTGGTGATTCCAAAAAAAATTCGAGAGGTGATGGGCCTTAAGCCCGGAGAGAAGTTTCGTGTGCTTCTATACCAGAACCGAATCGAATTGCTGCCTGTTAAGCCTATGAGAACTATGCGTGGATATCTACGAGGGATCAACACAGATATATCCAGGGAAAAGGATAGAATTTGAATGTCGTAGACTCATCTGCTTGGTTGGAGTACTTCGCCGATTCACCTCAGGCAAATAACTTTGCGGAAGTGATCGAGGATATTGCCAATTTAATTGTGCCAAGCATTACCCTGACGGAGGTTTTTAAAAGAATTCTTCAACAAAAAAGTGAAGATGAAGCTCTCGCCGCGATCGCTCATATGCAACATGGACGAATCATCAATCTCGATTCAAGCTTAGCTATTGAAGCAGCCCGTCTTGGTCACGAATGTACACTACCTCTCGCCGACAGCATTATTCTCGCAACGGCGCGCAAATATCAAGCCTCACTGTGGACTCAGGACGAGGATTTTCAAGGTTTTGAGAAAGTAAAATACTTTCCTAAGGATAGCCCCCCTGGCAGCAAACGAGGCATATCAACAGAATGAACGAGCCCCGGGTCGAGACCGTCAATAGAGCGGATAGCGGAAATGGCCTCCGTATCTCTCCCAGTCTATGGGGTAGCCTCGGGGGGTCTCCGCGCCCGCGCTGTCCTCCGACCGCTCCGGCTGGGTTCCGTACAGAAGCGAAAGAACCCCTATGCTTATAGCCGTGGCTATGGCTTCAGAGTCGCCCATGATGAGGTCCATGTCCTCGGTGGAGTCCAGGCACCCGACCTCTATGAAGGCCGTTACAGCATTCGTGTATTGCGGGGAGACCCACACGGATATCCAGGGCTCGCCGATACGATAGCCGTCATTTTGCAGCCGGCTGCGGGTGAAATAACCGACATATCTCAAGAGCTCCATTGAAGCGTAGTGATTGTCGCCGCCATAGCCTTCCGGGCCCCCGTGACGACGCATTTCCTCGTAGCGACACAGCTCTCTTCGGAGAAAGGCGTCGTCCCAGGAAACACTCTCGAAAGCCGTCCGCGGCGTTATTTGGTCGTAGGGCCACGAAAGCATGCCTTCCCTGTAGCCCATATACCTGTGCGGGTCGATTCGCGGCGTGCCGGCAAGGGTTTCATAACCGAGCAGGTACACGGCGAGGTCACTGATCATCCAGTCGATCGCCGGCCGCCCTTCACCCCAGTCGAACCAGTCGAGATAGGGCCCGTATTCCGCGGGAAGCCTCTCGCGGAAGTATGTGGCTCCCTCGTCTTTGCGACGAACGAACTGCTCGAGCTCGCCCAGCACGAGGCGTGCGAACGTAGCGGGCGGCGCGATTACGGCCACACCCCCGGAATCCAGGCTGTGCCGCTTTCGCCGCATGTGCAGGCTGACTACCAGGTGCGGCTCCAGTGCCACGATGCGGCTAATCCTGCCCGGCTGCCTCGTTCCTTCGGCAGGATAGTCAAACATCCTGTAGGGTGCGTTGGGATCGGGTTGGCTGAACGCCTGTTCGACCTGCAGGTCGGCGGGCCTGCTTAAAATAATTCGAGCTCGAACGCGCGTTTCCGGTCGAGAGAAGGTGATCCCGCAGAGCCTTCCTACGTCGGCCAGAGATCGGCCCTGCCAGGCCTGGAAATTGGCCTGCACGGCCGCAGCCAGGTCAAAGACGATACTGGATTCCCGGAAATCGCCATAGATGGCGCCGGCGTTCGTGAGCTGCAGGTACCTCTCCCGGCTCCAGCTGTATCTC
>SDBV01012772.1_pt1 | contig 10727 bp, 8 predicted proteins | sample 2277081 | NCBI WGS metagenome assembly SDBV01 (sample SAMN10402039, study PRJNA504765) | marine sediment metagenome | isolation source: marine sediment core GS10_PC15, 223 cmbsf | place: Arctic Ocean: Southern Knipovich Ridge | collected 2010
CACCACGGCCACCATCGGCCGATTGTAGGAGGCAACTCCAGTTGCCGATTGCGCCCCAAAACCGCTCCCCTCGGCGACTGGAGTCGCCTCCTACAAAACCTCATTTTTTGGCCGCATGGAGTATAGGTGGCCTCATCCGCGATTCGTTCTACCCCGACGGCAAGCTCGATTCTAAGCGGACGGTCAGCCACGGTCAACAAGAACGCGGGTGGCGGCTGATGCTACTTCTCTGGAGGACCGGCTTTGCCTTCCCGCAAAGGCACTTCCACGAAGACACGGGTTCCCTTGCCGGCGGTACTCTCGATCGTCGCGTGCCCCCCGAGCAGTCGGGCCCGTTCGCGTACTCCCTCCAGGCCGAAGCAGCTTGATTGAACATTCTCGGGGTCGAAGCCGATTCCCCAATCTCGGACCTCGATCCGGATTCGGTCGTGCTGCTGAGTCAGTTCTACGCGCACCTTGCTGCTTTTGCTGTGCCGGCGGGCGTTGGTGAGGCCTTCCTGGACAATGCGAAACAGGGCGCTTTCCAACAGCGGCTCCAATCGGCCGAACTGAACGTCGATCACAAGCTCGATTTCCAGACCTTCCTGACTCCTGGCGTCGCACACGAGGTGCTCGATAGCAGCCACGGCGCCCGCTTCATCGAGAATCGGCGGCCGCAGCCCGCTAATCAGCCTCCGGGCCTCGGAAATGCCGCGACTGAGCATTCGTATCCCGGCATGGAAGGCCCTGGCCGACTCCGCGGGATCGTGCTGTTTCAGTTGCTCGAAAGCCTGCAATTGCATCTTGGCGGCCGTCAAGTACTGGGCCAGCCCGTCGTGGATTTCGTAGGCCGTCAACTGTCGTTCCCGGTCGAGCATCTCCAGCATCTGCCTGAGGCTCAGTTGCTCCTTCCGCAATGCCTCCTCCGCCTGCTTGCGTTCGCTGATGTCGGTAATCACCACGGCCAGGCGGGAGGGATTCTGACGGTCGTCCCGGATCAGAAAGTAGTTCATTATGACCGGAATCAATTCTCCACTCGCCGACCGCACCGTCAATTCACCTACCCACTGTCCCTCCCGCATCACGGTGGGAAGGATCTCTTCTTCCAGCTTCTGCCGTTCTTCTGCAGGGTGATATATCATGAAGTTCTTGCCCAGCATATCCTGGGGATCTTCCTCGCCGCAGAGTCGGAGAATCGTGGGATTGACGTACATGATCCGCTCGTCGAGATCCGCCATGCCGAACCCCTGGCCCGAGGCCTCCACGAATCTCCGGAAAACCGCAAGCTGCTCTTCCGCCAGCCGGCGCTCTTCGACTTCCCGTTGAAGTTGACTGTTGGCCCTGGCAAGCTCGGCCGTGCGTTGTTCCACGCGATGCTCGAGTTGCTCGCGGGCTTGTCGCAGGGCTTCGACGAACTGCCTCCGCTCGGCAATGTATTCCCACTCGCGCAACGCCCGCTCGGCAATCCGGGGCATCTCGGCCAAGGTCGCTCCCGACTTGACCACGTAGTCCACCGCCCCGGCCCGCATCGCCTCTACTGCGGCCTGCTCGTTCCCAAAGCCCGTGATCACCACCACGGGAAAGCGGGCCTCCTCCTTGTCGTCTGGAAGCAGCTCCACGCCCTGGCCGTCCGGCAGGAGCAAATCGGTGATCACCAGGTCGGGCGGAGATTCCGCCAGGCAGCTCCGAGCCTCCTCGAGCGTGCCGACTTCGGTCAGTTCCACGGGCCGGGTAGCCGACGCGAAGGCCCGGTGAATCAACCCGGCGTGGGCTTCTTCGTCTTCGACCAGCAAGATGCGGGGTGTCCTATCGTTCACGACCGTCCCCTCGCCGTGTATCGAGCAATCAGAGCCGCCTCCATCATCATCCCGTCAGCCGGCCGCATTTGGCCACGGGTAGCGGTTCCAACCCAGCCAGTAGAAACCCAAGTGCTCCATCATCTCGGTGAAGTTCTCAAAGCCCACCGGTTTGACCAGGTAGCTGTTGGCGTGGCATTCGTAAGATTGGGCCACGTCCTTTTCCGCTCGCGAAGATGTGAGAACCACGACCGGGATCTGCAGCAGCCCGTCGGTGGTCTTGATTACGCGGAGCACTTCCAGGCCGTCCACCTTCGGAAGCCGCAGATCCAGCAGAATCAGATTCGGCCGGGGGCTCTTTTCCGGGTCCCCATACTCTCCCTGCCGCAGCAGGTAGTCCAACGCCTCTTGCCCGTCCTCGACCAGATGCATCCGGTTGGCCACCCGGTGCAAGCGAAGGCTCCGCTCAACCAGCTTTGCGTGATCCGGGTCGTCTTCCACGTGCAGAATGAGCATCGGTTCACCGTTCACTTTCCTGTCTCCCTGGTGATCTCTGTAGACTCGGCGGCTGACGGTATCGTGAAATAGAAGGTCGAGCCCTGGCCTGGGCCGTCCGACTCGACCCAGATCCGCCCCCCGTGAACCTCCACGATCCTCTTCACCAGCGCCAGGCCGATGCCGGAACCTTCCACCTTCCTGTCGAGTTGGTCAAACAGCCCGAATATCTTCTCCTGATAGCGGGCATCGATCCCTATCCCATTATCTCGAACATAACAGATCGTCTCCCCATTGCCAAGCAGGGCCCCGATCTCGACCCGCGGGCGCGGCTGATCCCCCATGTATTTCACACTGTTATCCACCAGGTTTTGCACTACTTCCAGGAGCCGGGCCCGGTCCCCGAAAACTGCCGGCAGATCCGGAGATATCTCCACTCGGACCCCCTCCCGGTCGATCTGCCCGCCCACCAGATCCACCGCGTCCCGGACCAGCTCCCCCAGCGGCACGTGCTCCGGCTCATTCACCAGCCGCCCGATCCGCGACAGCTCCAACAGCTCCTCCAGCAATTGCTCCATCCTGTCGGCCGCGCCGGCCACCCGTTTCACGTCATCCTCGACCGCCTCGACGTCTCCGTCCGCCATGTCCTCTTTCAGCATCCCCATGTACCCCTTGATCGTGATCAGGGGGCTCTTCAGATCGTGGGAGACCGTGTAGGCGAATCGCTCCAACTCGGCGTTCTTGGACTCCAACTCCGCGATCAGCTTCACCCGTTCCTGCTCGGCCAATTCGCGCTCGCCGATCTCTGCCGCCAGCAGTTCGTTGGCCTTGCGCAGCTCCGATGTGCGGGCCCGAACCTGATCTCTGAGTTCCGTATGCCAATTCTCAACGCGCTCGATCATTGTGTTGAACGTGGTCGTCAGGAGCCCTACTTCGTCGGAAGTAGCCTCCGGCCCACGCGCCGAAAGATCGCCGGCCATCACCTTCTCAGCCGTCTGGCTCAGAGCACGGATGGGGCCACTGAGGCCTCTCGCCAGGATCGTGGCCAGGGCGACGAAGGCCAGGATGCCCACCAGACCAAGCCAGAACGTGTACGTGATCTCTGCCCGCAATGGCGCATACAGTTCTGCTTTGTCGATCTTCACGACAAGTCCCCAGCCCCATTCGGGAGTGACGCGGATGTGCCGGTACGCCGCCAGGACCGGTTCGCCGCGATAGTCGCGGGCGTCGATGATCCCTTCTTCCCCACCAGCGGCAAGGACCGCAGGCAAGGCCGTGATCCGGTACTGAAGCGGCTGGGGGACGGTCCCGTCGGGCAAGGGGTGCTTAAGCGACGTAAGGATCTCTCCCTCCCGGTCCACCAGCAGGGCCTCCCCTTTCTTGCCCAACCCTTCACCCGTGTGCAACATGGGCTTGATGATGTCGTCCGTATTGACCCTCATCACCAATACGGCTATCGGCTGGCCGGCCGGTGCTTCGAATGTGCTCGAATCTGCGTCGCACCTGTGGATAACGTGGCTGACGTGAAAGAACGGCCTGGGGCTCTCGGCGGTGACCGTCACCGGGCTCGTGTAAGGCTCGCGCGACCACAAGGGATTCATGAAATAGGGCTGATCGGAAACACTGTCACCCACCGCCGCCGCATTGGTCGAAACCAGGATTCTTCCCGTGGCGGCGGTCACGATTTCAATTTCATCGTATGCTGCGTAGGTCCGCCTGATTACATCCAGATAGTGCACAAGCTTCTTGAACGGCTCTTCCTGTTGCACCAACGACCACAACTGTTCATCGCTTTGCGTTTTGGAGGCCAATCGACCGACGGCGGAGTGAAGCTGAACCACGTTTTCCTCCACCATGTAGTTGGTGGCGCATACGTGAACGTCGGCGCGGAATTCCTCGAGCAAGCGTTGCAGCCGTTCCTTCTTCAGATCCGCAATCAGGTCCAGACTCCGGAAGGTCTCGGCTCGTTGTTCTCCCAGCCTCCCGGAGTTCGATGTAAAAGGTATTCCTGCAATACCCGCCAATTCGACAAGCACCAGGATCAGCACAAAGCCAAGGCTGAAACAGACGATCATTCGCGTGCGAATGCTGCCGAACCAACTCCGCCGGCGATGCTTTCCGGGCAGGCTGTTTCCGGGCACTGTGTTTCCGGGCACTGTGTTGCCATGCTGAGTCACGGCCGCAAATCCCCTTCAGGGCGATACTGATAGCTGGCCAACCGATACTCCCGCCTCGCCGAAATCACTTCCTCCAGGATGGTACGATCGAAGCAGGACCGCACGTGATCCCACTCGACCGCGGCGGGAACTCTTCCCAGTGCCTTCAGGAATTTGAACTCCGCCGACAAACGGCCCCCCGACACCAGGTCCTGCTCGGGGATCGTCGGCATGGACGAAATCCCCAGCAGATCGCTCTTGGCCAGAGTTGCGTATTGCTCTGCGGAGAGCACCGGTGCCTCTCCCGACAGCTCCCGACCGGCTTCTATCGCCCAGCGACTGGCTTCCACGAGGTTATCCTGGTCTCTCGAAAGCCAACCCATCGCCCGCAACTGAGAGGCCAGGATCAGGCGTAACGCTTCCGGGTGTAGCTCGGCAAATGAACGTGAGAAGTAGAGATAACCTGAGCTGAGGCTTCGGTGGATCACCACCTGGTTTTCGAAACGGATCAAGGCGATGGTTGGCGTGGGCTCCCAGGCGGAAAAGGCATCTATCATGCCCCGCTCCAGGGCGTCCGGCATCTGATTGACTTCCAGGGGGATCAGGCGGACGTCGGTTTCGCGGAGTCCCGCCGCCGACAGGGCGTTCAATAACGCATAGTGTGCGTTGGAACCAAATGCGTAGCCGATTCGCGCGCCTCGCAATTGCTCCGGCGGCATGTGCCTCGTAGACACGATCGCACAGAATCCCTGCTGGATCAGTCCGCCAACCAGCACCTTCGACTCCGCCGCGGCGGTAATCGCGGGCATGTCCCCGCCGATGCCAACCTCCAGGTCGCGGCGCCGGAGGAAAAAGTTCACGTCGGCACCTTTGAGGAACGAGTGAAACCGGATCCGAACTCCCTCGTGGGCCAAGGCTTCCCGCAACACGACGTCGCGCCGGATGGTCTCGGCAATAATGCAGGTTGGGACCCAGAGCGGCTGGATGCCCATATCAATGACGTTCTCTTCCGGCGAAAAGTCATATTTGCTGTAAATGGGATGGTCGGAGAGATCCGGCGCCGAAATACCCGGAGTCTGCTCCTCGTCTCGGTGGTAGAGCAACATAAGAACGACGAGCAAACCTCCGCCGGCGGCCGCGCCGGCACCGACCAGTTTTGTTTTCATCTGACTGCTCCAAATTCTCTCCGCCTGCCCCCACTTGCAGGGGGCAGCCGTGTGTATGTTTGGTGCAGGTCCTGCCCGTGCATCTCACAGGCCGGCAAAGGCTGAAAACAGCGTCGTGTATCCCTGGTGAAAAAAACAAGCGGCCAAGTCCGGCTATCTGCTTCCCTGCCGGCAAGATATCACTGCCGGCATTGACCTGCAACACTGAAACTTGCCCGCCAAAACGCTTTCGCCGGCTCGCGGCCGGAATCGGCCTGTTGGTAGTGTAGGCACTGAAGGATGCCTCAATGACCAACCGCACGTAGTGTTCATCACCGGGCGCCCCGATGATCAGCAAACTCAGCAAGGTGTCCTCGCAGGAGAAGAAGTAATGCCTTGTCAATTCTCAAATGATCCTTGCCCCACTCCTTCTGACACTCTCTCCTCACGATTGCGGTCGGCGTGTGGCCCTTCACATCCAGCAACCGTCGGACGCATTATCGCCGAACCGTGCGTCGAATCGGGCCGGCTATCCACCGGGAACTTCGTGGCGGCGCGTCGGAGCCGACGTGTTCAACCCCAACCAGTACTGCACGATCTGCTGGACGGCTGAGACCAACTCGGGAAAACCGCTCGGCTTCTGGATGTAGCTGTGCGCACCCAGGTTGTACGCCTCCACTATGTCCGTCTCCTGCTTCGAGGAGGTCAGCACAACCACCGGCGGAGGTCTCATGCTGCCGCCGGAACGTACTCGCCGCAGAACTTGCAGAACTTGCAGGCCGTCCATCTTAGGCATTCTCAGATCCAGCAGAATCAGATCCGGCATCTCTTTCTGCTCCCGCTCGGCGCGCGTACCCGTGGCGAACAGGTGGTCGATCGCCTCCACGCCGTCACGTACCACGTCAACGCGGCACGAGCGATCCACCTGCCCGATCGCCCGACGAATCAACTCCGCGTGGGCCGGATCGTCTTCAGCCAGAAGGATGTTTCTCTCAGCCATCACCTTGCCCCCAAGTTCCGAACGGTCGGAAACACGCCACTCCCCGCGAAGTCATGCACACCCAACGTCGCTCAAGACGGCAGGGTCAGAAAGGGGAATCCCGGCCCCGGAACGCGGTTGCCCAGTGTGCCCACGGCGGACTGAGCCGCCGACCGGCGAGGCTCCGGGCAACCGACGCACTTTGTGGCGAAGGGGTCGACGTCCGCTTCCAAACGAGCCACTGTTGCCCAGCCTGGACGTCAAACCCCTAAGGATTGTAGGTCTCCTGGCCTTTTCTGACAAGTCGAGCCCCAGACGCTTGCGTAAGGTGGCGGGCCCGCGTAGATTGAGCAGCGCCATGCCTCACACCGCCGCCCGCCCATCACCCAAGGGAGGTCTGAAATGAGCCGCTTCTGCTGTCTCGCAGTGTGGACCCTGTTCCCACTCCTGCCGGTTGTGCCGCTCAGTGCCGCCGGCAGCGAGGGACGCTGTGCCGCCGGCAGCGAGGGACGCTGTGCCGCCGGCAGCGAGGGACGCAGTGCCGCCGGCAGCGAGGGACGCAGTGCCGACCAGCAGGCCAGCCACCCGGTCGCGCTACTCACCACCCAGAATAACGACGGCACCTTGCCCGGATGGAACTCATTCTCCCAGGACCCCAAGGCCAAGACGGCCCACCTCTGGCAGTTGGCCGCCGACGGAGTGCTGGTCTGCAAGGGCAACCCACACGGCTACATCTACACCAAGAAGGCCTACACCAACTTCGTCCTTACGCTCGATTGGCGCTCACCGCCGGGCAAAACGCCCGGCCGCGGCGGCGTGCTCCTGCGGATGAGCGGCCAACACAAGATCTGGCCCAAGAGCCTCGAAGCCCAACTCAACGCCGGCGGCGAAGGCGACTTCTGGGGGCTGGGCGGCTACACACTCTCCGGCCCAAAGCCCCGACTCGAGACCGTCCAGCACGAGCAGCTCGGCAAGCTCACCAACCTCAAACGCACCCCGCCGACCCTCAAAGCCCCGGGCCAGTGGAACCGCTACGAGATCATCGCCCGCGGCCACACCGTCACGCTGAAGATCAACGGCCGGGAGGTGAACCGGGCCACCGGCTGCGACAGCGTCGCCGGACCCATCTGCCTGACCGCCGAAGGCGATGAAATCCACTTCCGGCGGCTCCACCTGATTCCGCTCCCGAAGGTCGATACTGAGGAGAAAGCCATGCCCGGCGCCAAGCGGGCCTTCCGGGCCGGGGCCGCCGCCATCGACGTTACGCCGCGGAAATTCCCCGTGATCGTCAACGGCGGGATGCGCCAGCGGCAGGCCACCGGCGTTACCGATCCGCTCCACTGCCGCGCTCTGGTGCTCGACGACGGCACCACGCAGATCGCCATCGCCGTGGTCGATAACTGCCTGATCCCCCGGCCGCTGCTGGACGAAGCCAAGGCCCTGGCCCAAAAGCAAACCGGCATTCCCGCCGGCCACATGCTGATCTCTGCCACCCACTGCCATTCGGCCCCGTCGCTCTGCGGGGTGCTCGGCAGCAGTGTCGACCGGGACTACGCCAAGGCCCTTCCCGCCAAGATCGCCCGGGCAATCGCCGTGGCCCGCAACAACCTGGCCCCCGCGCGGATCGGCTGGGCGGTCGGCAAGGACCCCAAAAACGTCTTCTGCCGCCGCTTCATCATGAAGCCCGGCACCGCCGCCACCAATCCCTTCAGCGGCACCCGGAACGACCGCGCACAGATGAACCCGGGATATCAGAACCCCAACGCCCTGCAGCGCACCGGGCCGGTGGATGACGACGTCTCGGTGGTCTCCGTCCAGACACCAACCGGCCGGCCGATCGCCCTGCTGGGAAACTACTCGACCCACTACGCCGGCGCCCCGCCCATCTCGGCCGACTATTTCGGGGTCTTCTGCCGGGAGATCGCGCGGCTGATCGGGGCGGAAGAGGCCCAGCCGCCCTTTGTGGGCATCATGTCCAACGGCACCAGCGCCGACGCCAACTGCTGCGACTTCGTCAACCCGCAGCGAAAATTCGATCGAACCACGGTCGGCCGAGACGTCGCCCAAGCCGCGCAGCAGGCCTACCAGACGATCCAATACTACGACTGGGTGCCCCTGGTCGTCGCGGAAAAGCTGCTGACTCTGCCCGTGCGGATGCCCAGCCCGGAAGAAGTCGCCAGGGCCAGGAAGTTCCTGGCCGGGCTCGAATCCGACCAGCCGCGCAACGTACCCGAGGTCTACGCCCGCGAAACCGTACTGCTGAGCGAAATGCCGCCCACACGCGAGTTGAAGCTGCAGGCCATCCGCATCGGTCCGCTGGGGATCACGGCGATCCCCAACGAGGTCTTCGGCGTCACCGGCCTGAAGATCAAGCGGCAAAGCCCGCTGCGGCCCACGATCAATATCGAGCTGGCCAACGGCTACTTCGGCTACGTCCCGCCGCCGGACCAGTTCCCGCTGGGCGGCTACACCACCTGGCGGGCGCGCAGCAGTTGCCTCCAGCCCCAAGCCGAGCCAAAGATCACGGCCGCCGTCCTGGAACTCCTGGGCAAGGTCGCCAAACAGCGCAGCGACGAGCAACCGATCGCCTCGAAGTAGCCCACGGTCCCGATCACCCGCGGCTATCCAGCACGCCTGTTCCCCGGTGGTCAGCACCACCGGTACGCAGGCCTTGCGGCGGGGGTCTTACGTGTGGCGGATACATATACAAGTGTATACTTCTCCGCCATCAGCGTCAAGGCCAAAAAATGGGCTACGTGCCCGCACTGTATTTCACCACAGCCACTGCCGATCCGGGCAACAGGCTGAATCTCAATCAAAGCTCAGCGATTAGTGCCTCCAATAGAACGTCCAACGGGAGATAAAGCTCGTGGGCGTTCGGAGAGACGATCCAGTCGTTGTTGGGATTCCCACCGTCGAACCCATCGGTCTTGGCCATGATGTCACGCTCGAGCTTGGGGATCGCTTTGGCGCCCGGTGCAAAAGATCGAACCCGCTGGGAAGCTTCTCTCTCCTTGGCCGATTGCTCGGCTACCAAACTGGGTCGCGCGAGTCAGTGAGCCGCTCTTCGAGCAGGAGTTGGATGCCGTGCGTCGTTGCCTGCGGCGCGGCAGTCCCCTGGGCGATGCAAGTTGGGTTAAAACGACGGCACGTTATCTGGGGCTTCGCTCGACGCTCCGCCCTGGCGGCCGGCGCGAGAGTTCGTCCAGCTCAGAAGATTGATCAACTATATCTGCGCAATAACATTATTCGCCATTGCAATAAGCATGTCAGCAACTTCTTCAGATATCTTTTTTCCTCTTTGTGCTTCTACCTGGTTAATGAATGCCTCTAACATGCTAATTGCGGCATTATCTTTCTCTTTGTCAACAGAATTCAAGGCGTTGTCAACCTTTGATGCCAAGCTGTTCTTTATCTCATCAGAAAGAACATCATCTGGCAGAGTGACTATTGTCTGTTGCAAACCAACTACGGTATCTATACATCCATCACTGTCAGCGTCAAATCCAGTAGCATCTTCGAAAGGACATGAATCATCTACATCTAATACGCCGTCATTATCATCGTCCGGGTCACATACATCTCCTAAGCCATCAGAATCAAAATCAGCTTGGTCAGGGTTATATATTGAAGGACAGTTATCTTCGGCATCAGGAATGCCGTCGCTGTCAGTATCGACAACAGGAGAAGGCGGGGTGAAAACCTCGAGCGTTGAGACACCAACGGGGACGCCACCAACTAAATCAAATCCCCCCGCAACGTAGAGTTGGCCGTTTATTACTGCAGATACCGGGTACGCTCGCGCAGTGGGCATTGGATCCATGGTTGACCAGGTATCAGTCACCGGATCGTAGGCTTCAACCGTGGCAAAAGCATTGCTCATATCGCGCCCTCCCACAACGTAAAGGATGCCGTCAATCACACCTGCGGCCGACTGAAACCTCGCCGTGGGCATTGGAGTTTTTATGGTCCAGGAATTAGAGGCAGGATGGTAGGCCTCGAGCGTGGCAAAAACATTGCTGCCATCCCAACCTCCCACGACGTAAAGAATATCAGTAACCGTTCACGGCTTCGGAGAATTGGCGCTGCATGAAAATGGGTTTATCGTTACTATTCTCGCATGGACGCGAAAGATCGTATCATCCGAGAGCAACGCGAGCTTATCGAGAAGCAGCAG
>SDBV01012773.1_pt1 | contig 10726 bp, 17 predicted proteins | sample 2277081 | NCBI WGS metagenome assembly SDBV01 (sample SAMN10402039, study PRJNA504765) | marine sediment metagenome | isolation source: marine sediment core GS10_PC15, 223 cmbsf | place: Arctic Ocean: Southern Knipovich Ridge | collected 2010
CTACGCGCCGATGAGGCTCGTGGAGCTGTACCGCGACATCCTGTCGTCCAGGGGCACTCCCCTCGGTGACCTCCACCTGGAGGGAGCTAGGGACCTGATGTACCAGGGCTACAAGATCGTGGGCGTTCCCCTGATCAAGGTGACTTCGGCTACGCCGGACACCAGCGACATCCTCTTCACCCACCGACAGAACCTATACGCCGGGTGGCACCGACAGATCAAGCTCGAGTCCTTCCGTGACCCGAGGGAGGGCGCAACGTCCTTCATCGTCACGGCTAGGGTCGACGCGAAGGTCGGTCACACGGCTGACGACGCCGGCGCGAACGCTATTGCGATCGCTTCGGGTGTCAACGTCGAGCCGTAGGGCAACGAACGAAAACGAGTGAGGGGGCGGGACCGCTCCCGCCTTCTCTTGGCAATCGAATAGAAGCAGCCCCCTGACGAACCGCCAGGGAAGACCGCCACTCAGCTGAGAGGCGAACAGGAGGTAACGCAACATGATTAGGTTTCGTGGACTAAAGGCCGCACACTTCGGTCCGACGCCACCAGGCGTGGGAAAGATCGAGTACCAGGGTGACGGCACCATCAAGCTCTTCAGTGTCCTGGGTATTCTCAAGGACACAGAGATTCTCGCAACCCACGCCACAGGCGCCAAGTCGTGGCTCGACATGCGCGTGAGCCGTGAGACCATCAGGTCCGGGTGGGACGGCAACCCAGACGACGTGATCTCGCTACAGGCCCAGAACTGGGTCGACAACGCTGACATCGGTGGTCTCAGGTGCGCGTTCTTCAAGACCCGACAGGGCAACACGCCCAACTCCCTCATGTGGATGCGGACGGTTGACATTGAGCTCGACAACAGGGGCGACCTCGCCGACCGCGGCGTGGCCCTTCGCGTCGGTGTTCGAAGCAACAGCCCGAACGTGGTCACCGGCATCACCGGTATCGAGCTGGAGATGCTGGGGCAGGCGGCCCCGGCCGGATACGAGCGGGCCATCGACCTGATTCACAACGACGACTCCAGCGTGACCTTCCCCACGGCCATCTCGCTCCGAGGAGCGCGAGCGACCAACGGGTTCGTGTACGCCATCGCGACGCAGCAGTACGGCCTGGACAAGAAGGGCCAGGACTCTGCTGACTCGGCGGTGTTCAAGTTCTTCGACGACAGCGAGAACGTTGACCTGGACAACGGGTCGGTGCTAAACGACATCAACGCCACAGCGAACCAGGGATGGCTGAAGCTCGTTATCGGCTCCACCGTCAGGTACGTCGCTCTCTACGCAAAGAAGAGCTAGGCGAGGGGTAACACTAATACAGAACACTGAAAGGAGGCACAGCCAGATGCAAGAGCAAACGGCAGAGCCGCTGGTAACCCGGGAGCTGCTAGAGCAGCAGCTCGCGCAGAACCGCAGCGAACTGCAAGAAGTGCGCGAGCAGGAGTTGGTCCTTAGTGATCGACGGGAGTACCTTGAGAAGCAGATCGAGGCCTGCAAGGCGGGCATGGAGGGCTTTGGCTGGGGCTACAACTTCGCTCTGGCAGAGCTGGAGGCGGCGAAGCAGCTACGAGCCGCGCTCCGAGCAAAGCGTGCCGAGGAGCAGACCGACTAGGAGGTAGACGAACATGGCCACGACGCCATTTGATATTATCGCTGGTCCAGCCGAGGTCTTCGTGGCCCCGGTCGCAGAGTCGATGCCGCTGATTGACACGGATCCGCCCGGTGGAAACTGGGTTACCCTAGGTCGAACCGAGGGTGGTATCACCGTCACGCACGACGAGACGATCGAGTTGCTGCGGGTGGACCAGGCCAGCGGCCCCGTGAAGGCCATCAGGCCCGAGGAGTCACTAGTCATCGCGTTCAGCCTGGCCGAGATCGACCTTGAGGCGTACGCTCGGGTGATGAACGACGCTTCAGTTACGGACAACGCAGCGTCTTCGGGCGTGGCCGGAGAGCGAAGCATCCCGCTGCGACAGGGCTTCGGCGTGTCGCGGTTCGCGATGCTCATCAGGGGACCCTCGCCCTACATGGACGCGTTTCTCCAGTACGAGATTTACATCGCCGTGCAGACGGGCTCGCCGAGCCTGGTCTTCGTGCGCGATGACAAGTCGGTGCTCGAGGTCGAGTTCAACGCGATCGAGGACCCGAGCAAGGCTGACACTCTGAAGTTCGGTCTGCTCAGGGCGCAGGACGCGGCGCAGCTACCGTAGAGGTGAGACATGGCACGAATTGAAGTACCCATCGAGACCATCAGCAGGTCGGGGCTTGACCCTGACGCGGCAGGTACCGTTGACACGGATACCGGCCTGAAGTTTCAGAACGACGGGCGCACCTTCATCCTCATCAAGAACACCCGAGCCGGTGCCATGGTGGTGACGGTGACGACGCCGCAGACCGTCGCGGGACTGGCAGTGGCCGAGCTCACCAAGACGTTGTCGAACCAGGACGACCGCACGCTGATGGGGCCGTTCCCCACGGAGACGTTTAACCAGCAGTCGGGAGCCGACGCGGGCATGGTGTACATCGACGCTGACGGCGCTGACACCGACATGGACGCCCACGTCTACAGGCTGTAGGCGGATAAGCTAGGAGAGCAACAGATGCCCCAGTGGGAGATCGAGATCACGGACGCCCGCAGCGGGTGGGGGACCAGAGGTTTCTCCATGCGTGGCCCGGGTGTTTACATCACCGACGACCCCAACGTGATGGACGCCGCCAAGGACTCGGCTCACGTCTTCGTGCGTGAGCTGAAGGACGATGAGGAGCCCGCCGAAGAGGGGGCGTACGTAGCCGAGTCGACAAGCTCGGGACCGCTGACGGTGCAGGACCTGAGGAAGCCGCCGACTACGGTCAAGACGTGCCCCGACTGCGAGCAGACTTATAAGGACGAGCACCGACTGTGCCCCGTGAAGGAACAGGCCGCGGCCGAGATTGAGTCAGAGTCCAAGCCTGAGCCGGAGCCTGAGGCTACGCCTGAGCTGAAGTCCAAGCCGAAGAGGAAGAAGCGTAAGTCACGAAAGAAGAGCGGGTAGATGACACGTAAGGTAGTCAAGGTCGCAGTCACCACGGTCGGCGGCGCCGGCGTGGCGGTGGGCAGCGCTGTCGTGGGCATTCCCGGCGGCATCGCTGAGCTGCTGGGCTACGACGTCAAGTACACCTCGCAGCCGGGCACCGTTGACGTGATCCTGACGGCGGAGCAGCCCAACGGCGTCACCAAGACGCTCGCCACTCTCACCAGTGTGAACACCGACCTCGCGATGCGGCGTCCGCTAGAGGCAGGCGTTGATAACACCGGCTCTGACCTGGCGGATACTACCAAGAGTCCGAACCTCGTGAAGCCACTGGTGTTCGGATCGCTCAAGGTCGATGTAGCTCAGGGCGACGCTGCGACCGACGGCGTAATCGTCACGTTCGTGCTGAACGTGCTGTAGTGAAAAGATACTAGCCAAGGCTATCGTAATTAGACGAGCCGCTCATGCGGTAGCCTCAAAGACCAGAGGGAGGTACCGCAGTGGCTCTAGCAACAGCCGCAGACGTTAAGCGGTACATTCCAGGCTACTCCGAGTCTGCCGATGACAACCTTGAGCTGATACTCGCCGCCGTTGAGGCGTGGGTCGAGAAGATCACGGGCGCGGACTGGGATGCCAGCGGCACTGTTATCGATAAGTTCTACAACGCTCGCGACGGTGACATTCTCACGCTCAAGGACGAGAGTCCCACCAACGTAGTCGTCACCGCGTACCTGGCGCACGACTCCACCGGCTCCGTCCTAACGGTCAACACGCAGTACCACGTGCGAGATAACGGCAAGATAGAGCTGGTCCGAGTCCGGTTCGGAAGTCCCCAGGGGCTGCCCGAGGCGACGGTCGAGGTGAGGGCGACGGAGTGGGCCAAGATTGAGGTCGCGTACACGGCGTCGAACTCTGTGCCGGCCCCGGTGCGTGAGGCCGTGGCGATGATCACGGCCGCGACCTGGATCGACTCTCGCCAGGCTGGTGACAACCTCATTAGCGAGAAGCTGGGCGACTACAGCTACACGCGCGCCAGCTCGGACACCACGCTGGCCGTGCCCAAGCGAGCCCGCATCTTCCTTAACCCGTACAACCGCAAGCTGCGCGTGCGGTCAACGTAGGTGGTGTCTCGTGAGCTTCGAGACGCTACTGGTGCACAGGGCTACGGTGCAGACGAGGACCGGCGTGACCGACCGCTTCGGTCAGCCCACTAACGTAGGCTGGCGCGACAAGGCGACGGGAATTCCGTGTCGGCTCAGGAGCGCCACGGCGCGTGAGCCCGAGAAGGTCACGCTCAGCTCTCGCGAGATCGTTGAGGTAACCCACATTCTATACCTTAAGCCTGAGACAGTGTTGGCGATCGACGAGGACGACCGAGTGTTGATAGTCATCGACCCAGCCGACGAGAAGCTCGCCGAAGAGATGCGGGTTCTCGTGGTGAAGCGGGTCAGCCGAGGTGAGGGAGGGATCCACCACCTTGAGCTCAAGTGCGCGGTGGTGCGAGGCTAGTGCCCAAGTCAAAGTCGACGTTTGAGTGGCACGGACGCGACGTCGCTGAGCGCACGCACCGGGCCATCGGCAGGGCGTCGGTAGCGTGGGGCGAGTCCATAGTGTCGAAGGCCAAGGGCAAGGTTCACCGGCTGTCCGGAACGTTGTCGCGCAGCATTCACGCGGCCGGCAAGAGCTACGACGGAGGACGTGACAAGAAGGCTGCTGAGGTGGGATCGCTTGGCTCAGGCGGATTCGGTGCAGGGCGCTCACTTCCTACTTGGGCAGGCGATAGGGCCTTTATCGAGGCCGGCTCGTGGATTGACTACGCTGTCTATGAACAGGCGCGCGGAGGATCCCACGACTTCATGACAGCCGCCGTCGACTCTGCGAACTCAGGGTACACCGATAAGCTGCGCCAAGCCATGATGCAGGAGGGACTGTTCTAATGGCCAGCCAAAGGGTATCTATTCCCGAGCTGATCAAGGCCATTCTCGACGCCGACGGGTCGCTGCTGGAGCTCGCGCCCGGGGGAGTAGTGGTCGGGCCAGCTAACCGTGAGCAGCAGGTCGCTGGCGTGATCGCGCTGGCAGAGTCCGGCATCACGAGCGTGGAGGACTACCTCCCGCTGATGCGCGCACAGATGAGCGCGCGCTGTATCGCGGCCTCCATTGAGCACGTCTCTAGGATCAGCGCGAAGCTCTGGGAGATGATCCACATGAAGGGGCGCCAGGTGGTGAGGCAGCCGAGCGCTGACATGAAGTTCCTCGTGCACTTTACGCGCGTCAACGGCGGACCGACGCTCACGAAGGGAGACACCGACGACACGTGGGAGGACATCTTGACGGTGGAGGCGATGGTCGGTACTGAGGAAGTGACGTAGCCGCTGGGTGGGGATTACCCAACGACGTTATGAGTGATAGGATATAGGTGTGATGCAGTACGAGCTAACGTACCTTGGGCCGGCTAGCGTTTTCATTGACCCCACAACGGGACTCGAGTGGAAGCGAACGCCGCAGGTCACTGTCGTTCACGAGCAGGAGACGAAGGTCGGCCCGATCGTGACGCGGCAGGTCGTCGAGCCGGGCGACACGCACGAGGTAGACCAGGAGACCAAGGACCGACTGCTGGACCTGCCCCACGCGAGCTGGGACGTGCGCGCGAAGCGAGAGAAGAAGTCCGGACGGCGCGAAAGGCGAAACGCAGCTCCCAAGGAGACTGAGCTCGACGTTGATCCTGTAGACTAGGGACATCAGAAGGGAGGGCAGAGCCGATGACGGCAGGGCCCGCTGAGATAACTGAAGACGCGCTCCGCGAGACGTGTGACGCGCTGAGGCAAGCGGCCCGGGACCTGAAGCAGTTGGAGTTCAGCTGCCGACGTAAGGCCCGGGCACTCATGTCTCAGCTGGATGCGATCTACGCGAAGTACGGAATCACAGTGAAGCATAGCCAAGGAGGCAGAGCTAATGACTAACCGTGCGATCATCGACCTCTCGACTGCGGTCGAGCCCACGTTCACCTTCACGGTGGACGGCGAGCCCTACGAATTGCGAACGGTGTCGCACCTCTCTAAGGTAGAGGAGGCGCGACTGCGCTCACTGACGAAGAGGGAGGAGTACATCCTCAATCAGGTCGACGCCCTCAACCCCAACAACGAGAAGCAGATGATCGTGCTGCACGAGAAGCTGTTTGACGTACGTGTCTCGCTCATCACGATGATGACCAACCTCCCGACCGAGATCGCTGACAAGCTGGGCCCGATGAAGCAGCAGAAGCTCGTCGAGCTAATCGGCCTAGAGGTGGAAGACCTGAGGAAGCTGTTCGAAGATGAGGACGACGACGACGGTGAGTGTGAGGACGAGAGCGAGGAAGACAAGCAGGAGTAACTAGTAGTGGCCGTCGCGAGCAACACACTTAAGGAAGATCTTGAGCTTATGCCTACCCTGAGCTTCTGGTATGGCATGGGGTTCGAGGAGTTGGTGAACCTTCCCAACTGGGTCCTGCGCATGTACGCGCGGGACCTTGACAGGCTGCTTGCGACGTACGAGGTCATACTCTCCCGCGCGGCGACGATGCCGCACCTTAAGAAGGCGGCCATCTCGTCAAGAGTGCAGGACCTTAACCGTCGGATCAGGCGCGGTCGGCGAACTCGTGTCGTTCCCAAGGGGCGCTTCGACGAGGCAGTGCGCGGCGTCGGCATCGGCGTTGTTCATGAGCCGAGGAAGGCCAGCTAGTCATGGCGGGTAACCTCGGTCGCGCAACCTTCGAGCTCGAGACTGACTCCGGCAAGTTTAAGCGCGGACTCCAAAGCGCCGAGAAGCAGGCCAAGGGCTCGAGCGGCAACATCACCAACTCGTTCAAGTCGATCGGTGGAGGAATGCAGCGCACCGGCAAGACCATGTCGATGTTCGTGACGGCCCCGATCGTCGCGGGCTTTGGCGCCGCCGTGTTTAGCGCGGCCAAGTTCGAGAAGGGCATGGCTGAGGTGCACACCCTGCTGGGCGCCTCGTTCCCCAAGAAGTCGTTTGAGGCGCTCAACGCCGACATCCTTCAGCTGTCGAAGGAGACGGGCGTCGCGACCAGCGAGATGATTCCCGCTCTCTACCAGGCGATCTCCGCCGGTGTTCCCCCTGACAACGTTATCGAGTTCCTGCGCGTGGGCACCACGCTGGCCATCGGTGGCGTGACCGATCTCGAGACGGGCATCGACGGCCTGACCACGATCACCAACGCCTGGGGACTTAGCACAAAGGACGCCGGAGATGTAGCGGACACGATGTTCGTGGGCATGAAGAAGGGAAAGACGACCATCGAGGAGATGTCGAACTTCATGTTCCAGGCAGCTCCCCTGGCCTCGGCCCTGAGCATAAGCGCTGAGGAGGTCGTGGGCTCGATGTCAGCGCTGACTCTAACAGGAACGCCGACGTCTGTCGCGATGACTCAGATCAAGGCCGCCATGGTGGGCATCGCTCGAGAGACTCCCGAGATGTTGGCGGTGCTTAACGAGGCTGGCTACGCGTCTTCGGACTTGGCGCTTGAGAGCTTGGGACTCATGGGCACTCTTAACCTCCTGGGCGAGGGTGTCGACGGCAACAAGGGTAAGCTGATCAAGATGCTGGGCTCTCAGGAGGCCGTCATGGTCGCGCTGGGCGCGTCCGGGGAGAAGATCGGGGTCTACAACGACATCATGAGCGATATGGAGACCAAGACGGGCGCCGCCCAAGAGGCGACGGACATCATGAACGAGTCCTCGTCGCGCCAGTTCGACATTCTGAAGAACGAGCTGAACGTTGAGCTAACGAAGCTGGGCATGACGCTCTTGCCCATGGTGCTTGGCGCCGCAAAGCCGCTGATCAAGGGAATCAGCGCGCTGCTCGCCGGATTTAGTGGACTGCCCAAGCCGCTGAAGTTCCTAGTGCTTGGAGTCGTCGGGCTGGTGGCTATCGCGGGGCCGTTGCTGCTGTTCTTCGGAACGCTTCTCGTGATGCTGCCACTAATGGCGACGGGCTTCGGCATCCTGACCGCTTCGGTCTTGCCGCTGCTGTTGCCGATACTCGCGGTCGTCGCGGTGGTGATCGTCCTGGCCGCTCTCGCGTTCCTTATCTATAAGAACTGGGGCGCGATCAAGAAGTTCTTCAAGACGAAGGTCCTGCCCATCTTCGGCAAGGTCAAGGACACCTTTAACAGCGTGAAGGACACCGTCATCAAGGCGATGACGGACGTTAAGGACAAGGTCTTTAAGATCGTGGGCGACGTGAAGAACTTCATCACCGGCGCGTTCGACTCGGTGCTTAACTTCCTTAAGAGCAACTGGCCGGAGATCGCGGCGATCATCTCGGGACCATTCTTCCCGCTTGTCGCGCTGGCGACCGACGCGTTTGGAATCCGCTCGGCAGTAGTCGGTGCGTTCGAGTCCGTGCTCGGGTTCATGAAGGACAATTGGCCTGAGATCGCGGCGCTTCTCTCTGGCCCGTTCTTCCCGCTGGTGGCTCTGGCGACGGACGCGTTCGGTATTCGCTCCGCGCTGCTCGGCGCGTTTAGCGCAATCACGTCGGGTGTCATCACGGCGATGAACGAGACGGGGGACGCGATCCTCAACGCGCTGCTGGCTATTCCCGCGCTGATCGCGGATGCGGCGTCGGCCATCGGGAAGGCCATAGTCGACCTGATCATGAGCGCGATTAAGGGCAACCTCAACATAGCTGGCGCGATCCTTGACGCGGTCCCAGGCGGAGGCATAGTAAAGAGTGTCGGCGGAGCTGTCGGCGGAGCGGTCGGCGGCATCTTCGGTCAGAGAGGTATCTTCAAGGTGCCGGGCACGGGACGCGGAGACACCGTGCCGTCGATGCTTGAGCCGGGAGAGATGGTGCTGCCGAGGAACCTTGCTAGCGCCGTGCGCGCGGGCGCGGGCGCCGAGGCGGCCGGGCGCGGTGACATCAACATTCAGGTCTACAACCCGAAGCCGGAAGCCGCTGAAGATACTGTTCAAAGACGGCTTCTAGCCTTGAGCCAGTTGGGAGTGACGTAGGATGGACCAGTGGTTCGTTGACAACCAGCCCCTGCGCTCACTGGCGTTTGACGTTCAGGCTGTGGTGGAGGGCCACGGTATTCCGCCCGCGCGGGGCTCCAACATCGTTGTGCCCTTCCGCCAGGGCACGAAGCGGTTCACGAAGTACTACAACGAGAGGCGGCTGACGCTGGCCATGTTCGTAGTCGGGGCCGACCCTGACGGCGGCGTGCCGACCAACCCAGACGCCATGAGCCTGCTCTACGCAAACCTCGACACGCTGCGGCAGACGTTCGGCAAGCGCAGCGCCGAGCTCTCGCTCAAGCGCGTGCTGCCAGACGGGACGATACGTACCGCCAGTGCGGAGATCATGGGCACCATGGACTTCGCTGACGTTAAGGGCGCCAGCGCGAGGTTCGTCGTGGATTTGCAGATGGCCGACCCGTTCTGGTACGGGCCGCAGCAGACTAGCCGCGTGTGGTTTGGTACTCCGGTCTACGGCATGGACGCGGTCTACACAGGGCTCTCGTGGTACTACGGCGAGGGTCACCTGTACGGCACGGTCTGGACGAGCCCGCAGTCGTGGACGATTAACCACCCGGGAACGTTCGAGACGTCGAAGCTAGAGATCAGGATCGAGGGCGCGTGTCAGAACCCGCGGGTCACGCACTCCGACGGAACATACGTCGAGATCCTGGAGACGATGGTCGCGGGGCAGGTCCTTGTCATTGACGGCGACGCCTTCACGGCGACGCTTGACGGGGCTAGCGTCATCGGGTCGTTGCGGCACTCGGGGGACCCGTCATTCCTTAAGCTCTTCCCAGGAGACAACGTGCTGAGCTTGAGGTCTGACGCGACTCCGGCCGCCGCGATGAGTATCCTGTTCGATCCACTATATTTGTAATGAGGTGAGCGAGACATGGCCGCAAGTTTTCCGACAACACTGAAGAGCTTCACGCAGCTGACGGACCTCGTCAACGAGATCCTGGCGACGCACCACAACCAGTCGTACGACGAGATCGAGGCGATCGAGGCGCTGCTCCAGGCATACGACGGCAAGGTCGCCAGGTACATCGAGGGCTGGGTTACGGACTCCGCACAGAACCCCTCGCTCGGGACCATCGCTGCGGACTGCATTGTCACTCGCGTGACTGTGTTCGTAGTAGAGGCGTTCGACGACTCGGGCACTGACCTGTTGGATGTCGGCTACGACGGAAACACAGGGGCGTACGTCAACGGCATGGCCGTGGATGAGATCGGCGAGGACGTTATCGCAAGTCCGGGATCGGTGGACTCGTCGGCGCGAGCCGTCGAGGCGTACTACACCGGGCAGAACGCCGACGCGGCGGCGGGTAAGGCGCTTGTCATCGTCGAGTACATGAAGGTCACGGCGACGCCGGCCTAGAGGAGAGAGTGAGACATGGCTAACTACCCAGCCCCGCCTGACAGGCGGATCGCGTATGACCAGGACAACACGCAGGTTACGTATTGGACCGACAATGACTCGGGAGTTGTCGAGGCGACGGCTGCTGACCTCGCCAAGATTAACGGCGAGGCCGATGACAATTTCGACATCGTTGGAAGCGGCACAAATAACGGGCCGTGGTACCTAGCGTTTCTCTTCTCTCAGGCGGTGCAGCTGCTTGACACGCGAGTTATCATAGAGGCAATCGGCGCCACGGTAGACTGCGAGTACTCGGACGACACCACGAACGGACGAGACG
>SDBV01012774.1_pt1 | contig 10726 bp, 6 predicted proteins | sample 2277081 | NCBI WGS metagenome assembly SDBV01 (sample SAMN10402039, study PRJNA504765) | marine sediment metagenome | isolation source: marine sediment core GS10_PC15, 223 cmbsf | place: Arctic Ocean: Southern Knipovich Ridge | collected 2010
GTAGATACTTCGATACATGAGCATTTACCCCTACACCCCCTTACTCCCATACCCCCATACCGCTCTTCCCCCGTGTCGCCGCGTCACCGGGTCTCCGTGTCAAACGGTTTCCCCCCCTGCCTGTAGCCATCTCCTGCCTGTCCTGCCTGCCTTGCCTGTCCCGAGCTTGTCGAAGGAGGTACGCAGGGTTACGCGGGGTAATTCTTGGATTTTGGACCTTGGATTTTGGACCAGGACCCCTGCCTTGCGAAACTTATACTCTATGAAGTAGAATAGCCTGACTTTCTGGGGAGAACGGTGGAGGAAATCCAAGTACAAAGTGCGCCCAAACCGCCTGCCCGTGAGGGAGGGCGGTTTTTTTGTACTGATAATTTAGGGAAATCTGAGAATGTGAGGTCCGACCCCAAGGGGTCCCCATCCCGTGCAAAACACATACTCGTCATCTTGGCCAACAATGAGGTGGTGGCCGAAATCGTTGCAGAGAAAATCAAAGGTTCCGATTAATAATATACTGGAGGAATTCTCATGAGTAGTGAAACTCTAAAAATTCGATCCGACGATATGACATTGGAAGATATTTTCAAGGACTTCTACTCTGTCCCTGATTTTCAGAGAGAATATGTATGGGAGCCGTCAAATGTTGAGAAGCTTCTCACTGACATTTACGACGAATTCTACGATGAGGAAAGAAGGCTCACTGATGGATCAGAATACTTCATTGGAAGCATTGTTGCTTGCCAAGATACAGACGGTGGTACTTATCAGCTTATAGACGGCCAACAGCGACTGACAACGATATACCTTATATTCATTGCACTAAGGGATTATCTGGTTTTTAACGACTCCGTTGCCCCTGACGGCCTGAAAAAGTTGATTTCCGACATTAGCACTAATCCCAAAACCGGTGACGATGTCTTTAGATTCAGGCTTGACCTGCAATATGAAGACAGTGGAGACGTCCTGGAGATTTTAGCTAAGGCTGAATCACCAGCGGAAAAGATCGAACAAAAAACAAATTCAATCAAACATATTATTGAAGCCTACAAAGCGATACTCAACGACTTCCTTTCCGTCAACTTTAACAGCGATGTAGATAAGGTCAAAGCTTTCTGGGCCGCTTTTATCAATCGTGTGAAGGTAATAAGAATTCTTACACCGAATCTATCAAATGCCCTCAAGGTATTTGAGACAATCAATGATCGTGGTATTGGCCTCACAGCAATGGATCTCCTTAAAAACCTCCTGTTCATGATGGCCACCCAAGATGATTACCCTAAATTAAAGGAAAAATGGAAGGATCTTGTCGACACATTGGATCGTGGTGACGAGAAGCCCCTGAGATTCTTACGATATTTTATCCTGGCCAATTACAAGCACGATAGCAGCAAACCCATCAGAGAAGATGAAATCTATGATTGGCTCGCCAAAAATAAACATCTGACTAAACTGGACAAACAACCGCTAAAGTTCATGGACGAACTTCTTGAAAGCGCCAATGCCTACGAGCAGTTTCTGTATGGGAAGAATGTTGACGGTACTGTTAACAGGTATTTGGAAAACATGGTCCTGCTTAGTGGAGCTGCCAGGCAGCATTTTATTCTTCTTCTGGCGGCCTATCGCTTTCAGAACGATCATTTTGCAGAGCTTTGCAGGAACATAGAAAACTTGTTTTTCTCCTACATCATTACTCGAGAGCCCACAAAAAACTTTGAAAGAAACTTCGGAATATGGGCAAAAGAGCTTCGTGCCTGTAAGGATGATAAAAAGTTGGCAGCTTTCTTGGCGAAATATTTTAGGCCAGATATGAAGAAAAGAGAATCTGAGTTCGATTTTGCTTTTAAGGAACTCAAAACTACCAGTATTCAGCAATACCGTATGAAGTATATCCTGGCAAAGCTGACACAAAGGATAGAAATGGATGCCTGGGGCAATCCCGCCGACGAGGGGCTGGCAAAGTACTTCGACAAGTCAGTCGAAATTGAACACATTCTTCCGAGCAACCCAAAAGAATACGTCCGAAACGGATTCGATAAAAAGGATGAGTATGACGATTATATTTCTAGGATGGGCAATCTTACCCTTTTAGAAAAAACGATAAATGCCAGTATACAGAACGATTCTTTCGACAAGAAACGTGACGGTTACAAAGCTTCAGCCTTCCTGCTAACTGAAGCCCTTGTTCAAAAACCTCAGGTAGGAAAGAACACTCAGCTAAACCGAGCCGTGGCCAACCTGAAGAGTTACACTACATGGCTTTCCACCGACATTGAATCCAGGCAGGAATTGCTTACAGAATTAGCAAAGGTTGTTTGGGACATGCCTTGACCGTACTCGCTGGTGCCATCGTCAGAAATCCCAATGCACCCGACTGGGGCCCGGGCCGGGTCCTGGAGACTGGGAGCGACGATACCATCAGGGTTTTCTTCCTCAATGCCGGCGAGAAGAAGCTCTCTCTCAAACATGTAACTCTTGAGAGAGTCGATGGGGAGGAGGCCGACAACTTCATCCTGCAGAATCCCAACCTTGATGACCTCCTGAAGGACAAGGCGTTCAAGAGCCTCCCACAGGCCCTGCAGGACTTTAGGGGTTTCTTCCCCAAAGGATTTGTAGATCCCGATTATCTCAAATACGAGAGGGACTACAAGATTGAGGCCCACGAGCTGTTGCATGAGCTGTTGGGCAGGGAGGAGTTTGAGCGGCTGCTTGAGGAAGGTGATTACGAGGAGATCTGCAGCCGCGCCCTGAAGGTTGTCAATAAGACGAACATCGTTTTCCCCAACGAGAAGATGGCCCTGAAGGACGGATTGAAACCGGAGAGAATGAAGCAGATGTTCTCCGAGGCCTTACTCTTTCACCTCTACGGGGATGGAACCATTGAGGAGCGGTTCATGCGGTTGGCAAGGTGCTTGGAAGAGCTCGATGCCGCCAAGTGGACGACAGCCACCTACTTCCTGTTCATCGGTTTCCCCGAGCAATTCCCCTTCATGAAGCCCACAATAGTCCAGCATGCCGCCAAGATGGTTAAGGCCGACTTGCAGTACAAAGTTCAACTGAACTGGATAACGTACAACTCTCTGCTCCGGTTTGCCCAGGAACTCCACCGGTTCCTGGTAGAAGCCGGGATGCCGCCTAGAGACATGATCGACGTCCAGTCGTTCATGTACTGCATCGCACCGGGGACATATGATTAGCGACTCCAAATTAGCACCAGGATTCATTGTAAATAGAGCCATGATTCTTGGATAGTTCCAATACGCACTTGACTCTCCTTCCTGTAAAATCTAGTTTATAACACTACCCTGTGCAGACACTGTGTTGGGGGAAAGATCAACCTAGTCGACTTATAAAATGCCAGAAAAAGTGCTAATCAAATGCCCTGTTTGTTTTGAAGGAAATCGTGTCGAAAAGCGACTCGATTACAGTGGATACCTGTGTGGGCATTGTGAAGAGTCTCTGGAAGGGGCGGACGAAGTAAAGAAAACTACTTGTCCAATATGTGACTATAAATCCTACGCTAAAGCTCCTGCTTGGGTTGAATGTCCTGATTGTGAAATAGAATATTGGGCTGATAAAAAGGGGGATTGTCAAACAACTGATTTTACATGCCCAAAATGCTTTAACGAATGGGAAGATTTCCTTGTAGGATTCCCTACCTGTCCTGCCTGTGGTGAAGACTCTGAGGTTGATGAAAGTGGTAATGCTATCATCGAAGGTGATGAGCAAGATGTTAGTCCATATGATGATTTTGATGCTGGAGATAGTACCGAAGAGAATACCGAAAGTAGGGTATTAAAGTTAATTGAGGACTTTGGAGTCACCAGTGATTATCAACAACTAGAATTATCTGAAGAAGCGATCGTAGAAGAAACTATACCTGCAGAAGTATACTTACTGAATAATGAAAAATTTTTCAAAAAAGCCAATAAAGATCTATATCGGTTAAACCCATATAGGTTGCTTGGATTAAACGTACAAGCCAGAGAAACAGACATACGTAGAGAAACCGAAAAATTAAAACTCCAACAGAAACTAAAAGGTAAAATTAAAAGTCTAGGCAAATTTTTACCTGTGATTCCCCCACCGCCACCTGAATCACTCCAGGAAGCAATCCAAGAACTTAATGATCCTGAATTCAAGATATTCCATGGACTGTTCTGGTTCTTTCCCGAGAACTCTTCTGAGCATGAGAACCAAAATTTGGGTAACTTATTCGACGGAGACATTGTTACTGCTATAGCAGCTTGGGAGAAGGATGTAGAATCTGGAAACTCGACTAAATCAATTCACCATCTCGCTATAGCAAATCACCTTCTTGCTTTAGAAGGATCAAATAATGGCGGTGGCGAACATACAAAGGCAGAACAAACCAATTGGAATAAAGCGTTCTTTTTCTGGAAATTACTTTTGGGTAAGGATGAATTTTGGGGCGCCCTAAGTGAACGTATCCATGCATACGGGGATCCAAGGGTTGGGCCGGAACTGTCCAACGAATTTAGAAAATACATACCACTTTTTCTTTCGGTACAGGTCGCACAACTTGTCTTAGACAGTCTTCTAAATGATGATTCTAAAACCATCTCATTTTATTTCGAATTAATTGAGAGCACTTTCTCTAATGAGCATAAAGATTATGCTCTTAAAGTTGTTTGTGATTCATACTTAAAAAATACGACAGCCCTTTGCGAAAACGCCGTTCAAAAATCCAAAGAGACTCCAAAGCGTGCAAATAAGACATTTGATGAATTAATTCGAGAAGCAAATAAGATTGTTCTTTTAATTGATGCGATAACAAGTGAGGGCAGCTCTATTCAAAACATTGTGCACGATAAGATTGTTACTGCTGGTAACAATTGTGCAGGAATTTATGCAAATGAAACCGAAGACTGGGCCGGCACTCTAAAACTTCTGGAAAAACTACTCCCCTTCGCAAAGCGTAAAGATGAAAAGGATAAGATACAAGAAGCAATTCTTGTTGTTTCCAACAATGCAGACATGCATTTACTTGATGAGCTAGTGACTATAAGCACGGGTATAATCGAACAGCTACGCAGCTCACGATCAACATTTATTGAAGTTCAGCAGTGCTCTGATAAGATTACGACTAAAATGCTCCCGTTATTGAAAAAAATTGGTGAAGAAAAGGGGACAGATTCAAAACTGTATCAAGAAGCGACCACAATTTATTGCGGGACTATCCAAAACCTAAGCATTGCCATCAACAATTATCATAAAAATTATGTATTAGCGTTAAAATGGTTAAAGCATGCCCAGAGTCTAGTCAAGGACCCAGAACTTGCTGCCAGCCTTGATGAGGGTATTTCAGTGGTAGGCAACAACGCCCGTCAAGCAGGTAATGATGGGTTGTATCGAGGTGATTTCCCTACTGGACCAGGACTCAGTTGGGTCGTAGAAAACAATATTATGGAGCGTCATGGTGTTAAAATAGTTTTAGGAATCGCTGGATCAATATTTTTGTTGATACTCTTTTCATTATTCAACTATGAAAGCAATAGACCAGGCTATCGAAATAATCCTCCGACTAATCAGTACTCATCACCCTCTCAGACATCAAAACCAAAGACACCAACCATAATTCCAACAAGGGTGCTTAATGCCCAAAGATTAAATACCATTACAGATAGAAGTGAAGTTAAAAAAGCTCAGATGGCGCTGAACATCCTAGGTTACAATTGTGGCTTCCCAGATGGTATTTGGGGTCAACGCAGCAAATCAGCCCTTATTAGCTTTTCTGAAGGATCAGAAGGTGCCTTGAATAAAAGCCTTCAACGCAGCCTTCTGGACCGTGCTGAAAGCACCTATACTATGAAAGTTGAGGCCCTCGATAGAGAGATAAATTCGGTCGAAAACAATTTAACCAGGCTTAAAATAGAAATTGATTCTTATGAACGTCGAATCAACTATCTAAGTGATTATGAGATGGATGCAGCCAACTCTAAGATAAGAGAATACAACTCATATGTTAAAAAACAGCGGTCTCTTGTCGACAAGTACAACAATCTAATTGAGGAAGTAAAATTTGTATATGATATAAAGAGTTAACCATGTCCATTCTAATTGATGGCGAGAAAATAAAAGACACTTATGAGGTTGAAGCTTTTCTGGGAGAAGGTGCCTTCGCAGAGGTTTACCGTGTAAAGCACCGTTTTCTTGGACGACAGGCTATGAAAATCCTCAAGCGGAAAGGTATGTCCGTAGATGAAATAGAAGATCTTCTTCACGAAGCCCTACTTCTTTCGCGAATTGGTCATCCCAATATTGTTCGCGTCTTCGATGCCAACATTCATGAAAAAGCGGATGGTATCTTTGGTTTTTTCACCATGGAATATGTACCTGGTGGCAGCGTTGACAAGTATTGGAAATCTTATGGCAGCAAATTAATGCCCATAGATACTGTTTTAGAAATCACTAAACAGGTCTGCAGAGGGTTGTCCGTCGCCCATAGCGAGGATCCTCCCATTGTACATCGTGACATCAAACCTCAAAACGTCCTCGTTGGCTATGACGGAACAGGGATACGAGCCAGGATTGCTGATTTTGGATTGGCAAGAAAGGTCAATCCCCTTTCCTTTCTTGCCAGTGCCAGAGGAACTCCTTGCTTCAAGGCCCCTGAATGCCTCCGTGATTTTCAGATGGATAGCATCGTAGGTGACGTCTGGGCACTGGGGACAATGTTTTACTTGATGTTAACCGATCGCCTACCCTATCCAGAGTGCATTGATATTGCGAGTGTAAATCTTTCCTGCTTTGAACAGCCTCCGCCCTCACCTGAAAAATTTAACGCTGGGGTAAACAAAGCCATGTCATCAATTGCCTTGAAGTGTCTGGAGAAAGAACCACAGAATCGTTTTCAAAGCGCAATGGAAGTTCTTGAAGCACTGGAAAATTGGAAACCTGGGCAAAGATCAAAAAGGGATTTGGGCGAAATGAGCTCTGTATACTCAAAGACATCCTTTGGACATCATTCTCCTCCTGACCAGTCAGCTGCCAAACAAATGGCTGAACAGGCTATTGTATTATCTAAACAATCAGGACGTCTCATGGAAGCGGCTGACGTGATGGAGCAGGTGATTAATAAGGATCAAGATCTTAGAAAGAAGTATGAGCACCTTGTTCAACTCTGGAGGCGTGGAATCAATATGTAATTATTTGGAGAGGGGTGTTATGAAATTTAAATTCGGCCCACCAAGGGAAGCCGATACCAAACATCTTGATATGATCTCGAAAGAGGTAGTAGGAGAGTCTCAAAAAAAGACTTTACAACACCTGCTGGAAGTCATTAATCGACTGTGGAGGATAAAATCCACTGCAAAGCATCATGGGACGGATGAGCAGAAGGAGTATAGTCTGATTTTAAGGAATGTCAGCTCAGCCCTGGACATATTTGAGCAGATGGGATTTTTAATTAAGGATCACACGGGAGAGAAAGTACCGGCCGATGGGTCTCTTGCTTGGAAAGTGATATCCTATCAAGAGGAAAAAGACATTGAATTTGAAACAGTGTCAGAAACTTTAAAACCCTCAGTTCTTTTCAACAACCACTTAGAACAACGAGGAGAGGTCATAATATCTACACCAGTGAAGGATGAGTATGGGGCAAGTGTAGAGGACCCCTTAAACAATGAGGGAGGCCAGGAATGAAAAGGACAACCATTGATTTTGGAATCGACCTGGGTACCACTAACAGTGCCATTTCTGTAATAGATGGCACAGAATCGGTTGTAATAAAAAACAACCAAGGAGATGAAACAACACCATCTGCAGTTTATATGGACAAGAAGGGCACCATTCATGTTGGTGATTTTGCGCGAAAACGATTGGATACTGATCATGAGAATGCTTTTTCCGAGTTCAAGCGTCAGATGGGGACAGAATATGTCTATACTTTTCAGAAAAGTGGTCGCGAGATGCTACCCGAAGAACTCTCGGCTGAAGTAATAAAATCACTCAAAGATAATGTTCGTCAAAGATACAGTGAAGAGATTCATCATGCTGTAATAACCGTTCCTGCTGCTTTTGAACTTCCTCAGAACGAGGCGACAAACAAAGCAGCCAAATTGGCTGGTTTCGAGCATATTATACTTCTTCAAGAGCCTGTTGCAGCAGCTTTGGCTTATGGCTTCCAAGAGGAGAAGGAGAACGTTTTTTGGCTGGTATATGATCTCGGAGGTGGAACCTTCGATGCTGCACTTATCCAAATTAGAGAGGGATCAATTAGAGTCGTTGATCATGAAGGAGACAATCACCTCGGTGGCAAAGATATCGATTGGGAAATTGTTCAGAAAATTTTAGTTCCAGAACTCACTGATGAGTACGATCTTCCAGACTTTACCCGCGCTAATTCTAAATGGATAACCGCCTTCGCAAAATTAAAAATAGGGGCTGAAGAAGTGAAAATACACTTATCAAAGGACCACTCCTCTGAGTTGATGATTGAATATCTTGGTAATGATGGTAATGGCAATCCGATGTCAATGGAAATTGATATTGACCGGGATAGAGTGGAACAAATAGCCCGGCCTTTCATTGTAAGAACGATAAATATTTGTCGAGAGCTCCTTGAAAGAAACAATTTGAAACCTTCGGATGTTGAAAAAACCGCTCTAGTGGGTGGCCCGACCCTTATGCCGCAATTACGCCAAATGTTGGCAGACAAAAAAGATGGACTAGGCATAAAAGTTGATTTCTCAGCTGATCCTCTTACCGCCGTTGCTCAAGGTGCTGGCATTTTCGCTGGCACAAATAGGGTTGAAAGTTCAGAGGATGTCGTACCAGTACCTGGAGGACTATCTCTTAGACTGGAGTACAAACCAGTAGGATCAGAGGAAGAACCTTTGGTTGGTGGCGTATTTAAATCAGATGATGTTGAAAGTTTTCAAGAGTACACAATCCAATTTTTGAACAAAACTTCACAACCATCTTGGGATAGTGGAAAAATTCCAATAAGTGAAAATGGAACATTCATGACAAATCTCTGGGCTCAGAAAGGTGAGAAAAATGTTTTTGACATATTTGCCTTCAACCCAGGGGGAATACAAGTTCCAACGTCACCCGACTCTATGGAATACACAATAGGCTTAGCTTTTTCTAACCCCCCCCTCACCCATTCATTGGGTATCGCGATGGCCGACAATCGAGTGGATATTGTTTTTCCAAAGGGTACTTCTTTGCCTGCACGCAAAAGGGTTAAACACTCGACCATTAAGTTTTTATCATCTGGAGGCAAGGATGAGGTGCTGATTCCAATTGTTGAGGGGCAGAATGTTAGGGCCGACCGAAACCCTAATATTGGAGCTATTGTAATACAGGGGTTTGATATTAAAAGAGATATGCCTGCAGGTTGTGAGGTAGAAGTAATTATTGAGATAGATCAGTCCCGACTGGTTTCAGTTACAGCATATGTTCCAATCCTTGATCAAGAATTTTTAGGAGCCATTAACCTTAGGTCTGAGCAGCCTGAGCCTGATTTTTTAAGGAAAGATTTTGCAAAGGAAAATAAAAGGCTCAAAGGGCTTCAAGACAAATTAGAAAACTTGGAAAATAAGAAAGCTGCTAAAGAGCTTGGCAAAATAAAGGAGGAAGGTTTACTTCAGGAGATTGAAGACGCACTTGAGGCAGTTGATGAAGACAACGATGCGGCCCAAAAATGTAACGATAGAATAAGAAAAATAAAGGCAGCCTTAGACAAGATTGAAGATGCTATCGAATGGCCTGCTATGTTAGAGGAAGCTGAACATTCCATGGAGTTTGTAAGGAATATGGTTAACGACCACGGCAGCCAGGAAGAGCGAAAAGTTATGGGAACCCTTTTAGCTGATGTAAAAAAGGCGATTGATAGCAGAGATATAGAAACGTTAAAGCATAGTATTGAGAGAATGGATGATTTTGGAAGAAGTATCTTTTGGAGACAACCAAGTGCCTGGATTGGAGCATTTAATCATGCTACTGAGCGGAAAGATGACATCAAAGATCAGCAACTCGCAGAAACCCTTTTCCAACAAGGAAGGAAAGCAATAGAGACTAACAAGCTTGATGAGTTAGAAGCAGTTTGTCGGCAATTGTTCGAACTCCTCCCAAGCGACGAATTGATGGATATGAGAGGTTATGGGGGTGGGACTATCAAAATATAAGATGCTCATTTGTAGTAGCTAAGATATTATCGGACACATCCCCTATTTGCTTTCAAGCTCGTCCAATATCTCTAATAAACCCTTTCGCAGCATCCTGGCCGCCCTCTGCCCGGCCACCATTATACTTCCCTCTGACGACAATTACACTTCCCTACTAACCGGTGTTGTTGGAGACTTCTCATTAATGAGAAGGAGTTTCTATCGCGACACCAGATAGGAAAGTGAGGAAGTTAATGTAGAGGGGTCACCGGGGGTTGGTTCTCGTTTTTCACACTTTTGGGCAACACCCTCGTGAAATGTGTCGCACCTGATACAAAAGATCTGTTTTGAAGATCTAAAATCCAAGGTCCAAGATTTTAACCACGCATTTCTGCTTGCCCCGAGCTTGTCGAGGGGCGGTGTGAGCGGCCTACCAGCGGGCCGCCTTCCGCCGTCGCCTTCGGCTATGCCGTGACAAGCCGCTCGGTCCGAAATGACGGGAGCAAACGGGTGTGTTTAGCCTTTCTCCCATGCTCCCAAGCATTCCTCCCCGTTACCTAAATACGTAGATACTTCGATACATGAGCATTTACCCCTAC
>SDBV01012776.1_pt1 | contig 10725 bp, 5 predicted proteins | sample 2277081 | NCBI WGS metagenome assembly SDBV01 (sample SAMN10402039, study PRJNA504765) | marine sediment metagenome | isolation source: marine sediment core GS10_PC15, 223 cmbsf | place: Arctic Ocean: Southern Knipovich Ridge | collected 2010
AGCAGCACTCTCGACCCAAAGGCTTGGGAAACAGCGACGACATGAGACAGCACGCACTCGGCTAAGGAAGACCCGTCAAGAGGAACTAAGATCCGTTTGAACATGCCTCTACCCCCTCTGCAGTGATACCCCAGAACACTACATCCGCTTCAGGGCTTTCCCGAAGCGGCTCCTCAAGCTTACGACTAAATGTCAGCGAAAGCAACAGCAGCCCTCTTGACCTAAGTATTCAAAAGGGCGATCAACTCCGTATCATCGCGGGCGAAGTGTGCAATCTCTTTATCCACAGGCACTTGGAAGGAATAGATGGCCAAGTGGCTCCGCTTCTCGTTCAGGGACTCAGAGATGGATGCCTCTGCAATTCGCTGCTGGAAAGAGATGCATGCTCCAACCTGGGCGCGACGCATTCCGTTCAGGCAAGCCGGCTTCAACGAGAGTTTGGGCGGCCTTTGGCGATTGCTTTGCGCGGCGCGTTCGTCACGAGCCATGCCCCCTATCCGTGACGCAGTCCCGCCAAGCAACTATTCTAATATGGAACGATCAGTTAAGACCCACTACGTCCTATGGTGTGCTCACCGTGGAGCACCACAAGAAGTTGCGTGAAGGGCTGCCTCGAAGTTATTCAAGTTCGCATCGCGAGCGCCGCATCGAACCGCAGCCGGGTGTCATTCCTGGAAGTTTCATGGAAATTCGATCCCCGAATACCCCGTAATCACCCATCTTCCCTTAAGGTTCTGAGGTACTCGACCAGGTCGACTAACCCGTCGATCGTCATCATCTGATGCACGTCCGAGGGCATCGCGGACAGGCTTTGCTCCCGCCGTTCGGCCACATCGCGGACGTCAAATTCCTCCATGATGCCGTCTTTGATTCTGAGCAGCACCTTGCCTTCAGCTTCTTCGAGGATGAAGCCCGTAAGCGTGCGCCCATCCTTAAGCTTGAACAGATAAGGGATGTACTCCGGCGCGATGACGGCGCTGGGGTCGAGGATGGCTTCGTAGAGCCCCCGCTTGGACAGACGCGTTCCGACATCGGACTGGTCGGGCCCGAAATCCGTTCCTTGGCCGTCGACGACATGGCACTGTTTGCAGTTCGTGACAAAAGACTCCTCGCCGAGTTCAACGTTCCCCGATCGGCTTAGCAAGTCCGACAGCGGCGGAACTGGGGCAGCGTCCTTTGTGAGCGGCGTGGGAAAGTGGTTGAGTCCCTCAGCGCGAAGCGCGTCCTCTCCGTATACCGCGACAGCCACTCCGGCCATCTCTTCCATCTCATCGGGGAATTCGTTCTCCTCCGCAAGCGCGATCAGCGCACGCAGGCCCTCGGGGGTATGTGCCAGATCGCGGACGGCCTGGTCCTGGTCTCTGAACGCCGCATCTTCGTCCAGGAGAATGCTCCGGATCTCGGCAACCGGGGCCAGGACCCGTTCTTCGGGTGCAGTGGGCACGGGCGCGGGGCGATTTGCCGCTACCGCCCTTTCGCGCGCGGCGAGTGGCCGAATCCGAATGTTCCTGAACGAAACGCCTGCATCGCGGCATTGCAGGACGATGTGGCCTTTGCCGGCTTGGGCAAAGGCAGCGACATTGGCGAAGATGCTGCCGTTGACTTTGCTCTTCCAAAGCCCGCCAAGCAGATCGAAGTTGACGACGCGAATGCCGTTCACCCAATGCTCGACCAGACCGCTATCGAAGACAATGCGGCCGTGATTGAACTCGCCGGAGCCCTTGGCCAGCCCGTACCTGGGCGGAATAACGTCGTAGGCCGCGCCGCTGGCATGGACCATCACACCTTGCGCGTCCGGGTGCTTTCTGTCATCGACAATCTGCATCTCGAGTCCGGTCTGGCCGACTGTATCTCCTGACGCATCAACGTGATAGAAGACGCCCGAGTCAGCCCCTGACTCAACGTTCCAGTCGAACTCGAGTTCGAAATTATCGAAGACCTCCGCCGTCATGAGGGCGGAGGCGCCATCGTCCCCCTCGGCTTCACCTTCGCCTTCTTCATCCTGTTTGCCATCGTCGACGCCCTTGCCGTGGAGCAGCCCGTCTCGAACGCTCCAATTGGCCGGCGCCCCGGCGTCTCTATAGCCCCGCCACCCGGCCGTGCTCTCACCGTCAAACAAGAGCCGCCACCCGGCGGCCTCGATCTCTGGGGCCAGTGCGTTGTCTTTTCTGATCCGAGATACGGGAGCGACTTTGCCTCGTTCCTCGGGGACCGCGTTGAGCGTGTACCACGTCTCGTTGGTCCAGAGCTGAAGCCCGCCCTTACTCAGCATCGCCGAGGCCAGGTTCAGATACACGACGTGGAGCGGCTTCATCCCATCGATTTCGAGAAAGACCTTGCGACGGTCCGGTGAGAGTGTCACCGAATCGATGGTGAGATTCTCTAGATCCTTCTTCGGGCCGCCGTAACCCGCAGTAGGCTGATACCACCACTGTTGCGCCAGATAATCTTCGGGCATCTCGCCGTCACCGATCCGAAGCGGCTGGGTAAACTCGATCTCCATGCCGTTGGCCTTGGCCCGCACGGCCAACATTTCGAAGGTCGCCTTCCCGTTGTAGGTCAGCCGCTCCAAGCCGAATTGGTGGCCCTGGTGGCTGAAATCCTGAACGCTGCCGAGGCCGGCCACGTAGAGCGACCCGTCCGGTCCCCAGCGTCCGCGCATGATGCCGACCTCGAGCCCCTGGGCGAAGCGGAAGACCGCGCCTTGGTATTCGCCGCCCACCTTCTCCAGGAAGACCCGTTTGAGGCCACCGTGGGTCACGTCGCCAAAGATCATCTGCCCTTCGTAGGGGCCGTGGTGCAGCGTCACGGGCTGCGTCGGCGAGTTTGCGATCTCGGTCAAGGGCAGCCAGAGGGTCGGGGGCGTGTCCTTCACGCGCGAGAGAAGATCGCCGTGCCACTCCCCGCGGAACCCAAAGAAACGGACGTCGTCCTCTGGAATGTGGATGAACTTGTTTGCCGGAAGCCACTCGCCTTCATTGTCCGTCGTAAACAATGCGCCGTCCGGGCCGAAACCGATGCCATTGGCCTCACGCAGTCCGCTGGCCAGGAAACTATAGGAGCCGTCCAAGGCGACTTTGATGACGCTGCCGCGGTCGGGCGACTGGACCCGTGCGAACTTGCCCTGCGCGATGCCCAGCGTTGCGTAGAGGAAGCCTTGGCGGTGCTCAAGGCCAAACGACCATTCATGGAAGTCGGCGGAGGCGCCCCAATCGTCGGCCAGCACGCGGTATTCATCCGTGATACCGTCCCCATCGTTGTCGACCAAGTGGGTGAGTTCCCAGCGTTGCAGGACGTAGATTTCCCCGTCGACCTCGACGATGCCCAGGGGTTCGGAAAGACCGTCCGCAATCTTCGTGAGTTTGCGGGGCTCTGAATCGCCCAGCATGGCGTTCTCCAGGAGATACACTTCGCCGTCCCACGTCGACAAGATAATGCGGCCATCGTCTTTCACATCGAGGTCGCCGACGCGGGGCTCGAAGCCCTTGGGCCGCACGGCCGTCACGGTGTAACTCGGATGGGGGTCTTCGAGGTAGGTGCCGAAACCCGGGCTCGTTGTCTTCACCAGCTCCTTGAGCCCCGGCGAGGCCGGTTTGATGGCGTAGGGGCTGTGCGTGAGGACGGATTCGGGCACCAGCTCCCATTTCCGCTGGCCCTCCCATCGCCATTCGAGTCTCAGAGTCTTGTCGAAGAGATGGTGGTAGAATTCGATGAAGAAGGGATGGGCGCCTTCCTCCAACACCACCTTGAAGGTCTTACGATAGGTCCCCTCATAGTAGTGGCCGTTCGCGAACTCCTCGCGGTCGATCGTCAGGCTGCCCCCGTTATTCGCCGTAAAGCGGAACTCGTATTCCTTCTTCTCGGCTATATTCAGAAAACCCGAAGCGTGCATCACAAAGTCCGTGGCGAAATTCTCGAACACGGCATCGGTATCTTCGCCTCTGTCCGGATTCCCCGAATAGAAGTCCAGCACCGGATACGCCTTCGAGAGATTGGGGTATTGGCCGGGGGCCACCTGCGGCAATCGCGCCAAATGCACTCCCGTTTGATAGTAGTCCACGGCCACACCGGGCTTGGGTTCCGCTTGGTCGCCCGAGTCCAGCGAAAGGATGTAGGCGGCAAGGTCGCGTGCGTCCGCCAATTCCAAGAAGGGGTGGGCGGCCATCGGCCGCTGGCCCCAGACCCCCTGGCCACCCGAGCGGATCTTCGCCGCGATCTCGTTCCGCGTTTCCTCGCTGTCGTCATACTTCAACGCGACATCCACGAAGGCCGGCCCGATCTGCTTCATGAGCATCGTGTGGCACGCGGCGCAGTCGTTTTCCCCGAGCAGCATCTTCCCCCGTTCGATGGGGTCCAGGGACGCCATGCCGCTGGCTTCCACGTCGCCCGCGCCCTCCTCGGCCGGCTTCTCTTCACCGCGCAAAACCTCGGGATTGAAATACGACAGAATCCACGTCGCCGCGTTCGAGTTTAGATACAGGTCGCCGTCAATCCGGTACACGGAACCTTTGACACGCTCGCCGTCCCTAATCGCAAAAGGTCCCGACGAAGAAGGGCTCGGGTTGATACTCACTTGGTCGAAATGACAAGTGAGAACAACCTGCGCGCCCTCGGGCACATTGGAAGTCCTGATGGTGCGGATGAGGCCCAGCATGCCCTCATCATTCGTATAGTATTCCGGCGTCTCTTCGATGAGAACCAGAGTTCCGTCTTCCAAGGGCAAGGAGAAACGCGCCGTGCCCACGTTGTCTTTCAGCGTATAGCCCAGATACTCCGCCTTCACCATGGTCTCGCTCTCGCCTCTGCGGACGCGCCAGGGCGATTCCTCCAGGGCATTGAGAATGTAAGGGCCGCCCAGGCTATGGGGCTGAACGTTATGGACCGTGTCGTAGACCGGGCCCCGGAAGCGGACGCCAGCATCCCATACGCGGTGAAGGCCGCCCCGCTCGGTGTCGTAAGCCACCCAAAGACCCTCGTATAGGCCGAAGACAAGCATGCGGGGGCGGTCGTCCAGGTTGATGCGGAAGACGAATGGATCGCGCGGGCGCTCGACGCTACTCGCCTGCATTTCCTTTGCGACCACCGCCTTTGCAGAGGGAGGCAATTCCTTGATCCGGATGTTGCGGTAATGGGCCTCGGACGGAATCCCGCTGTGGATCTGAGGCGCGATGATGCCCGAGCGCGGAATACTGGGATCGGCTTCCGTAAAGTCCACGGTTTGCTTGCCGTTGAGCCACACTTGGATGCGCGGCCCTTCACACAGAATCACGAATTCGTTCCAGTCCTCGTCCTTGTAGAGGCCGGCGACCAGTTCCTGGTCAACCAGTTGGAGCATGTAGCGGCGCCGGCTCTCATCATAGAGCGAGCCCCAGATGTTGCGCGTGGGCTCGATGCCCATGTCCACCTGATAGCCGCCCACTTCATTGTGGTTCGGAATACGCAGAGATCGGATCTGGATGCCCGCGTTGCCACGGTTCGTATACTCGCCCCCGTAGGTTCGAGCCACGAGCTTTGCGTCGAAGCGCAATTCGAAATTCTCGTACTCGCGCGTCGTGGCGAGAAACTCGTTCTGCGGAATGGGCCCATCGAGGTGTCCCGCGACGATGGTCTCGTCTTCGATCCGGAACATATCGAGGTTGCCCTCCCATCCGGTGAAGTCGCTACCGTTGAACAGCGGCGTGAAACCTTCCTCCTGGCCGCGTACCGGCGTCCCCCACATGCACGCCAAAACGCAGACGACGGCCATCACCCCAACAGAATCCGTCCTCACGCGCCGAGCCTCCCATTGTCAGGGAATTAGGGCTTCCTCACGAGCGAACTGGAGATTCCCTGCCCTGCGTTCGTGGCCATGACCCGGTGGTATTGAGCTGCCGACAGCCAACCGGTATTGCCGACCCGAGCACCAGACAATATCACATCGACAGTTCGGGTGCTGTATTTGGTGGTTTGGCGTAGTGGTCACGCAGGAGCACAAGGAACCCGAGCGCGATGGCGAGGACCTGTTTGAATGGCCAATTGATATGTATGTGATTTTGCGTCGGGCCGGCCTACTCGACTTCGATGCTGGCGCAAAAAGCGATGAAATTGTCCCTGTTCGCGTTCGCCAGCTCCTCCGGCGCAATAAGTTTAATGAAGATGCTCTGTCCATCGAGTTCAGCCGACGCCCCCAAAAGCACATGCCCGGTGAGCGCCTGGCCCCCCATCCCCGTATACGTGCCCTTGGCAGTCAGCATAGGCACCTGCCCGCCCATAAGCTCGATTTTGGGCAGAAGATCCAGACCGCCCTCATCGATCGGCTGGTCACCCATCTGCGTCAGCCACCGGTTCATATTGCCCAACAGGCCCCCGGCCGTACCCATAAGTACCGCGACATAACACTCACCCGCCTTGTCCTCGCCAAAACTGAGCGTGACGATCCGCATACGCGACGAGGCCGCGGCCTCCTCCCACCCCTCCGGCGCCTCCCAACTAAAACCACCCTCAGATGCCGATCGCGCCGACTCTGCAATTATCTCTTCTACAGCGGGGTCACCACGGCTGACGGTGGGATGGTTAGAAGGCAGGCCGGTCGAAACGGGCTGATGCCCGGTAGGCAAGCCACCCGCGACAGGTTGCTGCTCGCTTGGTTCGGCTGTATCTGTGATTTCAACACGATCAGGTGGCTCGCTGCACGCTGCAAACAACGAAACACACGCGAGGATTAAGACTCCATGATGGAAGTATCTCATTGGGCTCCTTTCGGGGGGTCGCCTCAGACTCTGGCCGCTATCCTAACCCGCGAGAGCGCCTTCGTTCAATGACTCGCTGGATCAGATGCCATTCTCAACTCTCTTGGAGCCGGTCCATTCCGCCTTTGCGAGGGGCTAAAGTTCCTGGGGCGGATGCCGATAATTTTATTGCATGGCTTTGACGCCTACTGGGGTCAAGGAAAGCACGAAAGTTGTATCGGCTGAACGGCGCTTTGGACGGCGCGGGACGGCCATGAGGACCGGCCGCCAGGCCGGTTTTCAAAATTGGATGCACGTTGGGGTGTTCATCCCACACCACGCGGCCAACGGCACATCCAAAGTTCTTCCTCCATGAGTGCGCCATAACTTCCCTAAAGTTGTGGCGCGCTTACCTTTTGGGGCCGCCCCGCAGTCCTCGGTCCAGGTACCACTGTCGGCGAACTGCCGGCGCTTGATGAAATTCCCCTGCATTCGGAGCTGCCGTAGGCCCTGTCATTTGTGGTACGCTTACGCGGCATAATTGACTTGCTTGGAGTATCGAGAGCGGATGGGGGATATGGCGTAAATGGACAAGGAGACCCTCGTTGTGGCCTCCCCGGAAGGGATGGAGGAGTATCAGGCCGACTTCATCGTCGATGAGGCGACGGACCGTGTTCTCCGGCTGCACCTGGATATGTTTGAGGGGCCTCTGGAGGTGCTGCTGTACCTCATCAAGGCCCAAGAGATCGATATTTTCGATATTCCCATCGCGAAGATTACGGACCAGTATCTGAAGTTTCTCGACATGATGGAGGAATTGCGGCTCGAGATTGTGGGCGATTACCTCATCATCGCGGCAACGCTGATCCAGATAAAATCGAAAATGCTGATCCCGGCAGAAATCGATGAGGACGACGAGGAGATTGAGGAGGAGGACCCGCGGCTCGAACTCGTCGAGAAGCTGATCGCCTACCGCAAGTACAAGGATGTGGCCGCGCGACTCTCTGAGATCGAGAGCGAACGCCAGGACTGGTTTACGCGGAATGTGAAACCGGACCTCGTGCCGGTCGAAGAGGATGACGGGGAAGACTACATCGAGGTCAGTCTTTACGATCTCACACAATCGTTCAAAGGCGTCATCCGGTTTCTGCACGAAGGGCAGGCCCATGAGGTCGAAGGGGACGTCTCGTCTGTCGATGAGAAGATTGAGTTGATCGAGGCGCTCCTCGACATGCAAAACAGCGTGGCCTGGACGGACCTGTTCAGGATGTGCAAGAGCCGACTCGAACTCATCTGCGCGTTTCTCGCGATCCTCGAGATGTGTCGCATGGAAGAAATCAGCGCGCACCAGCACGCCACCTTCGGCGATATCCGATTGTTCAAGAAGGTCGCCGAGTCGAACGCGGCGTGATCTTCCCGTGGCGGAAGGCCAAGCTTCTCGGACAACAGGGGGAAGACCTCGCCACCAAGGCCTTGAAGCGCGACGGCTACACCATCCTTGAACGCAACGTCCATCTCGGCCGTTACGAAATTGACATCATCGCGCGCGAAGGGGACACGGTCGCCTTTGTCGAAGTCAAGACGCGCCGCAAGGAAGACATCGCCAGCCCCGAGGCGAACATCACGGCCGTGAAGCAGTCGCATCTCTTGCGTGCCGCACGAATCTACATGTCCAGAGCGGAGGATTCGGGGACCTATTACCGCTTCGACGTCGTGTCCATCTTGCTCCCGGAGAAGGGCAGGCCTCGCATCACGATCTTCCGGGACGCGTTCCGCGACGATTGATCGGGGGCCGGGGCGGGTGACATGGAATGGGCCTCGTAAAGAATAGACAGGAGCGATGAAAAGACAATAGTGCGAGGGCGATATGGCGATTTTGAACGATCCTCTTGAGCAGGTGCGCGAATACTATGGGAAGATCCTGCAGCGTTCCAGCGACCTAAAGACGAACGCATGCTGTCCGGCGGAGGGTATGCCGCCGCACCTTGACGGGCTCATCGGCGAGATCGAGCCGGACGTCCTGGAGCGCTTCTACGGTTGCGGCGCGCCCATTCCCTACGCGCTGGACGGCTGCACTGTTCTTGACCTGGGCTGTGGCACGGGACGTGACGCATACCTGGCCTCCAGGCTCGTCGGCGAAGAAGGGCGCGTGATCGGCATTGATATGACGCGTGAGCAGTTGGAGGTGGCCGAGCGATGTCTGAAGCCGCAGATGCAGCGGTACGCTTACGCGAATCCAAATGTCGAGTTTCGCAAGGGATACATGGAGGACCTCAGAGGCGCGGGAATCGAGGACGCTTCTGTCGACGTCGTCATATCCGATTGCGTGATCAATCTCTCGCCGCAAAAGGAACGCGTATTCGCTGAGATCTTCCGTGTACTGAAACCCGGGGGTGAGTTGTTCTTCTCGGACGTGTTCGCGGACCGCCGGCTTCCGGCGTATCTTATGACGGATCCGGTGCTCCACGGCGAGTGCCTTGCGGGGGCGATGTACGAGGAAGATTTCAGGCGCGTGAGGCATGGCTTGGGCTATGCAGACGTCCGCAGCGTTTGCCGTTCACCGATAAGCATCGAGAGCGCCGAGATTGAGAAGAGGATCGGCATGGCCCGCTTTTCATCAGTCACGGTCCGCGCGTTCAAGCTCGATACGCTGGAAGATCGCTGCGAGGACTACGGCCAGACGGCGACGTATCTGGGCACGATCGGCGGCTACCCCCACCGCGTTAGCCTGGATGACCATCATGAGTTTGAGACGGGAAAGCCGATGCTTGTTTGTGGGAACACGGCCGCCATGCTTGAGGACACGCGTTTGTCGGCCCATTTCCTTGTGCAGGGCGACCGAAGCGTCCATTTCGGGCGCTTCGATTGCGGTCCCGCGGAGGCGCCCGGGGACAATGCCGACCGCGCGCCTGGATGCTGTTGACCGGTTGTACTTTGTCATGATTTTCTTGGAGTTTGCATCCCGATGATGTATGCCCTCCTGGTTGTTGTCGTGTTGGCGCTGGCCTATGCAAACGGCGCGAACGACAATATCAAACCCTTCGCTACGGTCTATGGCTCAGGCGTGCTGCCTTACCGGCGTGCCCTGGCGCTCGCGACGGGCGCTCAGGTTGCCGGATCGGCCATGTCGATTGTCGTGGCGGGGGCGTTGCTCAAGGCCTTCGGCGGGAAAGGCTTCGTCCCTGATGAAGCGATCGCAACTGCGGGATTCCTGATGGCGGTGGGCCTGGGCGCGGTAGTGGCCGTGGGCATCGCGACGCGCCTGGGCATTCCGATCTCTACGACGCACGCGCTGGTTGGTGGCCTGGCGGGGGCCGGTCTGGCCTTCGCGCCCTCGGAGATATCGTGGATGACGCTGGGTGCCGTCTTCGCCTTGCCGCTCATGTTTAGTCCCGCGTTGGCGATGTTGCTTGTGGCCGCGCTGTACCCAGTAGCTGCGGGGGCCCGGAAGGTCTGGGGGATCGAGGCGAGCACTCGCGTCGTTGCGACTCCGAAGATAGGTCTGGCCGTCATGCAGGCGGACGGAACGGCGGCCGCGATTCAGCAGGGCGTTTCGATTGGTCTGGAGGATGGCGAGGCCGCCCACGGCGGTCTCTCAATGAATCTGTTCGGCGTGGACGCTCAGCGCATGGCCGATTTGTTGCATCTGGGCTCCGCGATGGCTCTGGCCTTCGCGCGCGGCCTGAACGACACGCCGAAAATCCTCGGTATCCTGCTTGCCGCCCATGTCGTTGGCGGGCTGAACACGACGCTTACGCTGCTCCTTGTGGGCGGCGCGATGGCCCTGGGAGGTGTGCTTCATTCGCGCCGCTTGGCGCATACGCTGGGCCGCAAGATCACGTCGATCAACCGCGGGCAGGGCCTTCTCGCGAACGGCGTATCCAGCTTGCTCGTGATTCTTGCCTCCTTCGCCGGCATGCCCGTTTCGACCACGCACGTGTCGTCTGGGGCGATTTTTGGGATCGGAGTCTGGACCGGGGATGCGGATTGGGCCGTCGTGCGGACGATTCTGCTGGCC
>SDBV01012777.1_pt1 | contig 10725 bp, 17 predicted proteins | sample 2277081 | NCBI WGS metagenome assembly SDBV01 (sample SAMN10402039, study PRJNA504765) | marine sediment metagenome | isolation source: marine sediment core GS10_PC15, 223 cmbsf | place: Arctic Ocean: Southern Knipovich Ridge | collected 2010
ATATACGCCGGGGGTATTTTAGCACCTGCGGCATTATTTACAAAAACTTGACAACCAAGAACCTTACTTATAGTTAGTCCGTGAGCGATGCTAGTATTGCTCCCCTCAGTAGCCCCAGTTGTGTCAGTAAGTTTCTTCATCTTAATTGCAGGAGCACCAGAACCTAACTTTGTATATTTATTTATTTCTGCATTGCCAGTAATAGCAATGTCTTTAAACGTTATATCCTGAATTATAGATCCAAGACTATCTATTAAATCTCTTAAAATGGTGAATATAGAAGTTCCATGAGACAAATCCTTGCGTTTTCCTCTTGTAGATCGCTCACCACTCAATAAAGATTTTAATTGTGCCCACGCTCTTATCATTGTTCAAAGTTTGATATTATTTGTAAAAATACATAACTCACACTTATATAGGGTATTAACCAAATTATAGAAAGCCCGGTAAAAAAGAAACTTACCACACTTAACCAGACATTCATGCAAATAACGCAGTCACCTAAAGGCTTAATCAAAACTGCAAATCTGCATTCTAGAACTCTATGTAACCACGGTCTGTAAAACCCAAAGATTTCACCTTTTAACATACAGTAATCTAAGAATGCGCTAAAACAAGCCGTAAGAAAAGCTCCTAAAAATAACTCTTTCATCGTTCGAATTTTGATTTCTTTTTAAATTTATTCATTATTACTTTCTTTAATTCAGGGGTCAATGCAGCGTCCCCAGCCTTACCGGAGTAACAAAGAAAAGTCTTTCCTTTTAGCTTTTCTTTAATTTCTTCCTCATCGCGCACCGGTATTTCAATCATTTCCCTGATCTCTCCTGCTTTGACGTGTTCTGTTAAAGAATTATTAAAGTAAAGTGTGTTAATTGTGTAACCTATTGACTTTGTATATGGATAGGTTTCCATTATTCTTTTAAAGTCGTGTCCGGTCTCCAGTGGAAAATGTACATCGTAGTTGAAAGTTGGTTTGTTTTTCACAAATAAGATACGGCACGTTCTTTTAAGTCTGTTCTTCCATCTCGATCCTTTATTAAACCACTCTCTCGGTTTTTTCAATATATCCACAGAATACATCGGTGGAAAGCTATCTGTTTTCTTTAGTAAATACTGGTCATCTGAAGCCCTTATAAACGGGTCGCTTAACTCCTGAGTGTCAATAACCTTAATTACCTTCCTTATTATATTTCCATCTTTGTTCATAGAAAAAGGATCATCACAATCCACGATAACAACTTTCTTTAACCAGGGATATTTATCTTTTATCTTACCAATATTGCCAACAAGAAAAACTTTCCCCAAGTCTTCATAGTATTTATCCCATGATCTCAGAACATATTTCAGTTCTAAGCTCCATGTTGCTCCAGTGCCGATCGGTAAAACTAAATCACTCATCTATTGCTGTTTTAATTATAAATGCGTCTCCTTTTTCTTTTTCAAATACAGGGGTGTCTTCTAATGACACAAGAAACATGTATGTCCCTGTCTTTAATTCATCTGTTAAATCTTCGGTTACTTCTATTCGTGCCTGGTCGTTATCAACTCCCGCTATTGTTATGTTCCCATCTACATTGCCCCAGTAATCATGAAAGTCTGGAGCAACAAAAAGATTTGCCACATTTTTTAACAACTGTTTGTGATAGAGGTAAATCTTAACGTCTGTATATAAAGTAGTATCTATGACTTTACCAAACAGCAATGTCAAATTGAAATCTACATAAAAAGATTCGCCGTTTAATATAGTCGTTAGTGTCATATCTTAAGTTTTATATACCATAGATGAATAACCAGAGTACCGTCTCCCAAAGTTGGCTCAGCATCTTCAGTTAAAATTATAGCTGCATTTTCTGGCTGATCAATATTAATCTCTCGAATAGCCCGAAACATTCTAAAATCAGCAGCTTCAGATAATATATTAATAAAAACCATTATATAATCTGTTGCTCCTTGTACTTTAATCTGAGGGTCATTATTTACATTACCATAGGCAATAGTTCCAAAATTTAATTTTACTATTGAATGAATTGGCATTAATATATAACCAGCTCCAGGAGCTTCTACTAATTCTTTTGGTGCTGAAAATAATGTAAGTATTGCAGCGGAATCTACCGGTATTCGTTTATAGTGATACTGCAAAGCTCCCTCGTCACCTTCTGGTATCTGTATAATTTTCGGAACTGCCATTTTATTTCCTTTCTTTTTTTAAGGTATTATTCCTGCTCCTATTGAATCCATGAATGTTTCTAATCTATCAGTAAAGTTATTAACGTTTGTTTGTGTTTGTCCTCCTCCTGCGAAGGCTGCTGCTATTTGTTTTGTAGAAAAATCAACGCTTACTCCAGCATTATTTCTGCATAAAACATAGACATCTTCATTTGGTATGGCAATAGATACTTGAGCGTCATTACCCATACTAATTCTGTTTTTATAAACAGCTCTTGCATTTGCTCCAGTCCTTGAAACAACATAAAATCCCCTTGAATCAGTATTTGCTGATATTAACTGAACATTATCATTTATACGACATTCCATCACATCTATTGCTCTTCTTGGAGATAAGAATGAAACAGTTCCGGCACTTTGTATTCCTATATCTGTTCTAAGTTCTTCTACATCCGTTCTTACATATACCCCAAAACTCGCACTATCCAACAAATAATTAACTCCATCAGTATTAGGATTATAATTAGTATTCAAATATCCATTCACCCCGTTACCAGTCCATCCACGATAAGCTGTGAAATTTCCTGCTAAAAGATTAACAATGGTCAAATCATGAGTTCCGGGGTTAATCCAGTTTATAAGCGAATCTGCGGCACTTTGTGCTGAAGTTATATAAAAGATGTCTTTAGTCTGCCAGTCACCGTCTGCAATCATGCCACGTACCATTTGATCCTGATCCTCCGCAACATCAGCAGGCGGTTTCACTATAAAAGCATCATATACTGTTTGATACTGAGTAGAAAATCCTTCATCTGGTGCAACTGTTACATGTTTTCTCTCAGTATTAAAATTAAACCTTAATATAAAATCTATCGCTGTGAATACGTTTTGTAATTCAACACCCCGCGGAGTGGCATCTTCTTTCCTTTCCTCTGCTAATACCTGAATACTATTAACCCGGCTTAAAGTCAACTCGATTGCTATATTTCGCTCAATCCCATCATACTCTGTAAAGTCCAGATTAAGCAAAGCATTTCTTAAAAACTCTTCTACTTCGTATCTCTCGTTTCCGTTTACCTGAACCAAGTTCTTAACAACACTCACCAGCCTTAAATTAGCAGTTATTTGTGTGTCTTTCAAACAGCTTGAAGTTCTGTTTTCGACTGGGTTATAAGTGAGCTCTTCAGCGTCAACGTGCCTTAGATAGAAGAAATTACCCCTCCTATCGTCTATCCCTGAGTATTCAAACTCTTCTGAAGTTTTAATTAGAACGCCCTTTATAGGGTCTTTATAGGCTAAATGAAGCCCGTCTTTGTAAGTTACTCCGGGATCTTCAGTAATAAGACAATCGCCTGTAAGATCATCCCAAGCTAAAACCCAGTCTACGATATATTTAGTAATATCAGTAATCATAACGGTCTTATTAATTATTCAGGCTTAGCAGCCTCTGACCGTTTAGGTAGTCTTTACCTCAAATGCAAAGATACAAAATTAATTTAAAATTCAAATTACTTAAATAAAACATTTGCATTCCTGAATATTTGCTTTTCTACTCGCTTCATAAATGTCCTGCCTTTGATATGTTTTCTTATATCGGTATGGAAAATAAATGCATCACTCAGAGAACCAATATCTATAACCATTTTTTCTATCCCTGCTTTAAAAAGCCTCTTCGCCACAACCCTTCCGGCAAATCCAGCAGATAAAATTATCTTATCTACTCTGTCAAGATTATTTAAAATCTCAGGATACCACTGATCTATTGTTGCATAACAATTCTTAACAGGAACTTTAACATAAACTCCTTTGCCGTAGACTTTTGATATGTTCGCATGGTTATAATTACAAACAAACATTGTAGATGTCTTTTTTAATTCTTTTGAAAACGCCGCAAACTTATTAACATTGGTTAAAAATATCTCAAATAAGCACGACATTGCCAACATTTCTTTTCTCTGCACAAGACCGGGCAGAAGATCATGCCTTATTTTTCTCTCGAATCTCATCATTTGATGTGGCAATAAATCATTTAGCATTGTCCCGACCAGGAAATTGTCATCTATAATGTTATAACATTCAATTATTTCTTCTTGTAATTTCTTAGTGACAAAGAATTGATTCCCGCCACCTATCGTTTGACCTATTGAGTTCTTATACATTATTACATGATCACCGTCACCAAACCTGACAAACCAAAACGGATTTCTCTGTTTTAGTTTGTTAAAAACTATATCAAAACTTTTAACGTGACTTAATACTTTGTGATTCATAATAATACTGTGAATTGTTTGTTACCTCCTTGAATAGTAGTAGCTTTTTTCTTGTAATTCTCTACTATATAATCACATATTTTTACATATTTCTCTCTTTGAGTGTCATCAATTATAACAGGAATATTCATTTTAAAAATCCCTATGTTCCTTAAAAACCCTTCGCGTCCGATATATCCGTTTGGACCGTCCACTAAAAGGAGATCGTATTCTTTAGGAATATGTTTCTTAATTATTCTTCTGGCATACCATTTATATTTTTTATTAGTCCCATAAGTTATAATCGGTGCATAGATATAATGAGATTTTTCTGCATATTTTAACCAGCGTTTATCGTGTTCAATAGAATAGACTTTCCAGTGCTTAGTGAGTTCGACTGTCCCTTTACCACTCCCAAGTTCAAGGATAGTTTTCCCTTTTGGAAGATTTTCTAAAAGCCATTCATACGTTTCCTTTGCGATTGCATAACCACCAAACCCACCTTCATTCATAATTTAATAATTTTTTACCTTCTTCGGTAAGTTTCCCTTTACGACAGGCATTTCCATACCAGTTAGGTTTAAGATAAGAATAAATATTATATTCTTTCCCTTCTAATCTTCTCGATCCTTTGGTTTCATTTGTCCAAATACTTTCATCATATTTAAGACATTCTAAAAGGAACGATTTTTTAAAAATGTTTGGTGAATAAGCTATCAAATATTTGCTATGCTGGTCAAGTTTTTTAACAACTGTTCCATTAATCTTAAACATTGTATCATGTAAAGTAGTATATTTTGAGGGAATTCTTCTTATCCGCAAAGAATCAGCATTTAAAGTCTTGAATGTTTTGTAAATCTTTTCAAAATCCTTGAATTTAGAAGTAATAAACACATCTTCAGTCATGAAAAAAATGTCATCTTCAGGTATCTGAGTAATGCTTTCCCTGATTCGTTTTGTCCATACATCAGGAATATTAACATTTATTGTCTTAACCGGGAATGAAGGTGTTTTTGTTTCTGTAAGAAAATAAACTGGATAATCATAATCCCAGTTATTGAAATAATGCCACCACCCATTCCAAAGAAATGAATGCTTATCACAACTACTTATAATTACTGCTAACATTCTTTAATACTAAATTAATACCTTTTTCAATATCTATTTCAGGAATAATCCCTGTTAATTTTGTTTGTTTTTCTATATCCGGGATTTTGGTTAATGTCATCCTATAAGGCAATTCTTTTTCTATGACATAATCACTATAATTTAATTCTAATATTTCGCACATTCTCCTGGCGATCCACTTAATATCTACAATATCCGGATGTCCGATATTGACTGTATTAAAATCAACATAGATTAATTTCTCTAAAATCTTTACAGTATCACTAATATGCAACCATGATCTTTGTGAATCGGAATGCACTATTATTTTTTGTTTTTTTATTAACATCTCTGCAAATCTTATCATTGCAGACCGATGCTCGCCAAGTGTTTCATCTTCATCATAAATCATAAATGGTCTGATAATGACAGCTTTTAATCCATTATTAACTTCATATCTTATCAATTCCTCACCTAATAATTTACTCAGTCCGTATATATTATTTGGTTCACATTTACGGTCTTCACTTAAAACACCGCCAATATTTCCATAAACTTCAGATGTTGAAAAACTAATCAGTTTAGCATCAACATATTTACAGTATTGAATAACATTATAAGCTCCTGTAAGATTAGTCTGTATAGTCAAACTAGGTGATTTTTCACAGGTTACACGGCTAACCATTGCAGCTAAATTAAAAACTACTTCGGGATGAAAATTTAAATTGTATAATTCACTGGGATTGTTTATATCCAAAACTAAATAATCATTACCAACTCCCTGAATAATATCTGCTCTGTAAACATGATGTCTACACCTTTTTAAATAAGGCACTAACTTACTACCGATATTCCCTTCACTACCAATTACTAAGATTTGCATGATATATAAATATTCCTGTTATTAAATGAGTAAAATTCAGCATTCAGTATTTTTATTAATTCTTTTTTTGTTGCACCAAAACAATCGCCAGGATAACCAGGAATAACTTCCATCCTCGCTCCGGTGTGAATAATACACTTACCTCCGGGTTTAAGCTGTTCCATGAACACTTGAAAAGCTAACTCAGGATTATGTGAGTGATCGAAACTATTCGTGTAAACAAAGTCAAACTTACCAATCCATTCAGGGTTTTGTTTGTGAAAATCCCATTGTATTAATCCATATCTTAAAGCGGTATCGGATATGTCTGTTCCTATTGTCTTGACATACTTGTTAAATTCTCTGACTTCAAATCCGTTTCTTGCACCGTGACAAATTCCCGATCCTTTAACAAACTGAGAGATAAACTCAATATCTTTTGCAGTTACCCAGGTTGTTTTAATTTTTCTTTTATTCAATGCTATTTGAGCAGCCTTGTATTTCTTATAATCCCAGTTTTTATTATTCCAGAATTGATACATTTACTTATTTAATTTTAGTTCTTTATATGTTTTAAATGCTCTTTTCTTTTCTTTGACATTCATAAACTTTCGAATTTCCCAAAACCCTATAACAACAAACCACTTATATATCAAAAAATAACCTGCATTTGTATCAGTTGCTGGATTAGTTCGTTTGAACATAAACCCTTTCCAATATGGGAACCAGTTTACAAATTGAATTTTCATAATTTACTTATTTAATTAGTTAAAGATACTCATTATTTTACCTTCGCCTCCTCCTATTTATTATTTCTCTGTTCCGCCCCTTTTTGCTTTTATACTTTCTTACATAGATTAATTTTGATTCTATTTTATATCCTAAAATTGCTTTTAGACTTTTTAAAATTTGCCCCCGATAAATCCCCAAATGTGACCTCTGAGGGATCGTGTTAATTATCGGTGTGTTCATAATCAACATATCACTTACCGAACCTACATCTATTACTGTAATCTCTTTAGAGGTTTCATATAGTCTTTTTGCTATTATTCGCGAAGATTGACCGGCAGACAAGACAATCTTATCCACGCTACCCAGTCCTTTTAAAACCTCTTTATAAATGCTTTCAATCTCTGAATAAGAATTTTGTTTAGGTACTTCCACAAAGACTTTTATTTTACCATATGCCTTCTCCAGGTTAGGGTGATTGTAATTACAAACAAACATCGTAGAAGTTTTACACATCTCTTTAGCAAAAAGTTTAAACCTCTCTATGTCCTCGATAAAAGAATCCATTAAACAACCCACTGATAATAACTTATCTCTTTGATGTAGAGCTGGTAATTTACCTATATTGATATTTTTTGCCGTACTTCGCTTAGATACATCTCCTATTGAAGTTCCTATTAACCAGTTTTTATCTTCGATATTATAAGAATCAATTAACTCCTTACGAAATCTTTTAGTAACTAAAATCCTGTTATTCCCTCCTATGACCTTACCGACAGATCCGTTATACATCATTTTATAATCACCGTCACCGTAACGAACAAAGGTGAAAATTTCTTTATCCTTTAATTTCTTAATTAAAATATCAATAGAATCCTGCCGGCTTATTAATTTATGGTTCATTATTTTGAGTATTCGATTGCTTTATTAATTTTATCTTGTACCTCTTTAATTGCAACAGGTGATTTGTCAACATAAACTTTAGCAAGTTTTAATGCCTCGAATAAATCAACATTGACTTCTAAAATACCTGCTAATTCACTTTGAAATACAATATAAAAAGGCTCAACTATTTTATAGCCTGGAGCAAGAACTATCTTTTTCCTATCTTCATTAAAGGATTTAATTCTTTTAATTAATTCAGTTGTTTTCATGGATTTTGTCCTTTTAAAATTATTTCATTTAACCATGTTGTTGGCAATCTTCTATAAAGATCACTCACAGCAAAATAATCACCGGCACTTATACCACGCCACCGGACTTTATGCTTTACAGGATGAGAGAAACATCCGGTATTTATATGAGTTCTTTTAGGAGGTTTCCCCCAGTCACCTTTTCCCGGACGTGTACCTATATCTTGTCGTATTCGATACTTAAAAATCAATAGTTTATCTTCATGGCTGTTATCTGCCACTAACTGTAAGGAGTTTTCGGTATATAAAACCATGTCCTCATCCATGTAAATAATAAATCCTTCTTTTGCTCTGCCCTGTAATACATTAAGATATACATTCCAGTATTTTCTCATCCGGCTTTTCTCTTTTCTTTTCTGGTATTTTATTTTATCTGTTCTAATGTATTCATATCCATATGGTTTGGTGTATTTTTCTGCTCTGTCATTATCTACGCTTATAATTATACGCCACTTCTTATAAGTCTGCATTTTGATTGACTTAATACATTCCCTTAATTTATCAGGTCTGTTGTGTGTACGTATTAATATATTGATCATCTTCTACGGCTACTTATATTTTTTCTATTTCTTAAATTCTTTTCTTTCAGCCTCCATCTTCTACTTATTTTCACAGGATTTTTCTTAATATAATCCTCAGCATTTCGCAGGTGTCCGGTATAATTCTTACCTTCAGCAAATCTATAATAATGAAATACATACATACCCCTCATTAAGTATATGTCTTTATTGCTTTTCATAACCTTACGGCTAAAAGCATTATCAACTGTCAGGAGTTTGCCGTCCGCTTCTGGGAACTTACCTACCTGTTTCCATGTCTTTTTTTGGATTGCCATGAAAAACCCTGAAATATGAGTATTTATTTTTCTGACTTGTCCCCTGTATTTTTCATCCAGTGTCTTAGCAATCAGTCTATGTACTAATATATCAGGAGAACTTTCATCATAGAGTTGTTTTTTCTGTCTTATCCGATTGGTTTGACAGGTAATAATCCCGGCATTTGGAACCTTCTTTATGACTTCTGCGATAGCGTGGCCCCAGTCGAATGTGAGGAAACAAGTATCACCGTCCATTAGCACACCCCAGTCATTATCATTAGGCAGGAGTGCCATGTATTGATTATAAGCCTTACCGATATTCTTTTCAAGTGAGTAAGGCACGAAATAGAAAATAGACATATTAATCTATTTAGGTTTGCATCCTTTGTTTTCCATCATTTAAAACTTTGATTACTTACAAATGTAATCAAATAATCTACAATAAAAACAAAAAGCAAAAAAATACCCTGAAATTTCTCTCAGGGTATTTAACCTTATTTTTTTATTACTGTATGTCAGGTTTTTTGGATAAGACTTTCGCCAATTTCTAACCGAAACAACCCTGTAATTATGCTTTGATCGGGTGCATTAGTGAAGCATCCCTTTTCGTTATTAAGTTTGTTTACAAGCTGCCTATTGACTGTATAGTCATTCATTATAGTACCGGCATAAACAAAAACATCTTTACTTATTTTAGTTGTATTAGATTGTAATTCAATTAAAGGATATTTCAGTTGTGTACCCTCCTGAATACTGACAAGTTGTGAATACAAAACGTAATCCGGGGAAATTTTGGTATATGTTATATCAATATTATCAATGCTTTGAACATCAACATTGTCAATAAAACATAAACCGACATCATTCTCAATAAAACATAAACCGACATCATTCTCAATCAGTGTGGACTTAAAATCCAACTGAACAGTGAATAATCCTACCATGAATAGGAGTAATGCACCGATTTTCATTAACTTTTTCATACGCATAAAATTTAATTAATTAAACAATAAATGATATATTAAAGTACTAAGATAATCCAATTTATTTAATAAACAACATTATTTGAAACTTTCTTTAACTATTTTGAGAATATCTTTCCTGCTTTCTTTCACGGTTTTGTCGATTACCTCTTTCATCTCTGCTTTTGAGAACTCAAAGATAACTTTTCCGGCTCGTTTTTCTAAGCTGTCAGCCTTTTTTATTTCATCAGTATTGACAAATTCAATTGTGGCACTGTCTTTTTGTATATTTTCTTTAATTGATCCAAATAAATCACCTGATGCAATTAAATCCCAAGTACTTGCAACCTTGCGTTTTCCAAATTCATTTTTCGCTAAATATTTTGGTGAGTATCTCGGAAGTAATGATCCATTTTTTGCCCTGCTGCCTCGATCATTAAATAATCTATCTGTGAAAATTCCATACGCTTCATTACTAGCGAATTTCACCCAATCTTTCGGCTCTTTTGCTATCTTTTTAGCAAGCCTGTCTAAGCTATTATCTAATTGGCTTAATGGAATACTCATGTCTACTCTTTAATTTATCTGATGAACGCTGACTATTCAACCAACTATTTAAACTATATTTAGTTTCTTTGGC
>SDBV01012778.1_pt1 | contig 10724 bp, 12 predicted proteins | sample 2277081 | NCBI WGS metagenome assembly SDBV01 (sample SAMN10402039, study PRJNA504765) | marine sediment metagenome | isolation source: marine sediment core GS10_PC15, 223 cmbsf | place: Arctic Ocean: Southern Knipovich Ridge | collected 2010
GATTATCAATAATGATTTTACATCTGAAGATTATAAAGAAGAAGACGTTCAAAAAATTCTATCCTATGCTAATGAATTTTGGGGTAGAAAATTTTTGGGGTTAATAACACCTGCTTCAGTAATTGGTTCTGATGGAAGATCATGGATAACTCCGACGAGTGCTGCTTGGAATGAATCAAATTCTATTCCCATGGATTTCAATAGAGATGGTCAATTAAAATTTCAGACAGAAGACGGACGATGGGTAACATTCGCGACTTTACCCTTACCTGGAACAAGATTTTCAACTGGTACTAAGCTAACTTATCAATGGGATGATGAATTATTTTCTAATCCCAATAGTCATATAGATGATGATAATAATATCTCAATAAAAGCATCCGTAGAAATCATCGATGGATTTGATGAAATGGAATATTGGTTGGAGCAATTTATTATTTATCTGCTAAATTTGGACAATTTTACAAGCGTAAGCTTATCATTTGCAATTTTCCGCTCACTGAATCCTGAGATGTCGTTTATTGTTCGTCTTGATTTTATACGTTTTATGAATTCGATAACCGATGACCTTACAGCTATCGCTGAGGGAACTTTGATTTATACGGATTCCGTTAAAAATAGTCTTCAACAAGGTTTTAGCGATCAATATTTTGTTCTCACATTATCAACGCCACTTCGTGTTAAGACAATACAAAAGTCAACAACCGCCGAAGAATCAGACACCATTACAAGAACTAGAATTGAAACTCTAGAGGATGTATATATAGCTCTTTTGGATCAGAGGGAAACATATGGTCCATGGTTGAATAGAATTAATGCCATAGGACGTGTAGAAGTAATCATTGATTCCTCACTAACCCCTTGGGCATTTGGATACAGAGGTATTATTAGTTCAGTTGGTTTAAGTTTGCTAGATCAAGTTGCTTTAGCAAAAATCAAAACAGTTGCCGATGTGACTCTTGACGCTAAAACCGCAGAATTAGAAGTTGCGGGAGTTCCTGCCGTTAATATAGGAGATCAATTACATACGACTGGCACTATAACTTCTATTAATGTAGTTTTTTCCATTAATGGAATTAGAACGACTTATAGATCATTACAATATACAACTGAGTTATCCAAATACCTTAGACAACAACAAGCTCTATTAGATAAACTTCGTCGTCAAGCTGCGGAATTTAATAATACCATGCAACCTACACAGGATGATTGGGAATTAGGTAAAGTTATAAGAACTCTTAAAAAGGAATTACCAGAACCGCCACTAGATGTCAGTACTGAAGGTAATAGACGTAAGTCCAAGAATTTACTAGGAAGAATATCTGCTCGCAGTAGTAGTTCTGAGCCTAAGTATAATATTACACCAATGGCGTGGATTACTGATGTTTTTGGAGAATTAACTTTGGTTAGAGACCCGCAAGTTTTTGGAAATTATCTGAATGTAGTTAATATGGGAGAAAGACAAACAACACCAGGAAGACTTGTGGTTGGTACGGATGTACAGGTTAATGAATTTTCTGTTACGGATGGAGGTATCGTATCATATTACATAGATACATCAGCACCTTCGCCACCTAATTTTACTGCTAGGATACTTATATCAGTTGATAATTCTCAACCAAGATATCAAGTAATACCAATTGTTAATTCTGTACAACAGCTCAATTTGCTGCCAAGTGAATTGAATGCTTTGAATAGCGTTACTAATATAGGAGAACCAGAAAATTATAGAGGATACTTAGCTATTAATACAGAAGTTACTGTTTCTTGGAATGAAAACAGTGATGGTTCATACACTCCATTTATCGAACAACAAGTAAATCTTTTTAAACCGATTGATTAGAAAGGAATAGATGTGGCAAGAGTTGGACCAAATCAGGATATTAATGATCCTACAACAATTTTAGAAGTTGGTAAATTCTTTTATGATAAAAGTGTTGATTTTGGTATTTTAAAAGCAATATCCGATACGGAAAATCCCTCGGCAAGTGGTTCTCCAATTCCGACTGTTACTATTCCACTCAAGTTGATGGATGGATCAACATATAGTTTGGATTGTTCCAGAATCACAGATAATTTTACTATTGATGAACCCAAACTTGGCGAATCTGTATTAAATACCTATATTGATTTAGCCGAAAGATTTCGCGAATATTGGTCGACAATGAGTAATACGTTATCCTCTTTGAACGATTTTTTTGATTATAGCTCTATATCTGTTTCACCACATGTATCAGGCTCACAAACGCGTTTTGGTTATTTGACTGGTGTATCCGGATCGTTTGGAGGAAGAAATTATACTACCGATTCTGTCACATTCTATATATCTGTACCGGATATTCCTTCTTGGTCTGGCTATGGTCCTATCAATTATAATTATCAAACATACCCACAATTGCTAAATACTATAAATGATACTATCGGAAGTTCTGCATATATTCACGAAGAAGATATTGATGCTGTTTACTATTGGAAGAGAACTTATGGAACTAGGAGAACAACATCACCTGCTGGACTTTTTAATATGTACGCGGCTTCAGCTTTTGACGCCCAGCGCGATTCTCCATTTGTCGGAGACATTGGTCCAACTCGCCTAAAATTAATAGAAATACCAAATGTATCAGAAAGTGATATGATAATTAATGTAAAAGCTACCGCAGATTATTATGGTGAATCTCTTGTGGGGGATGCTACGAGAAGTGAATTTGTGCAAGTCAGAATAGTATCAGGAATAGGTAATTTCAACGGGTCCGGTTCTGTTGAACTCGATAGCACTATCTACCAAGAAGTCCATTTGGATATTTTCAGCGGTATCAGAACAATAAATCTATCAATCAATGAAGATATAGTAATACCACCACACAAATCCGCTTTTATAACAATGGATTCAATCGTTCAATCAAATTTAGCTACAGTTTATGGTCCACTAAACTTGATTGGAGATACTTTGGTTCAGATAGAGGGCGTAACTCCAGTACAGACGCATAGCGAAATATCGTATTCAGTCCCTAGACCTTAAATTTACAGCCAAAACAGTTGTGGTGTATAAATGAATGAAAGGAAGTAATGATGTCAGAAGTCAACATGTACATAGCAGAAACTGATGTTTCAATCGGTACGGGAGAAGCTCTGGGATTTTATGGATACAGCGGGTTTGGCAGTTCTCTATCCCTCAATGAATTCAATGGACGAACATTCGTTACAGATACTGCTGGTTCTATTGCTTATGAGGAATGTGATAATTGTCGCAGAACTTCAGCATCCGGTGTCATCATAGGTCAAACTGGCGATGGAATTAATATTCTCAATTTGCCTAATTATTTGGCAACAATAAATTTACGCTTTACACACCCACAAGCCGTTTTGATACAAAATGCTCGTCTGATTGCTTTTGACGGGTCTGATACAGGTAATGCTCCCACTGGCTTAAATGTTTATGGAGCAGAAATTATCCATACTAGTAAATTGCAGACGGCCACCGGCACGGGTGATTCAGTATGGACTCTGATGCAGGGTTCCGCTGTACAGTTGAATCTCGTAGATTCTCCAGGAACTTCTGGTATTAGCCCCCTAGGCCCAGCCACGACCGACACTCGCCATGATTGGTATGTTGCTTTATCTGTCTCGCCGACCATTCCTGGTGATAAAAGTTTCGGGTTTCGCATCGACCTCGAATATATTTAAAGTATAACTTATATCACAAACATAGTCGATTGGTGTATAACAAGTATGGATAAGCTATAAACTTTAGGAAAATAACGAAGGGAGGTGAAAGATATGGCAGCAGCAATTGATTTCTATGCAGGACAAGGAGGTGGAATTTGGGTCGATCTGAATTCGTCTGGTTTAGGTTTCTTTGGTGCATCTTTCGGTAATTCGGTTCAAGTCGGGCAGTATCAGGACAGCACCTATATTAGTAGCAGCAACGGTTCCTCTGAGGGACCACAGGCTACTAACTGTAAGTACATAACCTCGTCTGGTACGTCTATTGACGGCGATGTAACAGTTGTACCATCAGCAATAGCACTCAATTCTGGAACTATGAACATTCGCTTCACGTTCGATAGTCCGGTGAAAACTCAAAATTGTGAACTTCGTATTTTCAATCGTTCTAATATTACTGTTGGCGCTGTGGGTGTAACAACTCAGGTGCTTCAGATCGCTAATGGAGGTTCTGGTGTTAGTTCTAGTGGTACTGCTACAGCACCAGCCAGTCATGCTGGATGGGTAGCACCATCTGGTTCCGGTGTCGTTGTGGCATTACTAAGCAGTGCCGGTAGTGGTGGTCTGAGTCCATCTGGTACAGATACTCAGGATACACGACACGATTGGTACACTTGTATGTCAGCAAGTCCGCTGAGTATTGGCAGTAAAGAGGCGTTCGGTCTCTATGTCCAACTCGAATATTTGTAAACTATTGTGGCATAAAAACTTACAAGAGAGTGTTGATTGACCGACGATCATAGCTCTCTTTTTTTTCTTTTTATGGAGAATTTTTGTGAAAAGAAAACCACTACCGAGAGACGAAAGTGGCATGATCAAAAATGTCTGTATTACATGTGGAACTTGGTGATTTATGTGGCAAAAAGCAATAGGAATTGATGGAGAAATCTACGATTCAAAATCTGAAGCTAATGTGGCAGACTGGCTTTTTGGTAGTGATATCGAATATGAACCACATAAGAAATTACCAAAAAGTCGTAGTGTGTCTGACTTCTATTTACCAGAATACGATTTATGGGTTGAATATGATGGTCTAATGGAAGTTCGCGCTGACGATAAATTGGAGAGGAAAAAAGCATTCTATGAGAAACATGGATTAAACTTTTTGATTATCACCCGAGATAATTGGCAGAGAGACATATTGGAACGGATAGAACTAGGAGGATAAAATGACCAAAAAACAGAATACCGCTTATGGTGTTATAGGTTTATTTTTGGGAATAATAGGTGGTATTGCTGGTACAGCTTTCTCTTTGGGTGCGGATAAACAGCGAATAAATGGTACACTAAATCAACATACTACCGAAATTAGTACTTTAAAAATAATTGATGAAAGACTTGAAAAAGAAGTCCAACAAGAATTGGATCGTTTTTCTGAAATTGTTTCAATCAAAATAACTCAATTACAGAACAGTATATCACATCTTACAAATATCGTAAGCAATTTGCATACCGATCTCCAAGTATTAAAAGCAATAATGGAACGAATGGAACAACAAGATTTTAAAAACAGATCAGATTAATACCATCTATACATGACCTCAATTGCACGACGCAATAGAATACCAAGAACGCATGCTTCGCCCTTACTAATAGTATGTTGTGCCACGCTCTTTTTACCATTCTTCTTAACACTTAGATAAATACGATATCTTTCGTTTTTATCTTTACCAAAATACAATATGGCATTACCACTCTGGTTTGAATGGAAAAGTCCTTTATGTTTTTTCGTAGAAAAATCAAATGGACCCACCGAATTCTGAAGACCAGTCAGAACAGATAAAATTTCTCCAATATCGGCATCTCCGAGTTTGAAGATAATTTTATTGTCCCAACTAAATCGAGCATTACCTTTATTATCTTTTCCTTTCTGATTAGTCATTTCCAAAAAAACACAATCTTTACCTGAACTCAAATTCCATTGAGAAGCAGCACCATTGCCATCGTTTAGAGCTTTATAAAGTGTAAAACCTTTGCTGAATTCCTTATCGTTTGCCATTACTTACTTACCCTTTCTTTTTCTTCTTTAAGTTCTCGCATACTCTTTGCTGTAGCAAGAGCATCTTCGTATGATAGTAATTTGAGATTTACATCACCAGTTTTTTCATTGAGTTCACATTTAATGCCCAAATTTTCTAATACTTCTGCAATATTGAAGTTGTGGCGATCAGATAAGAGACGAATCATACTGATTTGACCAGCATGAATTGCACCGCCCTGTTGAACTTCAGACGCCATAGCTACCGTCTTGCTAACTTCTTCTGCTGCGACCACTCTTTTTAGACGTAAAGCATTGCGATACATTCTACCTTTAGCCCTAGTGTCTGCCATTGCTACGAGATATGTAGCAAAGTCTTCGAAGCAATTTTCACTATTTGCGTCAGCCAAAGCCTCGAATCTTATCTGTCGTCCTTCGTGGGTAATAAATACACCCCATGCTTTTACGCATGCACGAAATCGATTCTCTTCTGTTGGGGCAGCTATAAGATCGCATCCTTCCTCAATTAATTCACCAATAAGTTCACCAGCAACTCTCCTAAGTCCCTCAACTCGTGGGTTTTTCCCATCCATTTCATCTTCTATAAATTTACCCAACACAAATTGAGTCCATCCCGGATCATTTATATTGAGGAATTCACATTCTTCTTGTTCTGGTTCTGGTTCTAATTCAGATCCAGATTCATCCGTATTATCATTATTCTCTTTTACGTCTGGCTTTACCTCGATACCGACATCTTCCTCACTTGAATCACATTCTTCTGTTTCAGAAAAAACAGCCAATCCCTTTTCTCCTTGTTTGTGGGCTTGATATTTTTCTAACAATACGGGCCGTTGGAGACACCTACCTTGTTCGTCTAGCAATTCTTTTTCGTCATAACCCAAATCTATCAATGCATCTTTGAGTTCTTTTTTACCCATTTTTGTTGGAGGTTTTGTTTCAGTTTCCATTTTTCATCTCCATTAAAACAAACTTGACTAATGCTTCAATATCACAATCTGGTATAATGATGGCACACACTTTTATGCCAAATTCTTCTTCAATCAATTTTTTGTGGGATTCATGTCTCACAATAACTCGTACTCGTGGATCGCAAAATGCCGGTTTCAAATCAGATGATTCTCTATGGGGTTTATCGATAAACTCTGGGTCGAAAGCATAATGATAAACTACAGGAGCATTACTGGATAATGCTTCAATCGTTGTCCCGATACTGGTTGCTATTAGTGGATAGTGATACCATCGCAATAAATCTGATATGTTAAAAGCTGGGCAAAGTAGTGGTACGCATGGTTGGATTATGTGTTGAGAAAATAAGCAAATATCTACACCAGTATATGTTTTACAAAATCTATTTATGGAATTGATTCCCAAATATGTCAAATGAGAAATAGCAAGATGACTAAAAACAAATCCGACGATTGCTATATCATCATTAAGCGAAAGACCTATTTTGGACATTTCTGCTGCTGCGTCTGTTTTGCGTCTCACAGCTTCTGTGTGTTTAGGATTCTTTTTCTTTTTAGCCACCGGAAACACTCCGACGTTGTATGGCCATTTGTTTTGCTACATCTTCGCACTGCACAATGGATTGTTTTTTGGTTTCATCAATTTTGGATATAGTATTATGGTGGAGTGGTGCTGGTATATGATAGACTAATCCAATCTCTGATATTCTCAGTATAAGATCATAATCATCTCGAATGGGCATTTGTTCATTAAAACCACCTTTTAATTTAGAGAATATCTGCGGTCTAACTAGAAAGTTTCTATCATATGAAAATGTTGCCAATAATCTTTGCATATCAAAAGAACAGTGAAATATTCTTTCGACCTTGCCGTCAGGATGATGATTGTCGCAATCACTTACTATACAAGCTATAGATTGATAAGTATTAAAAACTCTAATAGCTTGTGCAATTTTGTCTGGGGCGTACCAACTTGTGGGATTCATAAAACCAAATATTGTTACACCTTGCCACTTCATTTGCATAGCAATATTGATTGTATGACCAATGGTGCTTAATTTTTTACGAAAAATCTTGACGGGTATATCGTTTATTTTACCATCAAATTGTGGAGGAAATCCTATTTTGTCATCAATCGCTATACGTTCTGCTCCAAGTAATTCACATAGAATTTCATAGGTTCCATCCGCACTATCGTTATCTCCAATGATAACTTGATTAGCGGGACGAATACCCTTCGTGACGGACTCCAAAGCCCTTTTTATAGTTTTGGCGTTATTGTGGGTAGCGATAACTATTGAAACATTTTCTTTGTCTTTCATTATAATAGCCATGTATCACCGCAGAACCATGAAAGTCCCATCTCTGTTTCTTGTTCTTCTTTTCTTAACTGTTGAGTAAATGGTTCTGCTTCTGGAGATTCAACCAATGAACGATATGGTGCTGTTATAAACAATCCATAATGCAGACCGTTCGAAACAATAGCCGTTGCGCCTATCGTGAATGGAAAGGACCAATGAATAACCCTACTGGGAACATGTTGGATCATTTTAGCAAATAGGTCAAAATTCTCCAATTCATTGCCAACGGGAATAACTAGAAAGAACGGTGCAGTAACTTGTTTTGAAACTCGACGTATCGTTTCCTCTCGTTGATGGATCGACTCAGACATAACACTACTATCCACCACTGTGGGTATAGGATGCTTTCGACTCTTTATGTACTGCAAGGCTAAATTCTGTCTATCTCCGAATCCGGTAACATCCATAATAATAACTTTCTTGACATATTTGACGTACCAATCAGAATCAAGTGTCCTTTCTAGGTCTTCGATATTATTTCTGGCTTCGTCGAAAAAAATCAACATGTCGAACTTAAGAACACATTCTGCAATGACCTTTGCGTATAGTGACTTGGTATCTATTGAACCCTGCTTCTTTGCCCATTTGTGGCTGCGGCACATGCGACAATATCCTGGAGCAAACGCCTGTCCATCCTTAAGAGCGCATACTTGGGATAGAGCGCACCCCTTGCCTCGATCATTCTCTTTGAGAAAACAGCATCCTTCACATCCAGTAGTTATCATTTTACAGCCTCTACATAAATAGCTACACCTTCATATCTTTTAAGCGAGATGGTTAATCCAATTTCTTGAAGAGTGCTTAATAATGTTGCGGCATCGATTACTGCTAAACGATTATCATTTCCCTCTTGTGTTCCCAAGATCATCTGTGAATATTCCTGAAGATTAAATTGTCCTTGTGAAAATGATTTGGCAATAGCGTGGCAATCTGGCACAAGAATTTTTAATATACCACCAGAAGATAATTTTTGCGCCCAATTAATTAGAGCTTGTTTGACGAGATTAGTCGGTAAATATTCGAGACAATCTAACGCAACTATTTCATCTACCGTGGCATCTTCCGTCAGCCAATCTAAGGAGCCAATATCTCCTTGTCTATATGTATCTGATGGATTTTGACCTTGGGGCATACGATCTACATTGATATATCCAGATCGAACATCATTTCCGCAGCCTAAATTGAGTTTCATTTCATTCTCCCTGTTACCATCGACCTACCGGACATTGTGCTACCTTCCAGAATGCTTCATTCCACGCATCTATAAATTGTTGTTGTCCAAATTGTTTTAGAACTGTTTCTCTGCCAGCAGCACCTATTTCCAATGCCATATCATGATCTTCTATCAAATCCTTTAATTTTTCTTTCATTGTTATTGGATCATTAGTAATGAACCCGTTTACGCCATTTTCAATGAATTCAGGCATAGATGTTGTTGCCGTAGTCACAATTGGACATCCTACAGACATTGCTTCAAGTAATGAAAATGGGCAGGACGACCAAAGGGTGGTATTGAGATATACTGATGCATGTCTATAAAGCTCTCTCAGATGATCGGCGTTGGTGGCCATTTTTGATAAACCAGGAGTTTCACCCCATGGATTTACCTTTAAACCTTCAGTTACTTCTTTCCATAGAGAAAAACCGCAGATTCTATCTCTTCGAATGTAATCCCAAACAGCCGTCATAACTTTTCCGTCACCGCCGATCCATCCGTCCCAAAATTCGGTATCAATTCCATGTTTGATGATCTGGACATCTGGGTCGTCAGGATCATGGAACCATGAACCAACAGAAAAATCAGCAACAAAAATATTGTGATCACATTTGAGATGTCCTATTTGTTTCGTTGTCTTCTCATCCCAATCGGGCCATGGCAATGTATGTTCCATTTGTAATAATGGACAATTAAGCTGCTTGGCTAATTGTACCATAATAGGATAATGATCAATTCTATTTTGGCTCAAGACTAAATCAAAAGATATATCAGTTTTGAGTTGTTGCGGAATATCGCTTCCTGTCAAAAAGAAGAAATTGGGAGGAATAGATCTTTCTTTGCTATCCCAAGGGTGAAATTTTGGATGTCGAAAGACATAGAAGTTGTGACCTGTTTTTGCGAGAGTGGCCGAGTATGCTTCGTGATTATTTGCATACAAAATATTTAGAGGACGGTTCCTATACCTATTGATACTTCTTAATACTGTTGATATCGGTGCAGTCATTTATTTCTCCAGAAATTCTTTAGCTATTGCGCCAACATTTTCATAGCTAAAATTGGTGGCATGTTTCATGGCTGCCTTACCCATAATATTAAGTTCTCCATTATTCCATCTATCGTAAGCCTGTTGTATACATTCTATTAAATGGCAAATATTTGGATCAAACCACTGTTCATCCCCCGTGTATAAATCTGGGAAACTATCTGTCATTCCAAAACAAGGAGTTAATTGTCCATCAATAAGCCATCCGCAATCAATTTCTCCAGGATTCGCATCTTGGCAAATCCACGATCCCTTTTTGTCTAGTGGCCACGATTGCCTGTGCATCAATTCTGGATAAGAACCCCAATTGCTCAGTATCACGGGGTTTCCGAACCCCATAGCATCGTGTGCTGGTATACCCCAGGCTTCTCCATGACTGGCCGATACGAAGATATCACATGCAGTATGAAGC
>SDBV01012779.1_pt1 | contig 10724 bp, 8 predicted proteins | sample 2277081 | NCBI WGS metagenome assembly SDBV01 (sample SAMN10402039, study PRJNA504765) | marine sediment metagenome | isolation source: marine sediment core GS10_PC15, 223 cmbsf | place: Arctic Ocean: Southern Knipovich Ridge | collected 2010
CCGCCCGGAGATTCTCCAGGCGGTCTATAATAAATTCAAGTTTATGCTGCCTAAATACAATAACTTCTCTGACAAGATTAATAAGCTCAGGGAAGTCATAAAAGCCGATGATTTCATGCAGGCTTATCAGTTGTCTTTAAACCATTTTTTACCCCGTGAGCTGGATGAAATGGGCATATATACCGATGTATCGAATAATGCTCATAAAATTGAAGGGATGGACAGATTTCACCAAATGATGCTCTACGACACGAAGAGCTATCTTCCGGATGACATCCTGGTCAAGGTAGATCGGGCCAGTATGGGCGTGGCTTTGGAGGCGCGGGAACCGCTTCTTGATCATAAAATATTGGAGTTTTCCGCTCGCTTACCGATTAAATACAAATACCAGGGTGGAGTAAAGAAGAAGATAATTAAAAATATTCTAAAAAAATACATACCCGAATATTTAACCGAAAGGCCGAAGCAGGGATTCAGCGTGCCGATCTACGATTGGTTTAAAGAGGACCTTAAAGAATATTTCAATGAATATCTAAACGAGCAAAGAATAAGAGAAGAAGCCATATTTAATCCAGGTAAAATAAATAATCTGCTAAACGGATATTATCGAAATAACGGAGTCAACGTAACAAAATTATGGTTTTTGCTTATGTTTGAAATGTGGAAAGAAACCTGGATGAATTAGAGCGCGTCCCAGGAAGCAACCAAGGGCGTTTTTACTATAAAATGGCAAAAAAGATCTGTATTGTATCAAACACATCCTGGTCTATCTATAATTTTAGACTGGGATTAATGAAGGTATTAAAAGAGAGAGGATACGAGGTTGTTGCGATAGCTCCATATGACAGGTATGGAAAGATTATTGAAAAAGATTTCAAGTTTGTCAGGCTTAATAGCCTGGATCGCAAGGCTGCCAGTCCGGTTAAGGACGTTGTGCTCTTTATTGAGCTGTTAAGGATATATAAAAGAGAAAAACCGTCTATTGTCCTTCATTTTACTATAAAGCCTAATATTTACAGCTCTCTGGCCTGTAGGGTTGCCGGTATAAAATCTATAAGTAGTGTGACCGGCCTCGGTTACAGTTTTATAACAAGGAGTTATTTGACATTATTAGTAAAATTCCTTTACAAAATATCATTTCTATTTACCAACAAAATTATATTTCAGAATGAAGAAGACCGATCCTATTTTGTCGATAAAAAGATAATAAAAACCGATAAGAGTCTACGCACCCCAGGTTCCGGTGTAAATACAAGGAGCTACTCGCCTGATTTCTGTAAAGATAAAAAAAAAGATGGCCTTATCAATTTTCTGCTGATTGCCCGTCTTTTATGGGATAAGGGAATCGGTGAGTTTATAGAGGCGGTAAAAATTGTAAGGAAGAAGTGTTCTAATATAGGTTTTCAGATTCTGGGTAAAATCGACACTGGTAACCCGGCTGCGATAGATTATGATATTGTTAGGGAATGGGAGAATGAAGGACTGATCGAGTACCTGGGTTCTAAGCAGGATGTAAGACCCTATATATGCAGAAGCGATGTCGTAGTTCTACCTTCATACCGGGAAGGGATGCCTCGAAGTCTCCTGGAGGCACTCGCCATGGGAAAGCCGATCATTACCGCGAATACGGTAGGTTGCAGAGAAGTAATTAATAACGATTTAAATGGATTTCTGGTTCCGGTAAAAGATGGAAAAGCCTTAGCGGGAGCCATGATTAGAATGATCGATATCGGTTATCAGAAGAGAAAAGAAATGGGTGCCGAGGGTCGAAGAATGGTACTAAATAGTTTTGATGAACGGATTGTTATTGACAGATATCTTCAGGCAATCAGCGATGTTCTTAAAGGCTGATGCTGAAATAATGAAAACATTTTTAGTTACAGGCGCAGCCGGTTTTATAGGTGCGAAAACGACAGAGTTACTGCTGGAACAGAATCAACAGGTTATTGGAGTCGATAATCTAAACGATTATTACGATGTCAGGCTTAAAGAACACCGCCTGGAAGAATTAAAAAAGCATGATAATTTTAATTTCATTAAGCTTGATATTGAAGACATTGCCTCACTGGAATCAATTTTTAAAAGCAATAAGATAGAAGCCGTTATAAATTTAGCAGCCCGGGCTGGGGTTCGGTACAGCATGCAGAATCCCCATATCTACATGTCAACAAATGCCCATGGGACTCTTAATCTACTGGAAACCATGAGGAATCATGAGGTTAAGAAAATTGTTCTGGCCTCGACTTCCTCCCTTTATGCCGGCCAGAAAATGCCTTTCAGCGAAGATTTACCGGTAAATACACCCATCTCTCCTTATGCGGCCTCAAAAAAAGCAGCCGAGGTTATGGCTTATTCGTATCACTACCTTTATGGAATTGATGTTTCGGTAGTCAGGTATTTTACCGTATTCGGTCCGGCCGGCAGGCCGGATATGAGTGTTTTCAGGTTTATCAAATGGATAGATGAGGGCTCACCCATTGAGCTTTTTGGTGATGGGAGTCAGAGCCGTGATTTTACCTATATTGATGATATTGCCCGAGGAACCGTTAAAGCTCTCAAACATTTGGGCTATAAAATTATAAACCTGGGGGGCGGTAACAGACCCGTGTCTCTAAATTATATTATCGGGAGAATTGAAGGACTGCTCGGCAAGAAGGTAAAGAAGCATACGGAACCCTTTCATAGAGCCGATATGATGGCTACCTGGGCGGATATAAGCGAAGCCCAAAAGTTATTGGACTGGTCACCCCAGATCGGCGTCGATGAGGGCCTTAAGGAAACTGTCCAATGGTACCTGGATAATAGAAACTGGATCAAGGGTATCAAGCTCTGAAGCGCTGTAGGGCAGGATGCTTCTGTATTGAGGAGAATAGATGAGTGATTTTCAGAAGACAGGTGAAACCAAAGCGAGTGATGAAAACAGAACAACCCTTCTTGACATACTTTGTGCACTTGTTAAGGGCAGATGGTTCATCATCGGCTCCACGATCACCGGCGCGGTTTTAGTTGTTCTTTTTTCTTTATATACAAAACTACTTCCTGCCGATTCCCCTTTCAACCCTCTTCCCGATTTGTACAGGCCCGAGGCGAGAATAATGCTGACCTGGGCGGGAGTGCAAGAGCAAATGTCTTCCGGGTCTCAAAGTACAAGAATCAACCCGGCAATTTTCATGGCAATACCGGGGCTTCCAAATCCCTATTTCGAGCTGGTTAAAGAAATACTATTTGGCAATGCACTCTTGGACCAATTAGCCGAGAAATTAGATTTAATTGAAAAATTTAAGCTGCAAGATTCCGATAGACCTAAAACGGCGGTGCGCGGCAAGATAAAAGACAAAATGCAGCTATTAAAAATCACCGGCACGCCGGTACCATTATTTTCTATTTTCGAAGTTCGTTATGTTTCTATAGATCCTGTCTTTGCCGTTCAGGTATTAAATACGAGCCTGGTCCTCTTGGAAGAAAATCTTAATAACATCATAAAGCAGCAGGTGACAACCAGAAAAAATTTCATAGAAGAGAGAATGTTTCTGGTTGAAGACGAGATGAGTAAATATAAGGATAAGATATTCCAATTTCAGAAAAAATATGGCGTGATCGATATTTCCACCCAGGCCAAAGAACAGACCAAACTGATCGCCGATTTGAGCTCAACTATAATGAAGAAAGAGTTGGAAATACAAACATCAAGCAAATACCTTGGAGAGTCGGATCCCAGAATTGTATTGAAAAAAGATGAGATCAATGCGAACAGGCAGCTGATCGACGATATAAAAAACAAGTTTACCGGCGAGTTCATCCCTCTGAATAAAATCCCGCAAATCAACGCCGAATATATGGAATTGGATCAGGGCTTACAAATACAAGTAAAGATATACGCTGTTTTGAAGCAGGAGTACGAGAAGGCCAAAATAGACGAAATCAACAGCTTGAATAATTTTAAGGTCATTCAACCTCCTGAAAAACCAGAATCAAAATATGCTCCCCGGAGGTCCCAGCTCTGCATGATCGTAACTGCAATGATGTTTTTTATATCTGTCGCTTGGGTGATATTCAGAGAATACTTTTCCAAACTTGCCCAAGATCCAAGGACTGGAGCTGGAATAAAAAAGCTTAAAAGCAGCTTCAAGAAACAAAAATGAATATGATCGATACAGGCAAGAAACGTTTATTTAATAGCGGAAATAGAAAACGCATTTTCTCCTGGCTAAGCGCCGTTCTGCTGACATATCTCTGTCTATCCTTTCTCAGGAACCTGGTAGCTTTTTATTGGCACAATATCTTTGTTCAGGATCCATACGGAGATTATGCCTGGGGAATACTATTTGCGCTGCTGTTGAGCTTAGTCATTGTGATTTTTCCCTTTAAATATAAATATGTCGTCCTCCTCGGCTGGCTGTTTAAATTGATTATTGTCTTTCTATTTAACTATTTTTTTGAAAGTCATTACGCGACCCTTGATTCTTTTCACTACCATGGTACAGCCTTAAATTACGGCGGAGGGTTTATTCCCTTTCAAGCAACAGCAAATATGTATGCCTTGACCGCATTACTGTACAAACTTACGGTTCCCTCGTACCGTTTGGCCCAGGTATTTTTCGCTTTTATCGGTTTTCTGGCTCAATATATATTCTGGTTGGCTATTTCGCTATTTGTGCATTCATATCGGAAGAGCATTCTGATCCTGTTGATGTTGTTACCTTCGCTTGTATTCTGGTCCAGCAATCTAGGAAAGGATCCCCTGGTCCTGCTTTTTATCAGTATCTACTGTGTCGGGCTGGCCCTGTTTATTAACAAGAAGTACAGCAAATCCCTCATCTGTTTTATCGTATCCTCAATCTGTTTTGTTTACTTCCGATACTGGCTGATCGGAATATTCGGCTTAAGCTTCTTGCTTTCAATCCTGGTGGTGAAGGATGTTAAACCCTCTCTGAAACGCTCCTTATTCGTTTTGGGAGTAATCGCCGGATATTATTTCGCCAGGCTTGTGCTGGCGAAATTCGGCGTCTTCAGCTTATCCAACCTGTTGGGTACGATCGCCTTTATCAGCCAGGGCTGGGCCGGAGGGGGTTCCGGCCAGGAGTTGGAGATCCATTCTTATCTAGATTTACTGTTGAAAATGCCCTGGCTCATGTTCACGAGCCTTTTCAGGCCATTGATTCTGGAAGGGAGAAATATGTTTCAGATACTCGCCGGTATCGAGAATACCTTTTTGCTGATTTTTTCAATAGTTGCGGTTATTAAAGTGATCCGAGAGAAATTGTGGAAAAATGACCTTATCAAGATATTTTTCATTCACATATTTATCTGGACCCTGATTTACGCCCCGATAAGCTATCAGAATCTTGGTACGGCCGAGCGGTTTAAGATGCAGATCATTCCATTTCTGTTACTATTTCTATATTTTTCTCTAAAGCATAAAGTGGTTATAAATCGACCGGAGCAAACCACTGCCTTGTCAGGACGAGAATAAACATGCTAAATATCGAAGATTTTACCTCCAGGAAAGAAAAGATCTGCATTGTGGGATTGGGCTATGTAGGATTGCCCCTCGCCGTCCGCTTTGGCATAAGATACGAGGTTGTCGGTTACGATAACAACGAAAGAAGAATCAAGGAGCTAAAGGACGGCTTTGATCGAAACAGAGAGATCAAAGAGGATTCGTTAGCTCAGGCTTCCATACGGTTCATATCAAGCCCGGAGCTGATCTCCGAGTGCAAAGCGATCATCGTAGCTGTCCCCACCCACGTGAGCAGTACGAATCAGCCGGATTTGTCCTGTTTAAAAAAGGCATCCGAAACCGTTTCCCGCTGCTTGAGCAGGGATACTGTCGTTGTCTATGAGTCAACAGTTTATCCCGGAGTGACCGAAGAAGAGTGCGTACCAATATTGGAAAATGGAAGCGGCCTCAGATGGAAACAGGGTTTTTTCGTCGGTTATTCTCCCGAAAGGGTAAATCCAGGTGATATGAATCATAAAATCGATAAAATAGTCAAGATTGTCTCGGGCGACAGCGAAAAAACGGCCGATTTTTTAGAACGGCTGTACGGTGCGGTGATTGATGCGGGTATACACAAAGCTCCGAATATAAAAACAGCGGAAGCGGCTAAGGTCATCGAAAATACGCAAAGGGACCTGAATATAGCGCTGATGAATGAAATAGCCATTATTTTTAACAAAATGGAAATCGATACAGACGATGTTTTGAAAGCGGCCGGGACAAAATGGAACTTCTTAGGGTTTTACCCGGGGCTGGTGGGAGGCCACTGCATCGGGGTAGATCCGTATTACCTGACCTACATCGCCGAGAGCCTGGGCTACCATCCGGAGGTTATCTTAGCCGGGAGAAGAATCAATGACGGTATGGGAAAGTATGTAGCAGAGGTTACCGTAAAAAAACTCATAAAATTAGGAAGGGTTGTGCGAGGCTGCCGGGTACTGATCCTGGGACTGACATTCAAGGAAAATATCTCCGACATACGGAACACGAAAGTCATTGATATCTACCGCGAGCTGATGGAATATGGTGTCGATGTTTGTGTTTTTGATCCTCAAGCCTATACGGATGAAGTTGCGGAGGAGTATAATATTTCGTTAATCGATTCAATCGAGGCCTATCAGCCTTATGACGCCGTTATAGCTGCAGTAGATCATAACGTATTTTACGAAACGGCAAAACTGAAAACCCTTAAGTCATTCATGGTAAAGGAGTCTCCTGTTCTCATCGATGTCAGGAGAATGTATAAAAAGCAGGAAGCGAAGCGGGAAGGATTTCTCTACTGGGGATTGTAGAGAAACGATGGATACAACAATCAATATCGCGGTCATACAGTTCTACTTTTATCCCGATGTATCGGCCGTAGCGCAGATGCTGCAGGATTTGTTAGTGGAACTGGCCAAAGATAGGCGCTTTAACATCAGCGTTTTTGCCGGGGCGACTTCTTATCGAAACAAGAGGTTGTCTTTAAGAAAGATAGATTATAATAACATCAGGATCAGGAGGTTTTTTACTTTCAGTTTCGGAAGGCGCAATCTTGTCAGCCGTATATTGAATTATTCATTCTATTATATATCGATTTTTTTCTACTTATTGGTTACTTCCAAATGGCAGATTGTAATCAGTATGACCTCGCCTCCGCTGATCGGTTTCGTGGTCAGCCTTTCAAGGATGATTCGAAGAAGAACGATGATCTTATATATCCAGGACCTTTATCCGGATATTCTCTATGATGTCGGTATCATCAAGAAGCCCTGGCTGGCCCGCAGACTGCAATTTTTCAATAGAATTACGTATAGAACCGCTCAAAAGATTGTTACCATCGGATCTTATATGACTAAAAGAATTGTCACCATCGATAGGGATTTAAAAAAGCGAATTATTGAGATTCCAAATTGGGCCAGGGGAATAGAAAGGAAAGATCCTGTTAATCAGCAGAGAAACAGCTTTAATATTCTTTACTCCGGAAATATGGGAGCAAGCCATGATTTCGAGACTCTGGCATATTTTATTGAAAAGGCAAAGAGCCTGCCTGGAATTTGCTATACCTTTATCGGAGAAGGTGTACAGAAAGAAAGGCTCAATAATCTATTCAAGCGAAAGGGTGAGGGAAGGGTACGTTTTGAGGGATATGCCGGACGAGAGGAAGTCAATGCCAACCTGGCAAAGGGGGATCTTTTACTGCTAGCCCAAAAAAAGCAAACGGTCGGGGATGTTTTACCTTCAAAGTTTTACAGCTACCTGGCGGCAGGGAGGCCGATCTTCTACCTGGGACCGCGCAGATCGGAAATAGGCACGATGATTCTCAAGCACGATATCGGCATTGTGTGCGAAGAAAGGCATGACATAAAAATAGCTTTGGAATATATAAAGGCACTTAAAAACAATAGAAATGTCTGCGAGGTGGTAGGCAGAAGAGCCAGGCGCGTTTTCGAAGAGAGTTGCCGGTTTGAGTATTCTTTCGATTTGTTTAAACAGTTGCTTGAGCAGGAAAGCTGATGGAAAATAAACTAAGCAGGACAGGATTTGCAGTCCTGATTCTCGATATCATAATCATTTTGATTTCCCTTTTGCTATCATGGGCGGTGCGATCCAAATTCCCCTACTTTTACTTTAAACTATCCAGTATTATTATCGTTTTTCCTTATGTCGCTTTGAGTAGAATTATCATTAATCTTTTCTTTGAAAATTATACGTTAAGTTACCTTAACTTTCAGATTAATGACGTAATCAACATTTTTAAACATAATATAATACCGACAGTCTTGTTCGCCTTAATAAGGATCTTTTCGCCCTTTGAGGTAACCCGAATGCCTTTCGGTATCATTCTTTCGGAATATATGATTACTTCAATCGGATTCATCTTATTGAGAGCCGCCGTTTATAATATAAACATAGAGCGGAATACGCAAAAAATTGAAGATAACGCCAGGGAAGTTATTCTGATTATGGGTGTAGAGAACCTGCAGGATAATCTGGATGTTACTTTTTTATCAAAAAAATACAACATCACAATAGTCGGCATATTAACGCAAAGTATTATCGACATAGATCTGGACTATAGCGGGATAAGAATCATAGGTGAAATAGAGGATTTAGAAAGGATATTGACGCAATATCCCGATTTGGATTTTCTGGTTATGGGTAACCGCGATCTGGCGAGCGGGGAATTGAATGCAGTAATTGAGCAATGCAAGAAAAAAAACATTACGTTATATGCATTGAAAGATTTAGAATTAGTAAGGATTAAGCCCTACCAATTGATTAATCGGCTACCGCCGAAGCTATTGCTTTTGCCGGATGATATTTTGAATGAGTTTTCTAATAAGAAGCTTATCATTTGGGGCTATGAATCACCGCTGGCCGAATACCTGATTGAACTGTTAAATAATATTCCAAATGTCGTTTATCGAAAGATATCGTTAATCTCAAGTCCTGATAAACAAAAGGCAACATCCGGCGGAGAAGAGATCATGATAGATTTACGTCTCATGATTAATGCAAGCAGGCGTAATTCTGAAAACAGTTTAGCAGATAAAATAAATGAAATACTGAGCGATTATGAAAAACAGTATAAAAATATTAAAATCAAATTATTGGCTATACCTGTATCGAAAAGCATGGAATGGATTAAAGCGGCGGATTATGCCAATATCGATTGTATCCTGCTATTCATTAACGGTATTGTTTATCCTGAAACGGAAGTTGACACTCTGCATAAGAACCAACATGAATATTGGGATTTACCCGAGTATGCAGCATCCTATATAGTAAAAACTTTAATTGAGAGCAAAAACGGCCGGGGTTTTTATTACTGCCGGTCCATAGATGCCGCAGATCGAAAAAAGGTTACCCGGATCGTCGATCAATTAAAATACCCCTACCGAAATAGTTATGAGGATCATAGTGATTCAGAACAGCAGGGCGATTTTTTTGAAGAAAACTACGAGTTGGCTCCGGCCGGATACTATGGACTATACGAGTTCAGGACCGGTAAGAAATATTGAGGTGGAATAAATGATTAGAAGGCTTGTAATGTAAAACTTCCCCTCGGTATCCGCACTTAAAGTTGTGACACGCCAGTGGCTGTCCGAGCGGATTATTATAGTACCTCTTACAGCCACACCTTTACCCAACTTTTTCATGATACAAGTTGGGTTTATTCATACCGATAAGGAACTTGCCCTAAAGATATTAGATCGATACATTGAGCTCTTACAAGAAAGATTACAATCGCTCACCACCGACCAGATAGCATTGCGAAAACAATATATCATGGAACGTATGTCCGAACCCAGTTTTGTCATACGTTCTGCAAGCCACGGTGGGACAGTGCCCCTGTGCAGAGGAAGATCGGCCGTACCGCTTCTTCTCAATCTCAAACCCCTGTTCTCTATTCCGACTCAATTCGATCATCTCGTCTATAGAGACATATTTGACAGACGTTTCCATCTTGTTGCGTGAAGCGAAGCCGTGCGGTCTATCGTTTCATTGGGCAGGCCGCGACTCATAACAGGCGAGGGAATGCAAGCAGTTGTTCAGCAGTGGGAAAAAAGGTATGATCAATATTGTGTAACGGTGTATTCAGCAGTGTAGAGGGCGTTTGATCATGATCCAGAAGAAAGATGATACGCGAATAGAAAAGATTGTCAGCCGCATCCGATCTCAAAATAGAAAAGAGGAAGCACGCCTGCGGGAAAAGATAAACGGAGCTCATGCAGAGGTCGACAGGCTCTTAAATCAATTTCTTGAAATAGACCCTGAACTTGGAAAAGCGATTATATTCGGCTCTCTGGCTGAAAATCGTGTTTGCTCCCCCCATTTCGATATAGATATTGCGGTGCGATCAAAGAAATATTTACAACTTGTTGCTTGCGCGCTTGACAGTCGGTTTAGCGTTGACTTAGTAGATCTCGACATGGTTATTGAACCGGTTAGAAAGTCTATAAAAAAGTACGGTAGGACTATTTATGAAAAAAAGAAGGGATGATTTTCTACGTGTGATAGCTGAGCTCAAAGCCGATACGGATCTTCTTGAAGAACTGAAGAAGAAAAATCGGAAAGCCGAGAGCAGAATACGGCAGGGGAGAGCTGACGAACTTGATTGGTCCGCTTTAGGTTATACCATTCATAATATTTACAATTTGCTTGAGAATTATTTTCTTCGTATTGCGAAGTTTTTCGAGAATGCTCTTGATCCTGTCTCTTGGCATAAGGATTTGGTAGA
>SDBV01012780.1_pt1 | contig 10724 bp, 8 predicted proteins | sample 2277081 | NCBI WGS metagenome assembly SDBV01 (sample SAMN10402039, study PRJNA504765) | marine sediment metagenome | isolation source: marine sediment core GS10_PC15, 223 cmbsf | place: Arctic Ocean: Southern Knipovich Ridge | collected 2010
TCCCATTCATTTCTTCTTGCATCAAATTCTGGAAGTTGAGAAATTTCTACAGCTTCCTTAACATACCTATCTAATGCTGGTGGATTAGAAACTTTGTATACTTCTGGAAAAGCTGGGTGAAAGTGAAGTTGCATTTTTTCCTCTGGAGCTTGGATAGCAAAATGAGCCACAAAATCCTTTAGAGTAATGTTTGAAACAATAAAAGGGTCCAGACCTCCTGCTACTTTTAATCCTGCTTCGCTGTTTTCTGTAATATAAGTTTCGGCTCCTTTTTTTCTTTTAATGATATACATTTGGTTAAAGAGAATAATGGGTTTATAAAATTAATTCATTACTCAAAGTTACAACAAAACATATGCTTTGTTGAGGACATAAATGTTTTTAACTGAATATGTTTTGTGAAAGAAGTATTAACTGCATAATGACAACATTTTTAAAGGGAATGTATCTTAATCTGACAATTATAAAATGAAAAAAGCACCATTATATTTTGCAGGAGCACTCCTCTTACAGAGTTGTAATCCGTTTGCACCGTCAATTCCAGATATTCCATCTATCCCATCAGTTCCATCTGTGCCAATCATTGAAGAAGAAATTGAAAAACCAGTTTATGAGGAACCTGTAATTCCAGGAGAGCCAATTCCTGAACAACCAGTTCCAGGAGAGCCAATTCCAGAACCAGAGCCAGAAGAACCAATTCCAGTAAGAGATGACTTCTATGTTAATATGTCATTTTCAGATCCTAAAGTTGGATATCCATTTATATATGATTTAAGAGTTCAAAATAAAGGTTTAGAGCATATTTCAATCAATAATGAATCAGGCGGACTGGAATTTAATTTAACAAAAGGTGATAAAAAATTAAAACACAATGCTTTGCCAGAATCTCTTTTTTTAACATTAAAAGAACAAGGCTATATTGAAATCGAGCAATCTGAAGATAAAATGAAAATAACAACTGAAAACACAATTATTGAATACGATGGAATAACCTATGAACTTTCTTTTAAAGCTAGTTATAGTTTTGATAATGGAACTCACACATTTGCAAATGCTGGAACTCATGCTTTAGAAATTTTAATGGATTATGTTTTATCTGAAGAGAGTTATGCTGCTAAATATGAAGCTGAATTTGAGGTGGCACAATGAGCACTAAATTATTATTACCAATTATTTTAGGAATGTTTCTTTTAACTTTTGTTTGTGCAATACCTCAAATAACAATTACTCAAGATAGAACAATTATAACAGAAACATTCGATGTGAGTTCAAGTGAATATGATTGGGATGAGCAAGAATTAGAATTTTCAATATTAGAATCTTTTGGGATAGATATTCCTGAAGAACTTGAAACTGCTGTGATTGGAATGACTTTATCAGAATTTATAGAGGAAATTGATTTTAGAATTGAATTTAATGATGGTGAAACTTACCCTGAATTCACAATTTTTGAATTAAATGATTTTTGTAATATTTCTTTTAGTGTAGAAGGTTTAATTTTTGGAGAAATGGAATTAGCTTTTGAAAATATAACACTTGATGAGTTAATAACAACTATTAATACAATGGGGCCAAGTTTTATAGAAGATTTTGAAGATATTCCATTATGTAGTGAAATAGATATTAATTTTTTAAACAACTTGATACAAGAAAATGCTTCTCAAGTTTCAATGGTTGGAAATTCTTATTTTGAAAAAAGTGGAACAACATATACTATGCGTTATGATGTTGAGTCTGGATTTGGAGATGTTCCAGAAGAATATTTAGATAAAATAGAAGAGATATTAGAGAAAAGTTCTTACCTTTTCACTTATTCTGATTTATCAGAATTTAAATTTCCGCCGATAATTCAAGGATATTTAACAAATTACAATATTGAAGATTATACTCTTGATATTGATTTGGGCGACTTGGAATTAATAAATAGCACACAGCCTGTAACATATCCTATAATCTTTGAATTAATTGGAGATGGAAATACTTATTCAGCAAGCATAGACTTAATACTTGATGGAATTGAAACAGAATATAATTATGTGCCAGAACAGGAACAAATAAGAAATAGGGTTAGGGCGATTGAGGGGTTACAATTGGGAAATACTGTAAATATTGACTTAGATTTTGATTTGTCTGAAACAACTTTGCCAGGAAATACAAAAGGATTACAATTAATGAACATAACTTTGGAGTATTCACAAGAAGCAAAAATTCAGTTTGCAATCGAAACTAGTGAAGTGACAAATCCGAATAAAGTTTTCCTTTATGTATATGAAGATAATGCTTGGACTAAATTACCAACAACACCTTTAGGAGAAAATGCAGGTTATTATGAATACTCAGCAATTACCCCTCATTTCTCTTTATTCTTAATTGCAGAAGAGATTGTAGAAGATAGTGATGATGATGAAAGTTCTTCATCTGATGATGAGGATGAAGATGAAGAAGACGATGATGAAACTATTGATTCAGTATGTACAGAAGGAGCAACCCAATGTCTAGGAACAAATTTAGGAAAATGTGTAAATAATGAATGGGTAATGGAAACATGTAGTTATGGTTGTGAAAATGAGCAATGTAATGATGCTCCAATAATTGTGCAAGATGATGATGAAGATAAAGGTTTTATAGCAGGAATTACAGGAGCTATTATTGGAACATTGGGAACAGGTGGGACAATAGTTATTTCTACTTTGATATTAGGATTAATTGGAGCATTTTCTTTTGTGAAGATTAAAAAAAGAAGATAATTAATTCATTCTCCTGAGCGAGGAGAGGTTGATTTTGAAGAAGCTAAGGAATTTTTAGAAGATTTGATTTTGGGAGAAAAATTAAATAGATTTAATTAAGATAAAGAAACCTATTTAAATAAACAACACTTTTATAAATTAGAAAAGAGGGTAAATGAAATGATATTAAACGACCACGACAAAGTTATTAAATCTATTTTGACTGGTTTTTTTCAGGGAGGCAACAATGGAAAGAATAACTGAAATTAAACAACCACAGATGGAAATAAATTTTTCATTAGAATCTTGGGAAGACATCAAATCAAAAGATTTTGATATTCTATCTTCTGGAGAAGACAAAAAACATATTTTACAGAAATTAGGTTATGACATTCTAAAATCTGGAGACTTGGTAGATGTAAAAACAAAAAAAAGAATAAACATATTTGGAAGTACCGAATTTGTTAATTTAGATCTTTTCTCAAACATTACTTTTGTTTCTGGATCCCACAATTTTGTTAAAAATTTGATTCAGTATTCCAAATTACTTGCAGAAAGAGATGAATTAAAATTTGTCCCTTCTACAAAGAATCCCTCTGTTAACTAAAATTTGGTATTCCTAAAAGATATCTTTTCTTTGATAAAAGAAAAGAAGCTTCATATTTCTGAAAAGGATGTTCTCTGGCTAGTCCAATTGATTAAAGTTTGTGGGGAGAAATTACAATCTGCTAAACATGAAAAAAAGGTAATTGTAATATCTAATAAAGAAAAATTCGAAAGAGTTTTACCTTTGTTACAAGAATTTTCAAAACAAACCATAAATCAAAGAAAATCTATAATTGGGGAATTTCTAAAGGATTTTCAAGTAATATTTCAAGAAGGAAAATATAAAATAGTTAACAAATCATTTAATAATTCTGTTAGTCCCAAACTTAAAAGTTTTAAGGATCAAGAAACTAAAGAAAATATTAAAATAGTATCATTTACCTCCGCATCTTTGTATGGTAATTTTAAAGAAGAAGATAAAGAAGTACCTCCAACACTTTCCGTGTCAGAAGTAACTCAATTTACTGAATCTCTCCAATCTCTAATTGCATTAAGTTCATATGCAGAATCACAAATGATGCAGGGTAATTACAAGATTGCAGCAGAAACTAAAAGAGAAATACAGGATGAATATGATATTGAAGGAAGAAGATTCTGCAATTGTTATTCTGCAGGATATGTGAATAAATATATGGAGTTCCTTAAAAATAAAGGAATGAATCAAGGAGAAATTGAAGAAAAAATGTGGGAATTATCAAAAATGCCAATATTTTTTGCCTCAAACAGTCTTAGTGAATCTAATGAAATGATAGATGAATTAATAGATAATATTACAATTGCAATAAATCAAAATCAACCTTATATTGCAATTCATGGACTAGGATTTGCTGCAGGTTTTGCAAAAAGAATTAGTGAATATATTGTAGATAATGATTTAGGCAAGAATTACCCAAACGATAATAAAACAGAAAGAAAAAAGAGGGGAAAGGGAGAATTTATTTATATATGGTACAATCTTGAAGGAGAAAGTTTCTATAATATTTTTCGAAGTCTGTTTATATAGTGGGCGATAAAGAATATGCAAAATATGTTGCAGTTATACCCCTAAAAATTATTAAAAAAGCAAAATTAAAAGAAGGAGATGAATTAGAAATAAATATTAGAAAAGACAAAATAATTATAAATAAAAAACAATAATTTATTATTTTTTCTTAAATTCAAGAGAATCTATAATCTCTTTGAATTTTCCAATTTCTGTTTGAATTTTAGAAATTAAAGTTGGAATGTCAATACCATCTAACTCTCCCAGCCTTCCATCATGGAGGATTATTTTATGGTCAGGTAATTTTCCAAGCTCTACACCGACCCCTGAATCAAATCCTAAATCCTGCACATAATATATACAAAAAAAAGCCAAAGCCAATATTTCAATTATATCCATATCTTTATGCCAAAAATCTCCAAGAAATTTATTCGCATAACTAGAACCTGATCCAATAGCATGATAATTGACTTCTTCTTCATCTCCTAAAAAGTTTATATGATGAACTAAAGGTTCCTTTGCAAATCTAATTAACAACACATCTAATCTCGCTTCTTTTTCACATATTTTATAAATTAAATTGCAACAATCTTCAATGAACTTTTCATTAGTATATTCAAATGGTGGGGGGATAGGATTAGCATCTTCATTTCCTTTTTTCGATTCGAACGTGATTATATCTTTATCACTTAACTTTTCAACTTTGACTTCTTTCATATCTTTTGAATAATCAAGCCCCCTTCTCTTTAAGTAACTAATATTATCTATCTTTATTTTTCTTAAACTTTCTTCCATCTTTTCTATAATTTTTCTATTAAATTGTTTAAATTTATGGCGATACCCCGCAGCTCCAAAAACTATTGGTATATCTATTGCACACCTTATTAATTTATTTTCATAAACTGACTTTTCTGAACCATCGGTTACTTTTCTATCTGAAACTAGAACTGCGCCATTCTTAAATTTAGCACCTATAATTAAAGTCATTTTCTTATCTTTTCTAATCTTTGTTAATCTATTTAAATTTTTATATGCAGAACTCATTTCCGTGCAGAAGTTGTTTAATTGAACATAACGTCCGGTTATTACCGGCGTGGGTGCTTATTTTCTTTTATCCAAAATAGATGGGCGGAAGAATTAAATATATTTTATTTCTTAATTTATTATGGATTTAATAGTAGTTGGATTAGTTTTGGATATTCTGGGGGTTTTCCTCCTTCTTATGGCTTCTTTGTTTGGACATCATTATTCAAAAAACCTTATAGTGCCGTGGCATAAACGATATAGTTACATGTGGTGGACATTAGACTTCAGAAAGGATAAACCTTTGTTTAGAAAATGTTCTCATTTTGGTCGTCCTTTTTCTCCGAGTCATTATATGAATATGTTTGGATTTTTGTGCATTTTAATTGGTTTTGCATTACAGATAATCGGAAGATCCTAAAAGTTCAACTCCCCAATCATCCCGGCGTGGGCGTGATACAAAAACGTCAAATCATATTATCTTAATTCATTACTCAAAGTTACAACAAAACATATGTTTTCTCGACGACAATAATGCTTTTAAAGATATAAATTTTTATTTAGTCATGGTGATGAGGGGTGATTCTGATTCTTTACCAGTTTATAGTTATACGTGTAACAATTTGTGTAACAATCAATGGCTGAATTTAATTCAGCAACTGAGGCTTGGTTGTAACAAACGAAGTGAAGAAATAGTTATAAGGAGGTTTAAAAAATAGAAATGAAAAAAATAATTTTAAGTGTTTTAATGTTAGGAGTTTTGGTTATGATGGTTGGTAGTGTTGGTGCTGCGACAGAGAGTCCAATAAAAGATTCCATAATAGCTGGTGCAGATAGATTAGTTGCAACCCAGAATAATGATGGTGGATGGTTATGGGAAAATCCTACAACTGGAGAAGACACAAGTTCAACAAACACATTTGGTGTAACAGCACTAGGTTTATTGGATGCTTACAAATTAACAACAGATTCAAGATATTTAGCTGCAGCAGAAGTAACTGGAGAGAGTTTAGTTGTAAAAGTTCCTGATGCTACAAGTGGTAAATTCTATTCACAAGACATAGAATTTTTAGTTGAGTTAGGCGAAATAACTGCAGAATCAAAATATACTACCAAAGCTGAAAATGTTATGACTTATTTTATGACACAAGATAATAGATATTGTGCTACTGATGGATGTACTGCTCTAGAACTAGCAGATAAATATGCAAATATTTATCCAACTATTGCAGGATTAACAGAATGGCAATTAGCATCATGGGTGAGAGCTGCTAAAGCAGTAGAAAAAATTATTTGGGCAAATGAGATGATAAGCGAAATGAATGCTGATATAGGTGCATATTTTAATATGGAAGATTCAATACAGGATAATTATATCTTAGGGTTATCAGGTATTATTTCAGCAACAGGAAATTCTGAGGCTATACAAAAATTGAAAGAGTCCCAAGAAACTGATGGATTCTGGATAGAACATGAAGATGGTGATACAAATAATGTCCAAGCAACAGCATATGCTGTAATGGCTTTAATGAGTGTAAATGAAATGACTGAAGTGATTAATGGAGCATTATGGCTTGTAAATATACAACTTGTAGATGGAGGATGGAATGACCCAGAAAATACAGAAGTAACAAGTGAAGCAATTCAAGCAATTTCTGATTTAGGAGATATAGATGGATCAATAATAACACCTGGTGATACACCAATATGGCCTAATTGTGTAGATGAAGAATCTATATCTGCAACAATAACAGATATAAGTGGTATCAAATTTGGTTCTGTTAAACTAAATTACAAATATGATGGTTTTGAATGGGGTCAGATCTCTTTTATGAATGAGCCTATTGATGATGTATATGAAATAGCAGTAAATTGGTTTACTCCAACAAATAATGAACCATTTAGATATTATATAGAAGCTAAAGATAATCTTGAGAATATAGGTTATGCAGGTTCAGAAGGAACTCCTTTTGAATTTTTATATGATTGTGCAAACCCTGTTGCAAGTGTAACTGGTGAGCCAGGAGATTGGGTACAAGAAGGTGAAGCTTATGCAACTTGTACTGATACTGCAAGTGAGTGTAATGCAGATAGTTATTTACTATATGTTTCAACAACAGATAGTTGTTCAGATGATGTGAATGATTATATTCCAGGTTCTCAAGATATAACAGAACATTCATGGGTTTGTTCTTATGTAGAAGACAACGCAGGTAATTCTGATTTTAGTGATCCTGTAGAGTTTTTAGTTGATGGAGTTAATCCAACAGCTGATGCAAATGGACCTTATCCTTGTGATGAAGGAGAAACAATAATCTTGGATGGTTCTGGTTCTTTAGATGATTTAGGAGGAGCTTTAACTTACAATTGGGGTTTTGGATCTTCAGATGTTAGTCCAGACTACACATGTGGAAATGGAGATGGAACTGAAACAGTTTCTTTAGAAGTTACAGATCATGTTGGGAATATAGGTACTGCGACAGCAACAATCAATGTAAATAATGTTGCTCCTGTATTAAATGTATTAACCACATTTGATTGTAATGAAGGGGAAACAATAACTTTAACAGCAAGTGCTACTGATTTTGATAGTGGATTAATATACACATGGGATACTGATGAAGATGGAGTTTATGATGATTCTTCAGAATATGTTTGTGTTGATGGTCCAGCTGTAATAGATGTTTCTGTACAAGTTACAGATGGTGAAGACACAGATGAAGGAACAACAACAGTAACTATTGATAATGTTGCTCCTGTTGTAGATGCTGGTGCAGATGATAGTGGTAATGAAGGTTCTGCTGTTGCATTAAGTGGAAGTGCTACTGATGCTGGAAGTGCAGATACACATACATATGCATGGGATTTAGATAATAGTGGAGATTATGAAACATCTGGAGAAGATGTTAATTTTAATTGTGTTGATGATGGTGAATATCTTGTTGGTTTAGAAGTTACAGATGACGATGGAGGAATTGGCACAGGCATTATAACTGTGACATGTAATAATATTATACCTGTTGTGGTTGCTCCTGCTGATACAAGCGGAGATGAAGGTTCTTCTATTTCAATTGGAGAAATAACATTTAGTGACGTGGGAATTAGTGATACTCATACTGCTACAATTAATTGGGGAGATGAAAATACAGACAATTTAGGAACTGTAACAAGTGCTATTGCTGCAGGTCAGTCTCATACTTATTCAGACGATGGAACATACACTGTTACTATTACTGTGACAGATGATGATGGAGGAGTTGGTACTGATATCTTAGAAATTGTTGTAGAGGATTTAGGTCCTACTGCAAGTTTAATAGGTACAGTAAATGCTCAAATAGGAGCATCAAATAATTATGATGCTTCTGGTTCAAGTTCAAGTCCTGATGACATTGCAAAGTATGAATGGGATTGGAGTTATGATGTTGGAGAAGGATTTAATGCAGATGCAGATACTGGAACAACAAATAATGCAGACCATGCTTATAGTAGTGAAGGAGTATATACTGTTGCGGTTAGAGTAATTGATGAAGATGGTTCAACAGATATTGCTACATTTGGCGTGACTGTTTCTGAGAGTATAATTTCTTTTGACACAGGATGGAATTTGTTTTCAATTCCTTTAGTTCCAGGAGACACTAGTATTGACAGTGTTCTTGGAGGAGACATTTTAGCTAATGCAGAAAAAATCTGGGCATATAGAGAAGGTGAATGGGATTACAATATGCCTCTCTCTGATGGAAGCAGATGGCAGGAACCTGACTACAGAGTTATAGAGATAGTTCCAGGTTATGGATATTATCTTAAAATGACTGATAGTGCAATACTTTATCATAACGGTGATAAATACTATAATGTAGGAGAAGGTGACCTTATACCGATGCCTCCACAAGTTAGATTAACAACTGGATGGAATTTAATTGGACATTATGGTACAAACAATGTTCTAAAATCAGATGAAAAATATGATTTAAGTGGTGGGCTTTTAACAGATTTAGCAAATGTTAATATGTTGAATGAAGACGGAAATCCTGTAGAAACTTTGATTCCAGGAGAAGGATATTGGGCATTTATTACAGGACAAGATTCATTGTGGTATGCACCGTCAGAAGAGGATTACTCTGTGTTATAACTTTACTTTTTCTTTTTTTATTTTTTCTTTTTTTATCTTTAGTGATAACAAGAAGTATAGATTATATGATAATAATCCTTTTAAAGAAATAAGTTCTGGTTGGAATATGGTGAGAAAAAGATATACAATTGAAAGGAGGTATAAATAAATAGGATGAAAAAAATAATTTTAAGTGTTTTAATGTTAGGAGTTATGTTAATGGCTGTTGGTATGGTTAGTGCTGATGTGGATTTTACTGCTCCAGAAGATGGAGATTCTGCAACTGATAGTATTTTCATTTCTTGGGAAAACGGAGACTATGCAACTAGTAACTTGATGTATGCTAAAGAAACGTGCGCAGGGTTGCTACCAGGAACAATAATCTTGTCAGATATAACTAGTGAAGGAGAACATACTTGGGATGTTTCTGATTTAGATGATGGTGATTATTGTATAAAGATAGCAAAGGGCATAACACTTCATAATGAGGTTCAGATAACTATTGATAATACTGCACCAATAATAACATTCACAAGCGAGATTCCATATTATGTAGTAAAAGATACTTCAATAACTATTGAGGCTGAAATTGAAGATGAAGCTCTTGGAGCTACAGGTATTGTAAATTTTGGCGACGGTAGTGGAAATAAAGTAGTAGATATTGTAGCTGATGTAATAAGTAAGTCACACATATATGACGAATCTGGAGAGTACATTGTTACTGTAACTGTAACTGATGAAGCAGGAAATGAAGGAACAGGAACTACAATAGTTTTAGTAAGGGATGAAGAACCTGAGTGGATAATTCCACTTTACGCTGATGATGTAATGAATATGTTTTCAATTCCATTAATTCCTGAGAGCACAGACATAAACGATGTTTTACCAGAAGAAATTTCTGATAATGCTAAAAAGATTTGGGCGTATCAGGAAGGTGGTTGGAAATATAATGAACCTGAAGGAGATAGATGGGATGATTCAAGTGCAAGAATTCAGATTATTGAACCAGGATATGGCTATATTATCTTCATGAATGATGATGCTGTAGCATATGGTGATGGAAAAGAACTTGGACAAGATGTTCCACCAGAAGTAACATTAACAAATGGATGGAATTTAATTGGACATTATGGTGAGAACCCTAATGTTAAAGTTAAAGATGCATTTTCTAGTTTAAATCTTGGAGACGATAACTATTGGAATAGTGTGCTTGCTGTGGACGATGACGGAAATTTCGAAAGTATAAAAGATAATGATTTTTTAGTACCAACTGAAGCAT
>SDBV01012781.1_pt1 | contig 10724 bp, 11 predicted proteins | sample 2277081 | NCBI WGS metagenome assembly SDBV01 (sample SAMN10402039, study PRJNA504765) | marine sediment metagenome | isolation source: marine sediment core GS10_PC15, 223 cmbsf | place: Arctic Ocean: Southern Knipovich Ridge | collected 2010
AAATAGGGCAGAGATTTGGCGCTGGTATTTCCCATGGCGGGACGCGGGCGGAATTCCAGCAAGCCTTTGACCAGACCAGATTCAACATCGGGGTCAATGTCGGCAGCGCCGCCCGCAAGGGTCAGGTCGACCGTGACCTGGCGATAGGATTCGAGAACCGCAACGACGCGGCGCGTGCGGTTGCCGAGGCGGGAAATCCGCTTGAGCGCGAGGAGCTTATCGCGGGGGCGCTGACGGGCATCGACGCCGAAGTCCAGCACGGCCTGCGTTCGGCGCAGTCCGGGGCCAAGGAAAAGGAGAGGTTTAGAAACGACGTTGCAACGCTGGAAGCGCGCCAAGCGATGTTGGCCGATCCCGAACAGTTTTCCATTGATGTCCGTGACCCGAAGAACTTTCCCGATCTGGACGAGAAAGTCCGGCAAAAACTGATCGAGGAAAGTGACCGCCGTAAGGAAGCGAGACGCAAGGAATCCGTCCGCGCCGCAGACAAAGCCGAGCGCAAAGAAGAAAAGCGAATCAAGAACGAGCAGAAAAACCGTGCCGGTGAATTGATGGTCGGTGTCCGTTCGGAGAACACCACCCTGGAAACCATTGATGACGCGCTTTTGAAACGCGAGATAACCCTTGGGCAACATGGCAAACTGAAAACCGCTATTAAGGCGGAAGCCAAGGAATCCGACGATCCGACCGTGGCGCTGCCCCTGCTTGACGACATTTATGCGGAGCGTGCCGGGACAGAGGAAATCCTGGCCGCGTATGCCAACGGGGGCCTGACCCTGGACACCACGGAGAAATATATTGCTATCGCACAAGGCAGGGAAGGCGATCTGGCAAGGCTTCATACCGATGACGCCAAGCGCGAGCGCATGTTTGTCCGGGGGAATGTCGGCCGGATCGCGGGGCCGCTGGCCATCCTTGATACGGACGAATCGGCGCGGGTTTCCGCGGCCATCCGCGAATATGATGATCGCCTGATACGTGGCGAGAACCCGCGGGAGGTGGCGGACGATATCGTCAAGAGGTTCCGCGTGAGCAAGCCGGGCCTTTCGGCGTTGCCCATTCCACGGTTCCTCGTTGGGACACGGCAGGTGCCTGATCTGGCAAGGACCGCGCTGCGGACCAAGCAGGCTTTGGACGGTGGCGAGATAACAGCCGAACAGGCGTTGAGGGAAACGAACCTCATCAAACGATGGCAGGAAATTCTTGCCCTGACGAAACCGGACGCAAAGACCGAGCGGCGGTGATATAATATGGGTATGGTCATGTCCATGCGAATCGCGGGCGCGTTCATCCGTTGGCTGTTTTTGGGCCTGTTGTTCCTGGCCATAGTGGTTTTTGGCGTCATCACCGTCTACGCCACTTTTCGGTTCGCCATATGGTGGCCGACCGTGCTCGGCATAGACGGGGCATGGCGCGGATTTCTTGCGCTTTGCACCGCGTTGCCCTTGGTCGTCTGGCTCAGGGCGTATGAATGGCCCGAGTTTACGAAAAAGGCGACTGATTTTGTGAACAGGATTCTATGGCGGATATAGTTGATACCGACATTTTGACGGTTGGTCGTCCGGTGCCCAACACCCCCATTCCAGGGGGTTTTTCTTTGGGCGATGACGACGATATAGGTCCGTCTTTCGTCAAAACGCGCACCGAAACCGAAGCGCCCGAAGCATTGAACGACCTGATCCGCAGTTTCGGCCTTGAGCCCGAACCCGTCACGCTAGAGCCTTCGCAGCCCGAGAAGACGGACGCGCTTGAGGCGGCCGGTGATGTCGCGGTGGATATCGGGAAGGGCACCCTCGAACTTCCCAGGTCCATAGGTGGAGGGGTGCGGGACGCGGCGCAGGAATTTTCCGATACGCTGTTCAACCTGACGGAACCCGTCGCTGAGTTCTTGGAAAAGCAGCTACCGCTCGGCAGCGTCAAGATCGACGATGACGGCAACGTTGAATTCGTCAAGGGCTTCGGCACCGGCAAATTGAGCCTCCCCGAAATCGGCGAAGGCAAGACCGTGACGGGTGGCGTGGTGCGGTCCATTACCCAGTTCTTCGCCGGGTTCCTGCCCGCGCTCAAGGCGGCCAAGGCCCTGGGGATCGGACAAAAGGTCGAGAAGGGCGCCAAGGCCATCAAGGCCGGTGAGAAGGTCGCCAAGGGGGCCGGCACGTTTACCGAAATAGAGGCCGCGGCGGCGCTCGGCAGTGCGGCGGTATTCGACGCACAAGAGGACCGGCTGTCGAACCTCATTCAAGAGGTGCCGGCGCTTGAAAACCCGATAAACGAATTCCTGGCCGCCTCGCCGGACGATTCCGAGGCGCTGGGCAAGTTCAAACTGGCGCTTGAGGGTCTTGGCCTGGCCGCGTTTGTCCAGCCGCTGGTGGTCGGGGTGCGGGCGCTGGCGGCGGCGCGGCGGCTCCGCAAGACAAAGGCGGAAGTCGCCGCCGGTAAGCCCGCAGAAGACGTTGGCGAGGCGATAACGGAACGCGACATCATGCTCGTCGGGGAGCCCGGCAAGCCGTTGATCGAGGCGGCCGACAAGGCCGCCGCAGCCGAATTCAAGACCGCCGGCGGGAAGATCCCGGAACGCGCCATCAATATCAATCTCGGGAAACTGGACACACCCGATGACGTGAAGAAGGCCATCGCCGCGACGGCAAGGGTTTTCAAGGGAAGCATCGACGAAGCAAGACGGGGCGCCGTAACCAACAAGGAAACGGCGCGGCTTGCCGACGAGTTGGGCATGACTGCCGAGGACCTTCTGAAACGACGCAAGGGAGACGCCTTCAACGCCGAACAGGCATTGGGCGCGCGGCGCATCCTGGCCTCGTCCGGCGAACAGCTTGTCGCCTTGGCCAAGAAAGCCGCCACGACGAACGCCACCGAAAAGGACGTTCTGGCCTTCAGGAAGGCCCTTTCTCTCCACGCGGGTATTCAGGCCCAGGTATCCGGCCTGACGGCGGAGGCCGGACGTGCGTTGCAAGCCTTCAAAATCACGGCGCAGGGTCGGGCCAGCCTGGACCGCAATATCCGTCAATTACTGGACGCATCCGGCGGTCTGGATTTCTCGCGCAAGATGGCCGCACGACTGGCGGCGGCCGGCGACGAATTGACACTGCAGCAGCTGAACAAGATCGCCCGCGGCGGCTTCCTGGCCAAGACCCAGGACGCTTTCTTGGAAGTCTGGATCAACGGCCTTCTGTCCGGGCCGCAAACCCAGGTGGTCAACCTGATGTCCAACACCCTGACCGCCATGTGGCAAATCCCGGAACGGTTTATCGCCAGTCAGATCGCGCGCGTGACGGGACGAGAGGGTGTGGTCGCGGGCGAGGCGAAGGCGCAATTCTTCGGAATGATCCAGGGTTTCCGAGAGGGTCTTGTCCTGGCCGCGAAAACATTGAGGACCGGCGAACCGGCCGACGCCGTGACGAAGATCGATCTTCCAACGCGGAGGGCGATCAGCGCGGATGCCTTCAATCTTTCCGGCGTCCCGGGCCAGGCGGTGGATTTCCTGGGCGAGGTCATACGCCTGCCCGGCCGGTTCCTGTTTGCCGGCGACGATCTGTTCAAGGCCGTGGGCTACCGCATGGAGTTGAACGCGCAGGCTTTCCGACAGGCCACGGGCGAAGGGCTAGAGGGCAAGGCCCTTGCCTCGCGTATGGCCGAGATCGTCGAACACCCGCCGGAGAATATCAAGCTGGCTTCCATCGACGCAGCCCAATACCAGACGTTTACCAAGCAACTGGGCGAAGCCGGGCAGGGGGTGCAACAGACCCTAAGCGACATTCCGGCGCTTCGCCTCATAATGCCGTTTGTCCGCACGCCGACCAACATCATGAAATTCGTCGGTGAACGCACGCCGCTGGCCTTCCTGAGCCGGGCCGTTCGCGCCGACATCGCGGCCGGAGGATCAAGACAACAATTGGCCCTGGCGCGTATTGCCATGGGGTCCATGACCATGGCCACCGCCGCCGATCTGGCGGCCCAAGGGCTTATCACGGGGAACGGGCCGGTTGATCGATCTATGCGTTCCGTGTGGTTGCAGACGCACCAGGCGAATTCGGTCAAGATCGGCGACAAGTGGATTTCTTTCTCGCGGCTTGACCCCATCGGGTCTTTTCTGGGGATCGCCGCCGATATGACGGAAATCATGGGGCAGGTCGATGACCTGGATGGGGCCGAAATCGCGGTAGCCGCTGTCATGGCCATATCGCGGAACGTCACGTCGAAAACCTATTTGAGAGGACTGTCGGAATTCTTCGAGGTCATGTCGGCCCCGGAAAGGCGCGGCCGCCTTTTCATCAAGAAATTTGCCGGCACGTTGATTCCGTTCACCACCCTGACGGCCACGATAGCCAGGACCACGGGCATTCCCGGCGTTGTCGAGGGCGACCCTGTTCTGCGGGACACAAGGGCGGTCAGGGCATGGGACGAATTCATGAACCAGATCAAATCCCGGGTGCCCGGATATTCAACGGACCTGCCGCCGAGACGAAACATTTGGGGCGAGCCTATTGTCCTCAGTGGCGGCATCGGTCCCGATATCATGTCGCCGTTCTATTCCAATGACGTAAAACTTGATCCCGTAGCCGATGAACTGTTGAGACTCGGCATGCCCGTGCGCATGCCGGCGCGGGCCATGCGCGGGGTCCAATTGGAGCCGTTTGAATATTCCCGGCTGGTGGAGCTGGCTGGCAACGCGGCCAAAAACCCCTCAACCGGATTGGGACTCAAGGACACGCTTGGAAGGCTGATTAAATCGCCGGAATACAAGGAGGCAACAGACGGGCCGGATGGTGGCAAGGCCCTTCTCATCAACGAAAACATTCTGGCCTTTCGGTCTTTGGCACGGGCCATGCTGATCGACGAAAACCGTAATCTTCAGAATGTTATTGAAGGCCGCATTCGAGACAGGGCAAGGGCGCTGGGCGTGCAATAAGTCTCGCCCATCAGCCCCGTATGGGCCATCTGCGATAGCCGCGGTCCATCATGCAGGTGGTGAACAGGGCATTGTACTGTTCGTTGAGATATGCCGCTCCCGCAAGTCCACCATACGGCGGATGGATGCGGCGCCCAATCGCATGAGCGTTGCAATATTCAGCGTCGGTCGCTTTCTGGGTCAAGGGGACATCGAGGTTATAGAAATCCCTGCCGGATAGAATGGCCACGCAGGCGGTCAATGCGCCAGCGAGCAAGGCGGCTGCAATCGGAAATGACTGGATAAGGCGCATGGGTTGCCCTCCACCGTAAAAGTGGTAATATTTCGGTGGAGCTAGCAACTCCGTATGGACGGTGGAGACCGCTGTCAACGGCCTCTGTCGTGATCGTGCCCGGCTTTCTTGACCGGGTGCGCCCGGCCACACTGTGGCTGGGATCCCGGTTGAATGCAATACCCTTCGGGGGAATAAACCGGGCAGCTTCCATACGCTGTTGCTAAGATCCCGGTCCCAGTGCCGTTCGCTGGGGTTGGTCCTTGAACCCTTTCAATGCCCCAAATCGGCCCCACGCCCCCTTAAACGGGCGGCACGGGGCCTTTCTACGTGGAGAATCGCATGACAGTTGGATCGACGAAAAGCCGGGAAGATTACGCGGGCGACGGCGTCACGATTCAGTTCACCGTGCCGTTCCTGTTCATCGCCAACGAGGACATCGAGGCGATCCTGCGCTCCACGGGCGGGGATGTGGAAACGGACTGGGCGGAAGGGACGCAGTACACCCTTTCCGGCGCGGGCTCCACCAGCGGCACCCTGACGGCGGTGACGACGGGGACGGATTACACGCCCCAGACCAACGAGACCCTGGTGATAAGGCGCCGCGAGGCGCAGACCCAGCCCAGCGATTACCAGATTGCCGGGTCGATCCCCTCGGAAACCATCGAGGAAAGCCTCGACCGGCTGACCATGCTGACCCAGCAGTTGGGCGAGGAACTGAGCCGATGCGTCAAATACACCCCGACCAGTCCTTCCAGCTTCTCCCCCGACTTCCCCGATCATTCAACGGCGAACGCGGATGCGTCTCTGGCATTGGACTCTTCTGGGCAACGCGTTGTCGTGGGACCGGTGATTGGATCGCTCACCGGGTCTTCCACCCTTGCCGAGCAGGCGGCGGGCAGCGCGACGGCGGCGGCGTCTTCGGCTACGGCGGCGGCTGCGTCGGCGATCGCGGCGGCGGCCAGCCGGTCGGCCTATTTCATGGTGGCGTTGGGCGACGAAATCACCGACATCACCACGGGGCTGGCCAAGGTCACGATACGCGCGCCGTTCGCCTTCACTCCCACCAATGTGCTGGCGAGCATGACCCAGAAGTCCTCGCTTGGTGCGATTCAGTTCGACATCAACGACGGGTCTACGTCTATTCTTTCGACCAAGATCACGATTGATTCGTCGGAGTTGACTTCCGTTACCGCGGCCACGTCGGCGGTTCTTTCATCGACGGGCATTGCCGCGGACGCGGAGATCACCTTCGACATCGACGCCGTTTTCGCCGGGGCTCAGGGCGCCAAGATCACCATCGTCGGCGATCCCGTCTGATGCCTATTCTCCTCAATCCGTCCCGCCACCCGGCCAGTGGCGGCGCCCAGCCGACACTCGTTCAAGCGAAGGCGGCATCGCTCATCGGCCAGGACATGGCGAGCATTTCCGCTGTGTTCGACGACACCCCGATTGAGAACAACCTTCTGGTCTGCGTCTGCGTCCAGCGGGTGCTCAGCCCCGCCTTTACCCTGGCCAAGCCGTCTGGGTTTACTCAGGCTCTCTTGCTCAATACCAACTGGGCAAGCACCGATTCAGACCTTTTGATCTTCTACAAGGTGGCGGGGGCCTCGGAGAGCAAGAACATCACGGTCAGCTTGGGCAACGACGGAGGCAGCGCACAACACCCGGTAGCCCTCTATATCGAGGAATGGGCGAACATGGCGACGTCGACCCCGCTCGACGTTACCGCCAGCAACGATGAGACGGGCTCCACGGGGCTGGTGGCCGACACCGGGACGACGGCGGGCACCGCCGAGGCAACGTCCATGGTGATCGCGGTGTGTAATTTCGGCGACAGCGATTTCGACGCCATCGTCAGCGGCGACTTCACGAACAGCTTTACCCTGGAAAAAGAGTTTTCTCTGACCGGAACCCTTGGTGCAGATGTCACTATCGGCATCGCCCACAAAATCCTTTCCGCCACGGGAACGCAGAACACGACGCTGACGGTGGCTGGTGGCCCCGCCGAGGAACGGTGGTCCGGCATCGCCGTGTTCAAGGGCGCGTGATGGACGGCGTGAAGATTTGGGATGGCCACCAGCGACTTCACTTCAATGTGGCGCGCGCTGTAAGCGTATAGCTCATGGGAAATTTAAGTTTGAGTTTCTGGAAGTGCCGATAGGCATTGGAGACATCATATTCGTATTCCTTGAACGACGTCACTTGCAGGCCGCTGGCGATAGCCGCCTGGATGACGTCTGAAAGTTTATGATGAAACCAGTATGCCGGAGGCGAGTCATAGGTCGTCTTGCCGTAGTAGTCGAGCCCGCCCTCCTGCACGAACGGTCTGGTCCTGAAGTATGATGCGCGGACCTTCGGTGAAGGCCCGCCCCGTTCGGTTTCAAACATGTCCAGGATTGGATGGATCTCTTGCGCCAGAAGCCAGCCGTCCGGTTTCAGCAAGCGAACAATGACCGAGAAAAACGGAACCAGGTCCGGCATCCATCGCAGTGTTCCGGCGCTATAGAAAACAATGTCGAAGCAGCCGTTGTAAATCGCCGGTATTTCATGCACGTCAGCACAGACGAACTCACAGTCCCGATTGTTCGTTCTCTTCAGAAGTTGGGCTTGCTTTATGAATTCCTCCGAGATGTCGAATCCCACACATCGCCCCGCCCCAAGGTTCCTGACGGAAAGCAACTCCCGACCGTTATTGCAGCACAACTGCGCAACGGATTTGCCTTCAACGCCGAGTTCCGTGAACGCTTCGGTCCCGCGAGGACCGATAATATTGTATCCCGGCTTCTTGAAACGCCTGACCAACTCGTTAAGGAAACTTTCATGTCGCGGCGCCGCTTCGTTCCACGCAAGCCGGTTGGCTTCTACGAGTTTGGAGCGGTTCATGCGCTGATCTCCCGACCGGGCTTTGTCCTTCACTCACGCTACCGGGGTGTCGGCCGCGTCGGCCCGGAATAATACGACATTGCGTGACGCCATGCCAACGCGCTTAACCCACCACGGAACCATAGTGCCATGAAAATAGGGACCATCGTCGGGTATCTCACCGCGGGGAGCCTTCTTATCGGGGCCGCAACGACCGCGACGGTCTACGCCAGGGATCAGGTCTTTCTGATCGAGGTCGGGGCGGATTACGCGACGTCCAAGATCATGGACGAGTATTACAATCTCTGTGCCCAGATTAAGAGATTTCAACCGCACCAGGTCCCCACCGATCTGCGGGAGAGGGCCATCGCCAAGTGGGATTACATCAACTCTATCCGGGCGAAGCGCGGCCAGGATTCCATCAAGTCGTGCCATGGATAGGCGCCTGCCGCCGAGGAGAACGTGACACCATGAACGACCACGGGGCTCTCTCCAGCTACGGCGCGGTAGCCGCCGGCGTCACCGTCTGGGCTGCGAACCTTGAAACGTGGCTGACGATCACCGTCGCGGCGCTCACCATAATTGTGCTGATCGTGCGGCTGTGCGTGGACATCCCACGTGCGTGGAGGAAATGGAGGGAACGGTGATGCGCGCCTTTCAGATAGTGTCCACGCCCGCCGTCTTTCTGGCGGGTTTTTTCATGGTCACCTGCGCCGCCCCTGCGCCCAAGGCCGATCTCACCCCCGCTGCGAAGCCCGTTCTGGCCGCCGCCAGCGTGTGCCGCGATCAGTGGGGGCACCCGACGCCACGGTTCGAGTGGAGCGTTTGGCTGCGATATTTCGTGCGCAGGAACGGCGCCGGGCTGATGCGCCGCACGCTCACCGAACCCGAGAGATTGCGGTTCCTCGGCACCTACAACAACACCGAGCCGGTGTCAGACCGCAACCCCGAGCGCATCGAGATTTTCTCGCGGCCCGACTACGCAACCGTAGTCGTGGTGTTCGTCGAGGACGGCTGCGTGACGCTGACCGCGCTGATAGACCGGGCGCTGGTCGAAGGCGTTGTTTCACCCACGGGCGGGGAGCGGCAGGGGCTTCGGGCCGGGGAGCGCGAGGCGTGAGCACGCCCCGCGGTTTGAGGAATTTTAACCCCGGAAACATCGAGCACACGACCGCCTACGATTGGCGGGGCGAGGTCTACCCGCCCGAAGAGATCGACGGCCTCGTTGAAACCCGTTTCTGCCAGTTCAAGGATCACGTCCACGGAATCCGGGCCCTGGCGAAAATCCTCATCACCTATTGCCGAAAGCGCCGCGCCGCGGACGGCAGTGCGATCGACACGGTGCAGGAGGTCATTGAGCGCTGGGCACCGCCGAGCGAGAACGACAGCGACGCCTACGCCCGGTACGTCCGCTCGGTGCTCGAGGTCAACAAGGGCACCATCATCGACATCGACAGCCTCGAGGTCCTGGCCGGCCTGGTCAGGGCCATCACCCAATATGAGAACGGCGTCATGCCGTACTCCGACGACACGATCCAGGAGGGTGTCGTACTGGCCCTTGGGGGCCGTCTGCCACGGGCCGAGGCCGAAGCCGTCGCCAATCTCCCGTCCGGCACGACGATTCCGGTTAAGGGGACAATCGGTGCCCCGCTGGCGTGGAGGGACTTCTTGAAGCGCCGGCCGGACCTGTCTTCGGAGAACGTCGAGCCCGCCGTGATGAAGATGACCATGGCGCGGTTCCTCGAACTCGCCGGCGCCATGACCTTCGGGCAGCGCATCCGCTACCGCCGCGACGTCTACCCCGACGGGCGCCCCAGGGATCATTGGCAAGTCGCGGGCAGCGACGGCGACTGCGAGGACATAGCCTTGGCGCGCCGTGTGTACCTGGAGAAACGGGGATGGCCGCGCGGGTGCCTGCGCCTGACCATCTGCGCCGTAAAGCGGCCGTTCCAGTGGCACGCGGTTTTGCAAGTCGAAACCGACCGCGGCACCTGGGTACTCGACAACCTCCAGGCGTTCTACCGCCGCTGGACGCGGGTGGACCATCACTGGCTTTGGCGCGAATTGCCACGGTCGAAACTTTGGGAGAAATTCAGAAAAGGATAGTCGTCATGAAACGATGGGTTCCAATCGCGGCCCTGGTTTTCGGGGCCTTTTTCTTGGGCGGCTGCACCGGCATCGCCGGCAAGGCCCTTGATGTGCTCGCCAAGCCAATCCTCGGTCTGGGCGTCAAGGACGCCAACACCACCCTGGCGTGGGTCAAGGTCGAGGAGGGCGCCGGCCGTCTTACGGAGGCGAACGCAAAGCTCGCCAGGGCGTGCCCCGAGGCGGTCCTGGCGGTGGACGCGCTCAGGGCGCGGGTCGCCGGCTCGGGAGACGGGAAGGTCGAGGGGTTCAAGGGCGTGATCTATCTGGCGACGAAGGCGCGCTTCGGCCAGAGCATAAAGAAGGAAGCGACGTTCCTGGTGCAAAAGCTGATCGCCGCCTGCGGGCCCCTGATACCGGCGGACAGGCTTATACCGGGGTTCTGACGTGACCCCAGCCCATCTCTGCGCCCGGCTCTCCGAGCTCGCCTACGCCGATGCGGCCGGCGTGGCGAAGGGCGCCCAGGACCTCGGGCTGGAAGTAATCGGACAGTACGACCGGGGCGGCACCCAGGCG
>SDBV01012782.1_pt1 | contig 10724 bp, 9 predicted proteins | sample 2277081 | NCBI WGS metagenome assembly SDBV01 (sample SAMN10402039, study PRJNA504765) | marine sediment metagenome | isolation source: marine sediment core GS10_PC15, 223 cmbsf | place: Arctic Ocean: Southern Knipovich Ridge | collected 2010
AAATATGACCCTGAATCAGAAAGCATGACTCTTATAGAACGCCTGATAAAAGATGATTACGATATAATCTTCTGCGGCGGGTTCGGTCTGGGATTTTTTATAAAAGCACTATATGGAATGAAAAATAATAACTTCTCTAAACTGATAATTATTGAAAAAGACCCGAACATCCTGAAGATCGCATTAGGAGTTTTTGATTTTTCAGATATTCTCAAGGATAACAGAGTTGAGATATTATTTGAAGAAGATGACAATGTTCCCGGCTTAAATGAAATACTGATGGAATCTGTAACAAAAAAGGCTTATACATTTATCCCGCAGGTCTATACAAAAATATATCCTGACTTTTATCTCAATTTAAAAAACTTGATAGATTCTTATCTGTCCAGAAAGAATATTAATATAGCAACTTTGACAAGGTTCCAGAAATTATGGAGCAGGAATATTATAAAAAACCATAAACTATTCCTGACGAACAGGGGGATAGAGCATTTTTTCGGCAAATATAAAGGGAAGCCATGTATGGTTATTTCAGCCGGGCCTTCCTTAAATGATTATATAGATGATATAAAAAAACATCAGAATAAGTTTATTATTATCGCTGTTGACAGTATCTTTCAAACTTTAATAAGAAGAGGGATACATCCTGATTTTATAATCACAGTTGACCCCCAGTATATTAATTATAAGTATTTTGAATATAATAAATATTATAATCCCATCCTTGTATCAGAACTGTCAACTTTCCCTCTGATCTTAAGATCATATAAAGGGAAGATCATATTTTTCCAATCAGTCTTTCCTCTTGCCAAATGGATAGAAAAATTTACCGAACCAAAGGGCGAAATAGATATGGGAGGATCGGTCTCCACAACTGCATTTGATTTTGCTTATAAGCTTGGCTGTGGCCCTGTTATTCTTTTTGGCCAGGACCTCTCTTTTACAGGAGGCCGGACACATACAAAAGGATCGTATGTGGAAAAATACTGGGCACTCAGGAATAACAGGTTTAATACTTCTTTGATCGGGAACTATAAATATATTCATAATAACCTTTTTATTAAAATAAAATCCAGTGATAACAAACTCATAAATACTGACAGGCGTCTGATGATATTCCTGGTATGGTTCCAGAATAAAATAAAAAATATCAAGGATAATCTAAAAGTTTATAATACTTCTCTGCATGGCGCCTTTATAGAAAATACGGCTATTAAATGTTTCAAAGATATTATTGCAGAGCATAACTTTAAAGATATCTCCCCTATAAAAAAAGAGATAAACAGTTTCAATACAAAAGCAGAGGGCATTGATTACAATAATTTCCTGGAAGAGGTAAAAAAAATAAAACTTGATCTAAATAAACTCCGGTCCATAGCTGATGATTCTCAGGGCCTCTCGGAAAACCTGTATAGCAGGATAGATAAAAAAAGAAAATCTGATATAAAGTCTATTATAAAAAAGCTTGATAAAAATGATAAAAAAATCAAAGAAGTTACGGAAGTATCCGGTTTTTTAGGCATGACCATTCAGGATAAAATATATACCATACTTGAAGATTATGAAACTCACCTTACTGAAAAAGAGAAGAAAAATAATGACCTGAAAATTGCACGGAGGAATATTATTTTATATTCAGGAATCAGTGAGAGTATTGAGTTGTTTAAAACAATGTTCAAGATGATCAAATAAAACTATTTACCCATCTCTCTACGGCGTCTTTTCTCCTGCTTTCTTTTTGCTTTGGCTATTTTATCGCGTTTAAGCTTGGAAGGCTTTGTATAAAACATATTTTCCTTAACTTTAGCAGTAATACCTTCCTTTTCAACCATTTTGCTGAATCTTCTTAATGCTTCTTCAAGAGACTCCCTATCTCGTATATGAACTGTAACCATTAAAATCAACTACCTTTTTTAATAAATTTACTTCCAATATAACAATTTTATTTCATACTGGCAAGTTTTTCTTTAAAATAAACCTTAAAATAATCAACAACCTGATGGCCTGTAAAAGTAGGAATACACTCAAAATCAATGATCTTATAAAATGCCTTATTAAAATCAAGCACTCCCTGCGGTATTCCAATATTTTTAATCTTTTTTTCCAGGCCGGAATAATCTCCCCTGATATATTTTTTCTTTTTCTCTTCTGTTTCAAACTTTTCAATATAGTTATTAATTGCTAATAATCTTGTATCAAGCATTTCACCTGCATTATCATACTCCCCGTTATCAAACTTTTCCCTGATCTCATCCGGTAAAGCCATCCGGAAGTTATTAAGCCGCTTTGTTAATCTATATTTTAACGAATCGCCGCAATTAAGGGTCAGGGCTAATACGGATATACTTATTAAAATAAGCACTAAAGTGCTTATTTTCCATAGGGGTTTCACCCCTCTGGCGTTACCAACCAAGCCACTGCCTTGTTGCTTCTCCCTCGATACCACCAGCGGGGTACACGGGACCCTGAGTACTCTCCCCCCTTGTCGAATTTACCAAAATTCCACAAACCCCAATCCACAGTATCGAGAATCCTTCAATTTCCGATACTCTAAAAATAGTTTTAAATGCTTCATGGTTGTTTCCTTAATATATGCAACATTCATGTTACAACTTAATCCGTACGGGGTCAGGAAACCCCTACACTACATTTTCTCTGTTATTCTTTATCGGCTGCTGCTGCTTTCTCTTTCTTCTCCTCTGCTTCTTTCTTCTTTCTCTCTTCTTCCTCTTTTTTCTTTTCCTGGTCCAGCTTCTTCTTTTCTTCTACTATTGTATTTAGATCAGCGATCACATTATCATAAGTATTCTTATCAATTGCAAAGACCATGCCTTCATTACTCTTCCTTGCATAATACTGAATAGAATCCTTTATTTCCTTGCCTATATTTAATATAATGATCTTATTTTTGTTGTCAATCACTTTAATAACTCTTTTAGAGGCCCCCAGTCCTGTCTTTGCATCAGGTACTCTATTGTCAAGGTCGAAAAATTTCTTTATACTTATATCTAAAATACTTCCTGCTGCATCTTTAATATCAATCGCCCCTGGCTCCGGACCCTCAAATTTAATTGGCATCTCCATTACCCATGCATCATCTTTAATTTTCAGCAAGTATTTCTTTCCATTATCCACAATCGAACACTCTTTTATATCTTCTATATTTAATTTGAAAATATCTTTATCCCTGAAATAAAAGAGTTCCTTATCCAGGGTTGACTCAGCAACAGTTTCAAGGATCCTTACTTCCGGCTGATTTTCTATCTTCGCATAATACCCGGATTGGTCAGGATTCATATCACCCAGTTTCAGGACCAGCAGTTCATCTGCTGCATGTACTTTAAAAATAACTTTAGGCGCATCAAGGCCGTAGGGTTTTAAATTAGTCATGTTTTTCCCGACCACCTTGTCTTTCTGCAAGTCCCTGGCATCCTGCAGATATGAGTCAATATCAACTTTCGAGCCCGGAATTTGAGCCGGTTTTTTTATAATCCAGTTATTAAGCACCCGCTCAACTTCTATTATTTTATTTGATTTTTCTATTGTAAATTTCTTTACATCAGCAATAACATATTTAAAAAGATTATTTTTAGCGATTTCTTTCTCTTCGATCTTTTTTTCAAAAATTAAAAAATAAACAAGAAGTAAAATAAAAAGTATAGAAAATATTATTATTTTTTTATTTATCATCTTCGCTTGAGCCATACAACTACTCCTGCGATAATAACTAATATTGGCAGAATAAAAATACAAAAATAATAAACAAATTTAACACTTACAAGTGTTAATTGCATTTCCCTTCTATCTACCGGCTTACTGCGGATCCCCATCATTTCTTCTTTTCCTGCAAGCCAGTTCAATGTATTTAATAACAAATCCATATTTCCGGCAGATCTAACATATTTACTGTTTGCAAAATCAGAATCACCTATTACTGCCATTCTTGCTTCATTGTTCTCATCAATACTCTTTGTTATCACAGCAAAAATATTAATAGGGCCTTTTTTATCTACCCCCTTATCATATCCCACTTCATGGCTCTTAGTATCGGCCTCAATCCATGAATCAGAAGATGTTTCTGCTATACCCTGGACACTGATTCCTTCTGGAACTTTATCAATAATTTCAACCGGTGCAACAAGCGGGAAAAAAGTCATAATATTTTCTAACTTTCTAGTAATTTTATGAGATTTATACTCAATGATTTGAGGAATAGTAGGCTGGGGGAATATGTATCTCGTGGTATCGATAATAAATTTGTCAGAGGTCTTAACTCCCCATTTATTTAAAAATTTATTAATATTTATCCTGTAAAGAGGTTCCAACAAGACTAAAATATGACCGCCTTTATTTAAATAATTATTTAATATTTCATATTCTCTTTTTAAATAATCCTTCTTTGGAGCTCCTATTACAAGAACACTACAATCATCAGGGATCTTTTCAAGTGAAGACAAATAAAGCTTATCAATAATATAATTTTCATCATCAATAATATTTTTAGTTACCCTCCATCCATCGTCCTGGTCACTACCAAGGTCAACCTCTCCATGCCCCCGGACAAAATAAATTTTCTTTTCAGATTTAATCATCTGTAATAATGCAGTTGACAGTTCTCTTTCAAGGTTCTTATTAATATCTAATTGCGGCTCATGTTGGCCTCCGGTCGGCCGGAAGTCCAATTTAACTGCTTCAACTGTTTGCTTTTTTCCGGAAGACAATATTACTACAGTAGCATACACACCCTGGTTCTGATCATATGGTGATCTTATACTTTGAATAGCATATTGTCTGGTTCTTCCCGGCTCTTCATCAGGATTTACAAATTCTATACTTATAACGGAACACCTGGATTTATATTCTTTTAAAAGGTCTTCAACAGGTTCAAGAGAAGCTCCTGGTGATCTAAAAAAAATTATTTTAATACTTTTTTCTGTTTCTTCCAGCCTTTTTAAAAGATCAATTGAATGCCCGGAAAGGGTATACTGCTTATTTGACGTAAAATCTTTTCGCACAAATCGTTTATTAGCTATAACATTAATTAAAATAATCACAGCTGTAACAATTATTATATAGTAAGATTTCAAACCTGCTTTCTTCCAGTCTACATCTTTAATAAAAATTTTTATCTCATTTAGTTTGTAAATACATAAATAAATTAATCCAATACAGGCTAATCCTGAAATAATATACCCTATAAGATCATTTTCAGCGATTAATACCCAGAACACCCCTGTAAATAAAAATATTAAACTTGCAGGTAAAATAAATCGGATCAATTTATTTAAAGAAATTAACTTGTTACTTTCCACAATAATACCTCAATTAATCACCTTTCTATTTTCTAATAAACGAATTGTCCAAAATAAATTCAAACTAATAACTGAAATAAAGAAAATAATGTGTTTAGTATCAACAATCCCTTTAGTGAAATCTTCAAAATGTTTCATAAAAGATAAATATTCAAAAATCTCCCTTAAGATCCCTGAAGTCCTTGGTGCGATCGCTCCGCCAAAAAGCCAGAAACAAAATAAAACTATTAATGTCACCAGTCCTGATACAATCTGGTTTTTAGTAGTAACAGAAATCAACAAACCAACAGATATATATGTAGCTTCCAGTAAAATGAATCCTAAATAACCGGGAATAATACGGCCAAAATCCGGCATAATAAATAACATTACAATGCCAAGATAAAAAAATGTAAAAACAACATAGACCATATAAAAAAGAAAAGTGCCAACAAATTTCCCCAGAACAATTTCACTCTCTTTTAACGGGGAGGTTAATAATAATTCAATTGTACCTGTTTTTTTCTCTTCAGAAAATGCTCTCATAGTAATAAAAGGAGTTAATAAAAAAGATATAAATGATAGAAAATATTTTAAGTAATAAGGAATTATCAATTCTGCAGAGGACTGCAGTCCATTAAAATATCGATAAAAAAAAATACCGCTAAACACCAGGAAAATAAATAAAATAATATAAGCAATAAACGATACAAAAAGTAATTTAATCTCATTTCTTGATATAACCCAAATATTATGAAACATCCTTTAAAACCTCTTATGGGGTCAGACCTCTGGGTGCTGTCAAGTACCCCAATCATTCATTTAGTTAATTTTGTAAACACCTCTTCTAAAGACATGGTTATTCTGGACTGTTCTAAAAGATTAAAACCTGATTGAATAATCTTTTGTGATAACTCTTTTCTGATATCTTTATCCTTTTGGGAACCAACAATTATTTCATTAAGGGAATCTTCTGTCTTGATCAATTCTACATTAATAACGCCTTTTATTTCAAGCAGCTTTTCTTTAACTTTTTTAAATTCATTATCCACGATTATCCTGATCCTCTGGCCTGTTTCCAGTTTTTTCATTAGAGTTTCTTTTGTATCTTCTGCTACCACCCTGCCTTCATTAATAATAATGATCCTTTTACAGACCGCACTTACTTCTTGAAGAATATGACTGCTCAACATGATGGTCTTTTTCTCACCAAGTTCTCTTATTAAATTTCTTATCTCTATGATCTGGTTAGGGTCAAGCCCTATGGTTGGCTCATCCAGGATCAGGATATCCGGATTACTTACCAGAGCCTGTGCTATGCCGACACGCTGCTTGAATCCTTTGGATAATTTACTTATAATTGTAGAAGAGACCGTATTAAGCCCGGTTTTATTTATGATCTCTGCTATATGGTCATCCTTCCCGTTTTTTTTCATGCCTTTTATATCTGCAACAAAATTAAGATAGCCTGCTACACTCATTTCAGAATAAAGAGGGACATTTTCCGGCAAGTATCCTATGAGCTTCTTAGCTTCCACAGGGTTTTCTCTAACATCATACCCCGCGACTTTGATCGATCCTTTTGTGGGATAAAGGAAGCCCGTAATAACTCTCATTGTAGTGGTCTTACCCGCACCATTAGGCCCTAAAAAACCAACTATCTCACCTTTTTCAACTTTAAAAGAGATATTATCAACAGCTTTTGTATTACCATAATATTTTGTAAATTCACTGACTTCTATCAATACTTATCTCCTCGATAAATTAAATAAAACCACAGAGTACACAGAGCATATCACAGAAATTATAGAGATCAATAAAACAAATATTACTAATTCTCTGTGATCTCTGTGGTTATATTTTTTGTGGGTGTCACCTTTAGATGACATAAAACGTGGTGTAATATATACTAAATTTTTAATTTTTGTCAAGTATTTTATTAATCGTAGAGGTATTTCATCCAGGGGCTGTTATTACTGCCAAGATACCTCATTATATGAAGATAATAAATATAATTTGGAGATGATGGTTTTTTTACCAGAGACATATTCGCCTGCCACGGAGTCTTTCTCCCTTTCCTGTTATTACAGGCCTTACAGCAGGCAACCACATTATCCCACCGCGCTTTTCCGCCTTTGGATTTAGGACTGATATGGTCCATTGTTAATTCACCGGGTAAAAATATCTTTCCGCAATATTGACACGTATTCTTATCTCTTATTAAAACATTCTTTCTTGTCAGTACAACTTTTTTATTTACTAAATTAATATAACTTAAAAGCCTGATCACAGAAGGTGCATCAACTGTAACAGATGGGGAACGCACCTTTTTACAATTATTTTCCTGAACAACAGCTGTGCCGTTAAAAATAAGAACAATAGCTCTTTTTACATTACATATATTTATTGCTTCGTAAGTAGCATTTAATACAAGAACGCTTTCATTTAATACATTATTAGCCATTTATAGAACCCCTGAAAATCCTTAAATATAAAATAATAATTAATATTCAAATGGCAACATGTTTTTTTAAAAAAAAATTGAAACTTGAATCATAGATAATATAATATATCCATTTATTAAAGGAGTCGTAATGTCCCTTTTCTTTTAGAGGGACACTAAAAAAATGCAAATGAATATAACCACAGAGAGCACAGAGAATGAATGATATTTGTTTTATTATTCTTGGTAATATACTCTGTGTACTCTGTGGTTAATATTTTTATAGGAGAAACGACTAAATGAAAAAATATATAATTATAATATTATTTATCTGTATACCGTTTTGTTTACAGGCTGAATTTTATTCTGAGATCTGGAGCGGGGTTCAGTTTAATCATCCTACTGACTCATCAGTGGCTCCTGCTCAGGGACGGCTGAGATTTGGTGGTATATTCACAACAAAAAGTACGAATATACTGTTCCACATGAGATGCGCGGCTGCTTTTGGGAGAACAAATTTTGGTTCATGCGGTCTCATGACTTTACCAAATGATGTGTCAATCGATAAAAAAGCACTAACTATTGACCAGGCTTACTTTCTCTTCCCTGGCAAAAGATTCACTTTTACTGCAGGGCTCATTGACCCGTATAGCAGTTCGGGCGAATACCCGGGATTTTTCAAATACCATCTGATTGGAGATGAAAATACAGGATTCCTGTCAACCCATTTGTTAAAGCTTCTTGCCAATCATAGTATGGATAATTACAAGCATCAATCCATTCCTGCCATTTTTATGTTTATCAATATAACACAGCGTATCAGATTAAAAACAGGGATCACCTTAGGAAAGGCTGCCACACACATTGCCCTGAGAAACACATTACCATTAGAATTAGAATTATTATTTAAGTCATTCCATTTATCAATAAATGCCGGGTTCACCGATGCGCATGCTTCCAAAACACACAGAATTTCACCATCCTATGGCCTGATCATTGAAAAAAAATTATTTTTAAATATCATCATTTTTGGGAAATTCAGTGTAGTTGGCAAGGATATTACAACTTTCAGGACACCTGACGATGCCCCTTCGTACAGATACAGTGTTGCAAATATGTTTTCACCTTTTCATCAGCACTATGCAGCAGGATTTGCAGGAGAGCATAAAAGATTCGGATGGGGCCTGGGATATAGCAATTTAAGACAATTCCACAAGGGTATTCCTGAACAATTAGTAGAAGCTTTTGTGCGGTTTAAAATATTTGATATATTTGAGCTTTCACCGGATTTTCAATACATTATAAATCCGAATGGACAGACTATGGATAAATATATGTGGATCGCAGGATTTAGAATGTTTTACAAGTTTAATCTGGGGGCAGACTCCGTATAAGGTGGGGGACGTGGGCTTTAGCCCTCTTGGTGCCACTCTTTGGTGGTGCCGCGTGAATAACCTTATTACGTTGAATATCTTATGGTAGCCGCGGGCTTCTTAGTGCAACCCTTTGGGTTGCCCTCATGGTGCCACTTGTGTGGTGCTTTAGCCCACATGAGTAATAAGGATATGCCATCATCTTATTAATACCGGAAATAACTATCTTTCTTGCAGATAATAAGGATAAAATTATACATTACATACAATTCCACTGCAAAAACAGGAAAGCCAAGATACCCCAGAACAGGCATCTCAAAGATCTTAATATTCCCTAAAATGGGAATAAAATATTTCCATTTTGTCAAAGCAAAATAATTAATACTCTCCCAGAAGAAGCCGCATATTAAACCAGACAAAAATAATGAGAAAAGAAGTTTCAGATTTCCTGTCATTAATCTGGCATACAAAGAGCTGCCTCTAAGAGAATAAACAACAGGGTCCAGCAGGAAGATAAATCCCAGCCATACAAACCCTGCCAGAAAGGTTCTGCTTTCGTATGGCAGTATATATTTCAACCATAAGAATAATTGTGTGTCAGCGCAATAGCTGACGAACCTGTCTGAAAAAGCTATAACAGGGAGAAATATCATTAAAAGGCCTATAAAAAATAATATGGCAAGGAACCTCTTCTCTTCCAGATGCAGCTTATTCAGTAAATTATTTAAACTGAATTTTGTAAAACGAAATTTTTTAAAAATACCCGATTTCATAAGAAAATCATTTGTTTCAAGAACTGCCAGAAGGATCGTGGCAAAAGACCAAAAATAACCCAGATACCGCACAGTAATTGGAAATATTAGATTAAAATATGCCCAGTTGCTTAAAAAAATATTAAACCATTCAAAGATCCACCATATAATTACAGATGAGATCACAATGATCAATAGTTCTTTATTATTACTTTTTAAAAAGGAAGCCCTGAAAAAATTATAATTTATTGTATCAATGATAAGAATATATATTGACCAAAAAATAGGTGTAGCAAATATTAAAATAAATTTCACACGGAGAATCAAACTGACCAAAAAGAGGCCAAGCAGGCTGAGATAAATATAGAACTCAACAGAATGGATCCCGGAAAGAGGAGAGAAACCAGTACGCAATTTTATCTTCCTGATCTAGTGCTCTTTAAAAAATAATTGTATCATTTATATATATGCACGCCTGGCGGGATTCGAACCCACGCCACCTGGCTCCGGAGGCCAGTGCTCTATCCATCTGAGCTACAGGCGCTATTACATCCTGTCCGCTGTAGCGCTTCGCACATCCTGTGCTCAGGCTACAGGCGCTTTGGTCCGTATCTTTGTACGGGCGCTTTAGTCCATGCGTATGCACGTGCGCAAAAAAACATGTATTCGTCTTTGCGAATGCAGGTTTTTTTGTGTCCGTGTCTTTGCACGGGCGCTCTTTTAGGGCAATAACTATATCTTACCTGCACTGGCTTCATACAACTCAGCATTAAACTGGCCGGAAGGTTTCATATTCCCTTTAAGAATACCTTCAACAGTTTTTGCTGATGAAACCGGGATTGATTCATGCCCGCATTCCATACAC
>SDBV01012784.1_pt1 | contig 10721 bp, 16 predicted proteins | sample 2277081 | NCBI WGS metagenome assembly SDBV01 (sample SAMN10402039, study PRJNA504765) | marine sediment metagenome | isolation source: marine sediment core GS10_PC15, 223 cmbsf | place: Arctic Ocean: Southern Knipovich Ridge | collected 2010
CCAAAACTACCACTCGAAGATTGATTGTCTGAATAGCCGGAGGCTGATGGGTGAACATTCCCCGGGGCTCCCTGAGAAGCCAAGTCATAGACTATCCCCCTCCAATCAGCGTTCTCACCGCCTATTGCGGTAATGTTACCATTGCCGGTGGCTGTGGTGTCCTCTATATCAGTGGCTGCTTGGGTGGTGACTGTGGGAGCTACTACTGGTGGTGTATAAGTAATTGTCAGCTTGGGTGCATAAGAAGATGAACCATCATAGGAATAGGCACGCCTGTCAGAACTAGTAGCGTGTGTGCTTCTATCCTCAAAATCCTCCCAGAAGATAACCATATCTTGTCCAGAAGCCCATCCTCCTCTATCCACAATTTCCTGTATGACTGTCTTTATCTCAGGACTAGTTGTATCAGGACCTTCTTCATCAGCACTCCAAGGTGGTATATTATCCCAATCAACTCTGGCTGCTGTCCTATTTGCCCAGCGGGAATCAAAAGCACTTGCACTATCAGCAAAGGTTGGAGCATCATCAACATTTTCAGCACTTATTCTCGACCTGACAACAGTGTTAGCATCGCCTTCAACACATCTGAAAAGTAAATAAGCATTATCAATAATTGCCGCATTAGGGATTGCGATAGCGGTAAACCGCATACCAGAACCCTCCTGATAGAAGTCAGTTTGAAAAGCCCCAGCCCTATTGGAATTGATGGTTAAACTGAAATATGAAGAGGTCAATCTGCGGAAAGCATCATCAGTGCTAGTGCCAACCTGCCAAGTGGGGTCAATCCTGATAGGATATTCCACTGGCTCTATTTTGCTTAAGTTGACTTTCTCAGTTAAGACACTGCCTTCCCTATTAGCCACAAATTCAATAGGTAATCCTTGGGCATTGTAAGCTCTATAGATAAGATAACTTTTACCTGTTTCTACTACACTAAATATGGATGTATTTGGAGCTTTATCAGATTTTAATACACGCTGGAATCTAACTTGGTTATTTTCCACTATAAGTACCAAATCTGTATCAGTTGCTACGTCTCTCCAAGTAACTGTGTTGCCTTCTATAACAGGAGTAGATACTCCCATAGGAGTATGTGATTGGCCAAACAATAAACCAGTCAGTTGCAAAGTACACTCAGATAAATCTTTTCTATTCAAAATGTAAACACTTTTCTGAGCAGTATCAACAGTCAGTATAAAGGGAGCTTTAGTCACTACTCCATTAACAATTGTAGTATCAATATCTTTCCATAACTCACTAGGACTGGAATAGTTATTCTTGTAATGGATTGCACCCATAAATATTCTTAAACTATATCTACCATTACCAACATAAGTAGTTTTGCTATTCTCCGTCCTTTTCTCAAGTATCTCATCACCCGGAGAATAGCTGACTCCACTCACAATAACATAGTCATCTACAACAGAAGTGGCTAACGAAGGACGAGCAACTACTCCTGCCAAAAATATTGCTAATAATAAGCCGACCAGTACTTTCTTTTTCATCATTACCTCACTTCAATCGTCACCCTTACCGTGTGCTCCCCACTGGAAACACCAAGGGCAGTTACATTAGCTGACCCAAAAACTGTAGCGGTAATATTCCCACTTACTGATTCACTCACAAAAAGTCTAATAGCATCTTCTTTATAAACCGCATTCTTATTAGCCCCAAGAGTAGTATCCCACCACCCTGCCACTGTAACGCTGAAGTTATCAGACATCTCTAAATTCCAACTGTCCGGTGCCGTGATATTCCCCGAGTACCCCGTTATAATATAGAAAGCACTCAGTGGGGTATTATCCGTAGTAAAGGTAAGAGGGATAGTATTGAACGCACCCAAAGGTATGGCAAATAACAATTTATCATTCGACAGCATATGAGGAAATGCGGAGGTAGCTGTAGTTACCAGCGTATCCAAACCATCAGCATCTATAACGCTGATACTTACCAGATTAGAAACATTCATATAGGTAAGAGCCGGATACATTGCATAGGTGTTCCCACTCAACTCCGTGAGTTGCACGTCTGCCGAGTAGGTGGCAGCCAGAACAGGTGACGACAATATTACAAATGCCAGCACCATCGGGAGTATTACTTGTTTTAGTTTTTTAAGCAGACTTGTAAAATAGTACATATACCCCTCCTGACCCTGATAATAACGCACTCAAGACAGAAATTTCAAGGTAAAGGAACCCTGCCATACCTCCAAATATAAACATGAACATCATAATCATAGGAGCCAGTTTATAAGACTTGCTGCCCCGGGTGGCCCCCCAAGCTACCAGTACTGATACCACTAACCATACTATACCCGTCATCCACATTCTTGACAACCCAAAGTTTATCCCGAGTTGCGTCATATCAAATCTTGTCCCGATAAGCCGTGCTCCCAGCCGATTCCTTAACGAAGCAGACCAGCCTTCCCGTACTGTTGTCTGGAAAATAAAGTCCTCAGATACGTTTGCGGTCCACGCTACCCCACTATTTATAGAATAGGCCATCTGCCCATCAGCATAGGTCCCAGCAGTATTCTTTCTCCAAGCAAAGTAATTGGTAGCATCGCCAGTCGATGCCCTCACAACAAGAGAATACTCAGTCCCGGATACCACTATCTGATCCTCAGAAAATGTCCACTGGTACCAATCCCCATCTGTATCTGCAGTGAAAACGCTACCGTTAATACTTCCGCTTACAAGGTCGGCCCCTGTAGGCAAACTGCCCACCGTAGCCCTTACAGCTACCGTGATATCATTAGGGTCTCCCACTCTATACCCTTTCAGCCATACACCATTAATACTTTCCGTTATAGTCGGGGTAAACGTTTGAGCGAACCAGTTATTATCAAAGGTACTATTATCCGAGTTATCCCCCCCAATATAGAACGTGCCTCCCATATACCTTTCCGGGAACGCTGGCGTTGTCAGTACATCAGCAAACAATTCCGGGGCCATAGTCCTCAGGCCCGGTATAACGTTTGTAAAATAGTCCTCACCTTCAGGGGACAACCGTGGCACGCCAGCCACCGTAATAACAAGGTCACGGACGGCAGGCCATGTAGACTGTAGTTCAACAGCAGCAGTACGCAAAAATTGAGTCACCTTGTTTGACGTAGCCACCAAGTCCTCCCCCTCATACCACTCTGTAAACACGCCAGTACTAATAAACGGTGGGTCAATAGTATTAACCCATGACTGAGTGCCAAGAGGTTGAGTGACTATCGCAGTGAAAGTTGTTACCCGGTACCTTATCCAGTAGGCCAGTAACCCATTAATGAGGTTGGGTTGCCAGTTTTCTTGGGCCTCGAATGTTACGTCATAGACACCGGCAACGGCCTCAAAGTCAATAGTATTATCTACCACTGAATCTAGCTCCTCCCAGATAGCCCCGTTCCAGTATTCCCACACACCAGTGCCAGTCCAGTCACCCTGCGTGCCAAGATTAATTGTCAGGATACCAAACATGCCGGTGGACCCAAAGTAATAGGCATCGTCAATCTGAGGAGAAACTGACAGCAGATGCATGTCATTGACCACTGCGCTATTTGCCTCAGTAGTTTCATCTGCCATCCCGGTTGCATTATCGGAGACAGCCCCTTCCATTGCTGTAATCGCAGTCGAGTCCATCCACTGCAATGTAGGGTTGCCAATAATATCCATGTTATAGGCCCCTTCCCATGCCGGAGCCGTTGCGGAGGTAAAATAAATAGAAGCATAGCCAAGAGCATACCCGTCATTGAAGTAAGCGTAGGGCCGGACCGTGGCCAGTTCGGCTGCACCGTTCCTCAGCCGAACTAGATAGGTCTCATTAACCGGCCTTTCCGGTATTGTCGTATACTGGATGTCGTACTTGACAAGGTAAAGCTGGTCCAGAAACTCAAGGCAGTTCCTGTAAACATTGACCCCATCGATGGACACGGAGTCTGCTTCCCGAACCTGTGCATATACACCCATAGAACCCATAAACCCTATGAGAACCACCATCAGGACCAGTAATATTTTCAGTAACTTCTTTTTCATTATCTCCTCAGGAATATGGACTGGAGTAAGCCACCAAGTGCACTACTCAAGTAGAACACGACATACACTACATAGCCTGCGGTTATTAATACCCCCACGTATCTTATGTACTGAAGCCACGGGTTCATCATCAGATGGGGAAAATTCCACGTCAATAATTTGGGAATCGAAGTATAAAGGAAATGCCATAATAGTGTTGCGATATTGATAGTACCAACTGTAGCACCTGTGGAAGCAATATTGAACCCGACTATACCGTTCAGCACGTTAGACGCTTCAGAATAAACATTTTCCCCAGCCACGTGGGTTGTCGCATCTGTATTATCGTATCCACGCCCATTTATTGCTGGTATGGTAAAAGACCTTGAGGACTTGCTGGTATAACGAACCTTTTCCCCACCTATAATCACATAGTCACTACCCAAGAATCCATCAGTGTTGGCTACATAAATAGTAGTACCCGTAGCTGTTATACCCGTGGTAAGCCGAGTGGTTGCCACACCTCCACCAGCTTCCATCACACCACCAAGAATAACATTTATAAGGTATATGAGTAAAAAGGTGACAGTTGCCTTCATCATAGGACAATCACCCCCTTACTTTTTAAGTTTTCTGAAAAAATACCTTGCATCTCGACCAGCCAATAATTTAGTGCGCTTATCGGTGGTAACATTTGCAAGAGCCTGCATAGCTCTACCGGCTGATAATTTGTCCCCTTTATGCGTCTTTAAGACCAATCGCCTGCGATTATCAGCAAGCATGCATTTCTGCCAGCCTGTCTCCATTCCGGGTTTATACCACCTATCTTTTTTCGGGGTTCTGCCTAAGGCTCCCTTATCCGGGGTCTTAAAGCGTATATTTTTCCCAGACGGAAGTTTACGAGTTACTGTTAATTTCTTTCTACCCATATCATCACCTCCTGAACCATCTCCCCTTACGCCGGTTTTATCTGTGTAGGATAGACATTATAGAATGTCCCCCCTTTATCCCATTTCACAGAGAGTAGTGCCTTCTGACCTCGATGGAACTGTTCCGACTGAGCCGGAGCCAATGGTCGGATTACTTTAACTATCCCCCGGGTCCCGGCCTTTACCACCTTGCCAGACTGCTCCAATGGAACACGGGCAAGAACCCGACTACCCCTCTTTATCCCCTTCCCGGGGCTCTTGGCGGTAGCAAATTTCGTACCCCTTATCTTAAACATTGATGCGCCCACGATCCCCCTTGCAGTAACCTTAAACTTTCCATATTTGGACAGGCCATGCTTCATGGATAACTCCCGGGCTGTGGGAGTGCTCTTGGAATATTTGATAGCTGTAATTCTCCATTTATTCCCCCAGCTATCATAGATAATATCCCTCTCCTCTAGTTTCTGGTAATCCGTCTTTGCCAGTGGTACCAAATCAACTTTCGCCATTTTAGCTCCCCTTATATTTCTTATTATCTACGCTTACGTGTATCCTTGGTCTGGTCACGACCAACTCCCTCCCACCACTTCCCTATAACTTTTCCGGCTTTCTTTGCCCCGGTTTTTACGGTTTTCCGAGTCTTAGCCGATGGTTTAAACCCTGCACCCCAACTGAGAATGGAACGGGCATGCGCCTGACGTGCATGTTGCAGAGCTACCCCGGCGTGGGATTTATCAGCCTTAGCTCTACGTAGCGATGCCTTCGCCTTGGCAACTTCTGTCTTCCGCTTTAAGGTTTCAACCTGCAACTTCGACTTGGCAGCTTCCCTCTCAGTCTTATTGGCCATCTTACGGATTTTCTCTTTATGACGTGCCTCATCCCGTTTTATCCGGGCCTCAGCATCTGCCATGTTCTTATAGGCTGACTTGAGTCTTTCTGCTATACTAGGCATGTCTCTACCTCCGTCTTTTTCGACCCCGGTTCGGGTATCTCACCGGCTTATCCCAATAAGGACTCCGACAGCGTGCACAAAGTGTTGGCTTTATTGGCTTCCCGGTCTTCTTATCCACCCGGGGGAACCATTCATAGTCACACCGCAAACATCTCAATAACTTTCTTACTTTTCTTACCATTTCTGCCACCTATTAGTTCTTCTTTCCTCTCTTACCCGGAGCCCATACCCAAACCTCATATTTTCGGTTAGGGTTCTTATGAATCATGGCCTTATTGCCAAATTCTCTGGATTTTTTGACAGCAACCATTGCGTCTTTAAACGTCATCCCTTGACATATTCTCCTCCATTCACCTTTCGCCATATTTCACCTCTTTCTATATTCCCTTCTCAATCTAGCGTATTCCCTTTCCTCGATTTCTTTAACCCTAATAGGAGCCCATTGTCGCTTTAGCTTGGCCGAAGCCCCGGGAAAGGCTCTCCTAAAAGAAGCACTCAACTTGTTGGCCAGTTGAATCTGGTTTTTCTCAACATTATTAAGTTTCGCCTTCTTCCTTAATTCCGCTTCAACCTCTCTAGTCAGCTTCGCCATATTACCTTGACCCTCCTATCCCGGGAGAACTCCTTCTGGCTCTTGTTGCCTTTTTCCTTTTCGACTTCGCTTTCTTCTTTTGGGGTTCTATCTCAGCCCATTCAATAGAAAGTGTAACCTCTCCATCGTTATAAGGCTCATAGGTAGCCCTGATAGCATAAGCCGTGTCCCATACCATAAATGCTCCGGCCTTATTCATGTTCCGACTACGAATATAATGAACGTTCTCAGAGACCATATGGCCATCCTTGACCATCTCTTTCTTAATAACGTTATATCCATCCCTGATGAGGGCATTCTTCAACTGATAAAAGAAGCCTGATTCAGTATAGACCTTTTTATCATTGCCCCGGGTTACAACCAGACTGTTTGCATCAAATTTATAATTCACGCTTTACCTCCGGCGTTTTGCATTACTGTCAAACAACTCTCTGGCCTTGGCCGAATCCGTAAATACCCGGGACTTACTCTTAACAACCGCCCGGCCATCAGGATAATGAACTGTTTCAGCTACCCACCATTTCTTGGGAGTCCCGGGGGCCCAGTTAATTCCCAAATAAGTCCAAATATAGGAAATGATGTGCTTCTTGGTTTTACCGAAACTGCTTTTCTTGACACTCTTAACTGGATAAACCAGTGTGTAAGTCTTGAGTTTCTTATAAGTAGAAATCCCCACCATGTTTGGCTCCATGCCGTACTTAGTAATTTTATTAGCTTTCCCTTGGTTTAACGGACTGTGATAACTAACATCTGACCACACATCAATTTCCTTAACACCGGGGTAGTAACGCCGGAGGAGTTCATTAATAGTAGCACGTACTTCATTATGCCGACTTTTAGTTGTAAACTCACCGACATAAACATCAACCCACCCCGAACCTGACTTCCGGGTCCTCCACACAGGAACAGCTTTTGTCGCTGAGGCATAAAAAGTTACAGTATCCGCAGACGGAACTACTTTGTGCTTCTTAGTTTCCATTTGCCTTTTCCCCTCCTAGTCGTACCGCTTCCATTTTATACAATTATTGGGGTGCTTTTTCGCAAAAGGTACGTTCCAGTAATGGTGCCACCCCACTTTGCTGGTTAGATTATGCCGTCTTTTACAGGCCTTACAATAATACGTAGTATTCTTTTTCCTTTTCTCTTTATGGAACTTTATCGGCATTACTCCTCACCTCCGGGAGCCTGCTATACCAGTGATTGTCTTTTTAGCTCTTGAGCGTTTCACCTTCTTCTTTTTCGTTTTTGGCTTCGGCTCATCAGGCTGGTCTGGATACTTCTTACCCTTACGGATATTAGACAGTATCATTATCGCATCTTTGCGGTTGTATGCATCGTAAAGATTCTCGCCGTCAGGAGACTCGATGTAGAAAGGCTCATCGTTTTCCTCAAAATCCCCACCATCAATATTAATGCGTATTTTAGCTCCGGTCTTGGTATCAATATAGGTTGCACGAGCATCACTACCAGCAACTGCTCTCACAAGGTCTCGAACATTACCTACCCATGGAATATTCATTTTATAACAACCCCCGTTGGCTTGATATACCCATGACCGCTTTCGACACTCTTACCCTCTTGGCCACTTTTTTCTTAGCTCTCTTTTTCTTCGATATTGTCAGTGGTAAATCAGACCCCTCAGATAATCCTGATATAAATTGTTTTATTTCATTAAGAGTAAGTTCTTTGGTCGGCTGTGCATCAGCATCTCCCCAAAATAACGACACATAGTTGTACGGGCCCAAAAACCCGGGGGCAACTTCCACACCATAGCTGCCATACTTTTTAACATCCGGCATTCGGTCATGCTCCGCATAGAACATCCCGATTCCATTCCCTGCGCTCCACGGAGAGTCAAAAGATTCGTAGTCTCCTTGATCCCCCATCCTCATCCATACCCTTTTCACTTTCTTGGCCATTCCCTACCTCCGGGCCTTCTTTAATTTAAACACGCTCTCATCCCCTTACTTTCCGAGCCACTATTTTACCCTTCGTCTTTTCGTGGTAATCTTCTCAATACGAAGCCCCTTCATATTGAACTTGTTATTCAGGTATTCCTTGGCTATTTTATCGCTTTTAGCATATACAACGGCCACTGGTTCTCGCCCACGGGAAGTCCATAGCTCATAGCGATAAGGAGCCCTGATTCTCCGTAAGACAACAGCGGAAAAAGAGGCTCCCTGTGAATGGGCAACCACATAGCCATCCTTATCAGTCGCATGCGATATCCCAATATCTAGTGCCATTTTTATACCCCCATTACTCTGTTATTATCACTTATATGTATATAATATACTGCATTTTTCTATTTGTCAAGCCCCCTATTTGCACGCAAAATAAAGGACCCCACCTTTCAATGAGGTCCAGCGTCTAGGTTTTAATTACGGATTTTGGGAGCAGGGGTTGGAGTTGAACCAACTAAGGGGGGCTTATGGGACCCTCCGGGGTCGGGTAGGGACAAGCTGTCGGCTTTAGCCGTCAGTGGTTGACTACAATAATAGCTATCAAGGCCATATCCAATATAAGCATGAGTACACCTACTATCAGGAGGATGACCGTAACTCTATCCATTGCCTGATCCCCTTATATTATTTCTCCCATGGAGCCGTCACAGCCACGCATACACCTTTAATTTGCATTCTAGTGAAGGGTTTGCCCCTATATGATTCTTCCGCATCTATAATTTCATGCTCAACCAGTTTGCCTACCACCATATAAATGCTACCTTCCATACCCCCATTAAAAACAATGGCCTCACCCCGGTTCGGGAGGTCCTGTACCTCCCCTTCCACTTCCAGTTCTACATTCCCATTCCCTTTAATCCCCACTGACGTTATCTCCAGCAGTTCCTTTAAGTATTGCATTTTACCTCCTGCGGTTTCGATTTCATAACCTTACTATCTTCGCACTTATGCGTCTGCTGCCTTACCTCTAGCATACCAAGGTCGGATTCTTCAAAGCAAGCCCCACATTTTCCGCACACCCACTTAAATTGCTTGTCTGCCTCATCCATTACCTTTCCCTCCTTTGTTTATTCTACTAACTTTTACTCCCTGCTTCAATGACTGTCATGCCTATTACCCCTTGCCTCCTAATACATCATATCTCAAACTTAAAGAGGTCTGTCAAATGATTTCAATAGACGAATGAAATGGTGAGAAATATTGCTAGGTAATAATCGGAATATCTCCCAAGCAACTACGCCTTTCCATAAATCCGATCCTATGTCCTTCTTCCACCTCATCTCATACTCTGAGAAGGGCAATCCTTCATTTATAACTTCGATTGCTATATCCGCACAAATAAGCCCAAAATATATTCCCCCTCCAGTAGTGGTTTTTACTTGCCCGGCACACTCCCCAACAAATAATGTCCTCTCTTGATATGTACTATGAGCAGGCCAAAGAGGAATAGCCTTTTCTTTTTTATCTATTATATTGTTACCTACTAATAATTCTGACAAGTTATATTCCCCCATACTGCCCACAAAACCACTTCCATTAGGGGTAGGAACCACCCAACCATAACCTTTCTTCCCCAAGTAGACATCTATCTCATCGGGGTGGGAGTTAATCTCATATTGTATGCCTATTTGCGACCTCCTACTGAGAGATGGCTGGAATCCATATGCCAGAATCGTTATATTCGCTTTGTGGTTTTCCTTATTATACGCAGTTCCTAAATAATATTTAACCCCTAACTTTTTTGCTCCCTCCATTAGGCTTTGATTTAGCATAGGGCGATCTATAACACACACCCTACGTTTTAAGGTATGCCTTTCCCCATTAGGGAAAATACAATTTATATGGTCCAATTCTACTGTATTAACATTTACTGGAATAAGCTCAAGGCAGAGTGGGCTTACAACTCCTGTGCAACAGATTCCCTCTCTAACATCTTCCTTCTTTTCCACCACAACTACCTTATGCCCACTCTCGGCTAGTTTAAGAGCCATATAACTTCCTATCGGACCTGCCCCTACTACAAGTATCTCAGTCACCCTAATCCCCCTTACCTTTACCCCCTAGATAAATAATCTATTCCATTTCTCATACTCGTCACCAACTACACCAAGATGCACTCTGCATAATCGGCCATATTCTTTTCCCCAACCATCTCTATGCCAATAGGAATCATCCCAGTCAATAAAACATCTTAAAGCGTGAGCTACTTCGTGTAGAAATAGGAGCTTCATTTTGATTTCTACTTCACAGGGGCCAAAACAAATCACCAAATCATCATCATTGCAG
>SDBV01012786.1_pt1 | contig 10718 bp, 9 predicted proteins | sample 2277081 | NCBI WGS metagenome assembly SDBV01 (sample SAMN10402039, study PRJNA504765) | marine sediment metagenome | isolation source: marine sediment core GS10_PC15, 223 cmbsf | place: Arctic Ocean: Southern Knipovich Ridge | collected 2010
ATCAAAAACTGCAGGAAGAACCTCATACTCAACCTTTATGAGCTGGACAGCCTCCTCTGCTGTTTCCAGATTATCAGCAGCTACAGCAGCCACTTCATCACCCACATACCGGACATTGTCCTTGCATAAGGGAAGCTTGTCAGCTAAAGCCTTAAAGAAACTGAACTTGATTCCGGGGGTATCCACAGCAGTAATTACAGCCCTCACACCGTAGAGTTTTTCTGCCCCGGCCTTATCAATATTCACAATTCTGGCATGAGCATGAGGGCTGCGCAGAATCTTACCAAAAAGCATTCCCGACATTTTAATATCATCTAAATATTTTACTTCTCCCGTGGCCTTGACCCACGTATCAATTCTGGGTAACGATTTCCCAAAAACTGAAAATTCCCCCATTTTCCTTCCCCTTTTTAACACACTGTATTTACTCTCTTTCATAGGGTTGACAAAAAGCCCCTGGAAGTCGAGTAACGTTTAATTTTTCACTTTCTCCGTGCCTTAATTTTCAGTCTTCTTTACATATTTATCCAATCCAAGCCGCCGGAGTGCTTCCCCGGAAGGAATGCCTGTATCTGTATCCCAGCCGCAAACCTGATAAAACTCATCAATCATCAGCTCGAAATCCTTTCCCAAAATTTCTCCCTTGGAAGGGCCATCGGGGAGCGGCTCCTGTAAAATCCTTGCGGGTAAAATATCATCCTTTCGCCGGATGCCTTCCCGCACATTATACATCCTTTCCAGATTGCTTATTCTCTCCCCTGCTGTAATAAGTTCCTCATCATCAATATCCCAGCCTGTGGCAGCCCCGATCATCTGAGCGGCAACATCCAATCCATAGGCAGCAGCCAGGAACGCGCAATAAATAGCTGAATCCATAACCCCTCGTAAATCGCGGGCATGGCGGACCAAAGGCCCCTTACCCTTTATTGCCATCCGGTCAAACTTACCGCTGACAAGCTCGGCAGCAATGACATATCCTCCGGCATGATGGCAGCCTCCCCTGGGGCCGCAGGCCAGTACAAGGGCCTGCCCCTTGACTCCCCTGGGGTCATACCCTCCCAGCTCCATTCCTTTGGCATGCATGGCAAATTTTTCAGTTCCCTGCCCGATGCGGTCCGCTGCTCTTTTGACTCCGTCTGAAAGGACATCTCCTATCCCCTCTTTCTTTACCATCTTTTGTAATATTTCAGGGATTATTTCCCCATTCCCAAAACGAAGCTCAATATTGTCCGTATCCCTGATGTTTAGAATCCCCCTTTCAAAACACTCCATGGCAAAGGCAATAGTTACTCCACAGGCTATCGTATCCATACCAAGCTGATCACACAGCATGTCCGCATAAATAATTGACTCCATACTGGGATTATCGCAGGCGCTTCCAAAAGCATAGATGGTCTCATATTCGGGTCCTTCGGTTTTCGCGCCGGCAAACACCCCGGAAGTTACAGCCGTAATTTTCGAACAGGCGACCGGGCAGGCAGGACAGGCCTTGTCCCTGAGTAAAAATTCTTTCCTGATCCTCTGGGGTCGAAGCGCGTCAATATCTTCAAAAACACCCCTTTGCCAGTTGTGTACGGGAAAAACTCCGTGAGCGCTGCTGAGATTCACGGAAGTGGCCGTTCCATAAGGAGAGATACTGTCCATTAAAAATGGATTATCCTTTATGAGTTGGTGAGCATTTTTCATTATTTTCTTGAGCTCCGGTTCATCGTAAATCGATACCTGGTTATCCCCTCCCACTACCAATGCTTTGAGGTTTTTTGAGCCCATTACCGCACCCGGCCCTCCTCTTCCTGCCGCCCTTTTCTCGCTTATTATACATGACACTTTGAGCATATTTTCACCTGCCGGACCGATGCAGGCTACGGAAACTCCACCCCGTACTGAAAATTTTTGCCTTAAATTTCGCTCGGTCTCCTCGGTGTTCATGCCCCAGAGGATACCGGCATCCTGTACGATCATTTCACCGTCATGTATGACCAGGTAAACGGGATGCGAAGCTTTCCCTTCTATTATCAGGACCTCATAACCCGATTTTCTCATCATCCGGCCGAATCTCCCGGAGCAGATAGAATAGAGGTAAATTCCTGTCTGAGGGGATTTGGTGCTGACACAAAATCGCCCGCTGCAGGGAGCCCCGGTTCCTACCAGGGGGCCGGCAGTAAAAATTAATTTATTCTCGTGACTCAAAGGCTCTACATCCGGACCGACTTCATTATATAAGAGTGCAGCGCCAAGGCCCCTGCCGCCGATAAAAGACCGTAAAATGTCAGGATCCACTTCCTCTTCCTTTGAAGATGAATCAGTTAGATTGACCCGCAATAATCGTCCTCTATAGGTGTCTGATCTATTGGACATTTTTACCTCCCTCCGGTTCTCCGGCATCATGAGTGGGTGGATATTCCGGATAGGAAAAAACATAAACCATCACTACATCCTCATCACCTGTATTTCTAACCCCGTGCGGAACTCCCGGAGGAATGTAAACAGCCGAGGAAGTCCTAAAAGGAACCTCTTCTTCCCCTACGGTAATACTTCCTTTTCCTTTAATTACAAAACAAAGTTCTTCTTCATCATCATGGACCTTTTGCGGTGTGTCAGTGCCTGGAGTAAAAGTTGATACCCCGAGCATTGCCTTTTTTGATCCCACAATATTTTTATTTAACAGATGACAACTCCAGCTGTTGTTTTGTAAATTTATTCTTTCTCCGTCTTTTAATTTAATTACTCTTACTTTCATTTTTTCTCCTAAATAACCAGTTTTCCTTTTTCCATGATTTTCTTACCATCCACCTCAACCGTTACATCTCTTATCGAGCCATCTAAATGAAGCCTGCTTACATTTTGCCCCCCGGGGTAACAGTGAGAATTATCCCCCAACGCAAAATGCACCGTCCCCAGCATTCCCTTTTCCGAGGGTGAACCGTAGACTTCCTTCTCGCTTGTGCCGATGGCAAACTCCCCGATGATATCCGCGTTCTCATCAGACCCTTTAATCACCGCCTTTAATCTTTCAGCTTCCTCCCTTCCTTTTATCTCCACTGCCCGTCCGCCTTTAATAGTAAGCTCAATTGCGTTTTTTAAAGAACCGGGAACTCCCACACCCAGCATGATTCCATCGAAGACTATCCTGCCTTCAGTTTTGTCCTCCACTGAAGCATAAGCGACTTCTCCCCATAAAGGTATAGGCCCCATCATTACTCCCTTTCCCTTTATGGGAACTATTTTTAAAGGAGGTCTTCCCTCCACTGAAATCGCTACATCCGTGCCGGAAGGTGAGGTTACTCTTACCTTCTTTGCACCCTCCACCGCCTGAATAATCTTTTCGGTTCTTTTTACGGTATTAAAAATATCTTCAAGAGTTAAATCCCACTCGCCCATTCCCTCCTCAACAGAAGCAATCCTGGCCCCTCTTTTACAGCTCTGCCGGACCGGGTCAACATGGGCAAAACGGTTCGCCCATTCCATTACAGCAGTAATTAAAATTACATCGGAGTTAACCATGGCAGCGGCCAGATTGGCCGGCGGCTCCATAGAGGCCTGTATTGAAATCGAGTTTGTAGTTACCTGAGGAGTAATGTCCGCAATAACCGGGCTTGTCCCGACTGCCCAGCAGGCACCGCTCAGAGCCTGGGCCACTTGAATATGTTCGGAGTCAGTAATTATTACAACAGTATCCCCGCGCTCCACTTTCATGCATTCCTCAACAATCAACCTGGCCCCTTTTATTAAAGTGGTAAAAGATTTCATACATTCACCCTCCTTTCGGTCGGCTAAGAGTAACCGGGTTCTTTTAATAAACCGATATACTTCTTAGCTCTTTCCTGATTTAAACCGGGTATGTCGGTATTTACATAGTCATAAAAACCTTCCCCGGATTTCATTCCCAATTTTTTCTGCTTTACTTTTTCCTCAACAATTTTCTGCGATTTATCTGAAGAATCTAATTCCCCGGCCCCCTATACAGCAACTTTGTCAACGCTATAATTCTTTATTTGTTTTCTCCTGAATTACAATCCATATTTTTTCCAATCTTCTTCCACCTTCTCCATATATTTTGAAGGAGGTAAAGCAATATCTGTGTATTTCCACTTCTTTGTAGCGTCAATTAAAACCTTGGAGGAAAGCGGTCTCTCCCAGAGGGGAACATCGGGGGGCGCCGCCGAAGGGTCTAAAAGCAAAGAAGAAGTGTTCGGTAAAATGTGAACATCTTTACGCGGTTCCACTCTCCAGCTTAGCGCCCATTCCCGCATAAAAGGGTTTCGAATATCTACATCTTCATCAGTAACTACAATCCATTTAGCAAATGCAGGATGGTGAGTCCAGGCAGTAGAAAGTACCTGCTGGGCGTGGCCCGGGTACATCTTTTTCATCCTTATCCATAGAATGGCATAACTTCCCCCTGACTCAGGCAGATGCACATCAATTATACCGGGAATTTTTAACTGGTGCACCAGATGTTTGTAAACATTGGCTTCTTCCGGAATTTGACGCAAAAGGCTGCTCTCACTTGGGGGCATCTGGCTGTGAAGGGCCTGATAAACGGGGTCTTTACGATGAGTAATACATTTTATGTGAAACAGAGGAAGTTCGTAAGGGCCGCCCATATAACCAGTGTATTCTCCAAAGGGACCCTCTGTCTCTTTTTCTCCAGGGATGATCTCACCTTCTAATATCAGCTCTGCTGTTGCCGGAACCTCCAGATCTATTGTTTCACATTTTACAAGAGGTATTGCCTGTCCTCTCAGCGCTCCGGCTACAGCCAGCTCATCCACATCCAGAGGGACTTTTGCCGCCGCAGCCATCAGAATTACCGGGTCTACCCCTATGGCAACAGCCGCAGGCATGGGTCTTTGCCTGGCCTCATACTTGGCAAAATGTATGGCGGCATGCTGGCTGGGCAGGTCCCATAGAATACCTGTTCTGTCGGCGCCTTTAACCTGCATTCTGTAAATTCCAACATTCCTTATTCCGCTTTCAGGGTCTTTTGTAATCATGCAGGGAGCAGTAATATAAGGGCCGGGGTCTTTTTCCGGAGTCCAGGTCGGAACGGGGAACCGGTTTAAATTTACCTCTTTGCCTTTTTCTTCCACTTCCTTGCAAACTCCACCGGTGACTATCTCTGCCTCAATAGGATTGCTTAAAGCCCGTTCCCATTTAGAAATAATTTGATCGATCCCGGGACTAATCTCAAGAGCCGCAGCATAAACATCTCTTGATGCAGCAACGGTCCCGACCACTACAGGAGAGTTGTGACCCTTTATCCTTTTAAATCCCAGAGCGTACCTTTTTTCCGGTTCCTGCTGAAAAACCTTTCGAGCAATACAGCTGACTTCCCAGTCTTTGTCCACCTCTCTTTCAACCCACTTCATTAAGCCCTTGCCGGTAAGAACCTCCAGGTATTCACGCAAATCCTTATAAGGCATTTTACCCCTCCTAAAATGCAGGCAGCTTCATTTTTTCTCCTGTTTCCTCATTAACCATACCAATCGCGTCCCTTGGACAAACCCAATAACAAACCCCGCAGCCATAGCACTCATTTTTTTTAACAACCCTTGCTTTTTCGTCAACTAAGCTCAGTACAGTGCAGTGTCCGATACGGGTACAAACGTCACACCCGTTACACCTTTCCGTATCTATTTTAGGAACAATATTTAAATATTCAACCTCATTGGGAGAAACGATGTGTTTTAAAGCGATTCCCCGAAAATCATCTAAAGTGGAATATCCCATTTCCTCCATATACTGAACAAGCTTTTTTTGAAATTTGGGAAGAATCTCAAATCCACGTAGATATAAAACCGTACAGAATGTAGGTACCGTGGCCCCGTACATGATCATTTCTACTACATGACGCCAGGTGGAAAGACCACCGCCTCCGGCAATCGGCAGCTCCGGTAACCTCATTCTGATTTGCGCCACATGCCTGTAAGCCAGGGGTCTGATCCAGGGACCGCAAAGACCGGCAAATGAGTGGTTTTTGGTATTCGGGTAAATCGGGCTTCCGCCGTTATAAATATCCACACCCGGTAAAGATTGCGGGCAGTTGATCGCCGATACAGAAGCCGCCCCTCCCTTTGCGCACTCCTGCGCCACTATGGGTGTATTGGCATCAGGGGTCATCTTGGCCATCACGGGAATATTCACCGCCTCTGCAACAGCACGGGTAACCTCTCTTGCCAGGGCCGGGTTTTGTCCCAGGACTGCTCCCAATTCCGGGGGTGCTTCTATATCCAGCTGTTTTGCCATAAGGCCGATATTGGGACAGGACATGTTCATTTCAATCATATCCGCTCCCGCCTCTTCCAGCTTTCGGGCCAAAACAGCCCATCCTTCCAGATCACCGCCCGGCCCCATCATGTTGGCAATAACTGTCAGACTGGTTTCCTTTTTCGCACTGTCGATCAATTTCTGTGCCTGTTCCACAGAAAGTCTGTCACCGGAAGGGGAAAAAAAGCCCGCTCTGCGTTCTACAATGTGATAAGGTTTGGCAAAAAAAGGGACCTTTAAAAAACATAGTTTGGTGATCACTGCACTGGCGCCGTATTTTTCTGCGAGCTTGATTTTTTCAACCGTATTTGTGAGCTCGGAAGAAGCCACGACAAATGGATTCTTCAATTCAAGACCGGCAAAGTTTACTTTTAAATCTACCATAAATCCTCCATCATAAATCTCTCAGGAATCAATATTCATAATTCCAGCAATATATTTATAAAAGACTTTTTTAATTTTATTGAAACTATTTTACTTATCACCCTCCGGCAGCGATAAGGAAAATATCGACGACATCGCCCTGTTTAATAGTTTCTTTCAAACCGGCTGATTTATTATTTATCATAATTAAAAGAGGAAACCTCCCTTTTTCGGCATCAGCTGTTGCCCCAAAAGAAGAAGTAAAATTCTTTCCGAAAACAGGATGCTTTTTTCCTAATAAATTAAGAAATTCTTCTGAAGAGATCTCCCTGTCCAGTTTCATATTCAGCTCATCCTTATTGATACCAGTTAACTTTGATGAAAGATGAAACTTTACTTTTATTTCCATGTTAGTATAAGGTGTTCTAAAAATAATCTAAAACTTTTTGTACACCGCTGCCTGTTTTAACCGGAAAATCCAGCTTTTGTAAAGCCTTCTCCAGAGCTGCAATAGTTACCAGAGCATTATCCATATATGCGCTGTAGCCCATATGCCCTATTCTAAAGATCTCCCCTTTTAGCCCGGGAACTTCTCCCGCAATAAGCACCCCGTAATCCTCAACCATAATCCTTCTCAGTTCCTGATCGTCTATTCCCTGAGGCACCCGGACCGCCGTGACAGTATCGGAAGCAATCTCTTTGGATTCCGGCCATAATTTCAAGCCTATTGCCTCAACGGCTTCTCTCACAGCCCGGGCTACTTTTTTATGCCGGGCAAAGACATTTTCCAGCCCCTCTTCTAAAATCTCTGTCACTGATTCATTGAGAGCGTATACTTCAGAAACAAAGGGAGTAAAGGGAAAGGTTCTATTTTTTATCCATGTTTCCCTGTAATCCAGCATACTGAGATATGTATTCCGTAAAGGCTTTTTCTTCTTTTCCATAGTCTCCCAGGCCTTTTTGCTAATGGAAATAGGCGCAAGCGCAGGAGGAGAAGAAAAGCACTTCTGGGAACCGCAGATGCAGATATCAATTCCCCACTCATCAGGTTTGATCTCCATTCCCCCCAGAGCAGCTACGGTATCCACTATGGTTAAAACTTCAAATTGCCCGGCTGCCCTGCAAATACTCTCTACCGGGTTGGTAATTCCCACCGGTGTGTCCATATGAACCAGAGTAACTGCCTTGATATTCTTCTCTTTTTCTAATTTTTCTTTTACCATTTCAGGGTCAATCGCTTTTGTGTAATCCTCCTTTAACCAGACTACCTCTCCTCCATGATTGTCCACATAAGTGCCGAACCATGCCCCATAGGGCCCATTATCCAGAACAAGAACCCTGTCTCCGGGATCTAAAATATTAGCCACCGAGGCCTCCAACCCCACCACTGCCTCACCCTGCATGATAATCAGGTCTTTTTTCGTTTGAAATACTTTTTTGAGTTTTTCCGTTGTTTCCTGGAATATTTCAATAAATTCCGAAGAATAGTGATGTGTTACAGGAGAAGAAAGTGCTTTTAGGGTTCTTGGCGAAACTTCCACAGGCCCGGGAGTCATTAAATACCTGATATTTTTTCGAATATCTTTCATTGTCAAATCTCCTTTTTCATTCTCCTGAAAATCTTAAGAATTCTATATTTTTTCAGAATATGTTCCCCCATTATAGAAGCACTTAAATGCCTCCCCCGATAAATCGCCTGAAATTTTACCCGGCTATTTTACCAGATCAAGATACTTCTCCAGACCAAGATCTCTTAATTTATTTTCAGTGGGAAAACCCTCCTCATCCCAGTTTCTTGCCCTGTAGTAATCTTTTAATAATGTCTCTAAATCAAGTTTTTCGCCTTCGGAAGCACCTGATGGAAGCCCCTCATTTATAAATCTTGAAGGGACAACATCATCCTTTTTCCCTCTAAATCCCTCCCTCAGGGCAAACAACCGCTCCAGGTTGGAAATTCTTTCACCTATCTTAAGAATTTTTTCCGGGCTCATTTTCATCCCCGTCATTGAGGTAATACATGTTGAAATGAACTCCAGTGTATATCCAAAATCCAGGGCAAACATGCAGAATATTGCAGAATCAATAGTTTTTGATTTGTCCTGAATCTCCTTTGTTAATTCACCCTTGCCCTCCATTGACAGTCTATCCACACCCTCAACATATAATTCTTCAGCTATTGTCCAGCCGTCGTTATGATCCGCTCCCCGGGTAGCGGTAGCATAATTTAAACCGATACCTTTAGCCCCCCTTGGGTCGTATCCAGGAATTTCCAGCCCTTTAACGTGCATAGCATACTTCTGGGAATCACGACCTATTTTTTCCGCTGCCAGGCGTGAACCCTCGGCCAGTAAATCTCCTAAACCCTCTCTAAAAGCGATCATTTCAATCAGTTTATTAATTGTTGAGGAATTACCCCATCTGATATCCATTCCATCCGTATCTTTTTTCGTAAGGATATTTCTCTGAAAACATTCCATGGCAAAGGCAATAGTCACGCCTGCGGAGATACAGTCCAGCCCGTATTTGTCACAGAGTAAATTCGCCTGTATGACATCTTCGGTGCCTCCATTTTCTAATAGCGAGCCAAGCGCAAAGGTAGTCTGATGTTCCGGCCGGGAAAACGTGACTTTCTTGCCTTTAAGAATTCTTCGGCAGTGCACAGGACACCCCCAGCAGGAAAAAGGCTTATAAGAAAGGTCGAAATACGCTTTTTCATCCACAGAGGAAATTTTTTCAAATACTCCCGATTGAAAATTCCTTGTAGGCATAAAACCAAGCTCATTAACCAGGGCAACAGAGCCCGCCGTCCCATGGTCACGGAAAAGATCAACAACAGGATTTTTATTCATAATACCCAGAACTTCATCATAACCCTCCCATATTTTATCCGGGCCGGTTGCCGCATTTATCCCTCCCGTTCCTTTTACGGTTACGGCCTTAAGGTTTTTCGAGCCCATTACCGCTCCCATGCCCCTCCTGCCAACAAGGAAATGTTTTCGATGAACCACAGAGGCAAAGCGAACTTTATTTTCGCCCGCCTGTCCTATACAGGCAATTTCGATTCTTTTATCCCGGAGCTCTTTCTTGATTAAATCTTCTGTTTCAAAGGTATCTTTCCCCCAGAGGTAAGCTGCATCCCTAATTTCTACTTTTCCATCGTTCATCCAGATATATACCGGTTTATCCGACTTTCCTTCGATAATCAACCCGTCATAACCGGAAAACTTCAACTGGGGACCAAAATGGCCGCCGCAAAACCCGCTCCCGATAAGGCGGGTGAGGGGGGATTTTGAGGAAATACAGAGCCGGGAAGTTGTGGGAATTACAGTTCCTGCCAGAGGTCCTGTGATGAAAATGATTTTATTTTCCGGCCCAAAGGGATCAATTCCGGCTTCAAGCTCATCCATGAGTATCTTTGATGCTATACCCCTTCCTCCCAGATAATCATCCATTAAGCTATCATCTAATTTTTCTTCTACTGTTTTGCCGGAACCAAGATCAATTCTTAACAGTTTTCCATGATACCCGCTGTATCCTCCCATGATTACGCTCCTGATAAATTAATTTAAAATTAATTTTTCATACAAGGTCTTTTCAGTGCCCCTTTTTGCTTCAAGGGAATTTTCCCACAAAGAGTAATCAAGACATCCTGTAGGGCAGTATTTGACGCAAACAGGTTTACCCTCACACAGATCACAGGTTTCAGCAATATCTGTTTCCGGATGAAGAAAAATAGCTCCAAAGGGGCAGGCATCCAGGCATAAGCCGCAGCCATTGCAATTATCAGAATTGATTATGATAGCATTATTTTTACCACGGGAAATAGCTTCATATTCGCAGGCTTTCTCACAGGGCGCGTCGCTGCACTGCCTGCAGACTACAGGGAGATCTATATAGGAATGTAAACCATACACCTTTATTCTGCTTCTATCCGGATTTACTTCCTTCTCTTTGGTTAAAGAACACACAATCTCACACATCATGCAGCCTACACATTTTTTCTCATCGACACTGATAATTGAAAATGATCGAGCAGTCATTGTTTAACTCTCCTTTCAACTATGGTTTAATCCATATAAAATTCT
>SDBV01012787.1_pt1 | contig 10718 bp, 9 predicted proteins | sample 2277081 | NCBI WGS metagenome assembly SDBV01 (sample SAMN10402039, study PRJNA504765) | marine sediment metagenome | isolation source: marine sediment core GS10_PC15, 223 cmbsf | place: Arctic Ocean: Southern Knipovich Ridge | collected 2010
ATATAATACGAATGCAAAGCGACAGCAGTGTGGCAGTGCAGGAAGGAACTAGCTGCTATTCCGCCGCTGCTTCAGATACTTCTGGCATTCCGGAGTCGGGGTATCTCGCGCAATGCCCCGACCCCGGCTGGCTGGAGCGAGCAACCTATTCGATGCCCACCTGGCCTGCGCCATGCCCATGCGTCCTGAAACCCCTGCGCATCCTGTAGCTTGAGATCGGTCTCTGATCTTCAGTTTCATCAGGGCATCTGAAGAACGCCATGTGGATGACTTCTTCCTTGAGTGCCAGGGCTGATCCGACCAGCCCATCTCCCTCGAATCGGTAGTCCCAGCCAAGGCCCACCGAGGGATATATCTTCTCCGTGCACTTGCCGGCATCACTGATGAACTGTGCCCCTACTGCCTTATAGTCCTTGGCAGTGCCCTTCCCTCTTTCCAGCATGGCATCCAGTGCGTAGCTTCTCGCAAGCCGGTCGTGGAGTACCCGGTATGCCGGGGCAAGCGAGACCACGTCAAACCCAGCAGCTTTGCCATTTATGATGACCAGCAGCCCTTTCTGCCGCTCTATCGGCTTGAATGCCTTCAGATACTCGTCCAGATCCCCCTGCCTTGCCTTGTAAACATCCCGCATCGCTCCCGTAGGAGAATTTACCCTGGCGCATGCCTGTCTTTCCGCTATTCCATCCCAGACAGCCGACTGATCGGAAACAAACGCCCTGTCCTCTTCAAGGGACTGGCTGACTGAAGCCACCTTTGCCCCCCGCACTTTAGGGCTGAGCACCGTAGCGGAGTCATGGAATACACGCGACTCGTAGCTCCAGCGACCGTGTTCCGTGCAGCTCACGGGTACGGTGAGATTGGTGCCCTGCTCCACCAGAATGGTGGTGTTCAGGACCCTGTTCTGCTTGGCTCCTCTGAGCTCTTCTCCATCAAGCAGGAGAACGGGGACCTCAGCGGCATTCATGACTGCTAGCTCCGGGACGGATCCCGACTCGCTGGCCTCCTTGACCTTGATCTGCTTCTTCTTGAGGGCCTCTGCCAGCGTGAGGTACTGCTGGCTCCCGTCCCCCGGGGTGAGGATCGGGATGACCGTCATGTTCCTGAAGGTCTGAGGCTCTGCTAACTCCATCGTTGCCAGGTACTTCGCCATCAATGCTTCCATCATTGCACCTCCTGCCTGATAACAGGCTCTTGCCCTGCCGGGGCCCTAGATGATGTTATTGGCCCTTTCTATTCATAATATACAATCTGGTGTTGACAGCAGTGTGTCACGGCAGATGAAAAAAGTTGCGCGGAGTGGCTTTTTTTCTATCTCTGTACGGGTTCCGAGACACGCCTACAAGGATAGGATACAACGTGGCTGTGACAGCAGTGTGTCACTCTGGGATGGAATGATTGCTTCTGAGAGGGTTATCCGGAGTTGCCGTACCTTTGGGACATCTTCCCTATGATACCGGCCACGTCCCGGCGGAGTTGTAGGGGCTTCAGGACCTCTCCAAACTGGCCCCATGAAAGGGCCCAGCGCTTGATCTCCTCGGTGCCGGCTACGGTCACCGTGAGTACGACTGAGCCGTCTTCCTCCTCCTTCACTTGCTGGGTAGGGTGCCAGATGGCCTCTGTGATGTATTCGGCCACGGACTTGTCGAACCGTATGCTCACCGTGGTCTCCTTGCCCGTGTGCAGGCTCCAGGCCTTCTCCAGATGCTCTCTAAGGGAGAAGCTCCCAGGCCGCGTGAAGCTCGCATTCCTGAGCTCCAGCTTGCGGATGCGGCTGAGGCGAAACATGCGTATCTCGCCGCGAAGGTGACACCGCCCGAGAGCATACCAGGCCCCACTCTGGTAGAAGACTCCGTAGGGGTCAAAGCGCCTCTCGATGGCCCTGGACGTGCCGGGAGCCTTGTAGGTCATATCAACGCTGATCTTGTCACGGACGGCCTGATTGAGCTTGTTTAGGATATCGTCCGTGGCCATCTCTCTGCTGAGGTCTTTCATCCCAACCCACAGGTGCTTCTTGAGCTCTTCCAGGGCCATTCGTTTCTCGCCTGTAAGGGATGCTCTCAGCTTGGTGGCTGCCGGCTTCAGCACTTCGGCCAGCGGGCTGGCCCTATGGGCCCCCAGGGCGGCGGCTCCGACGAGGAGCCCGAGAGCTTCGCCGACTGTGAAGTTCAGGGGCGGAAGGAAAAGGTCGCCGTAGGCGAGCTTATAGGTGCGGGTCGCGCGGTCGTAGGCCACATTTGCCCCGGATTCTCTCAGCACTGCCAAGTCGCGGAAGATAGTCCGGGGGGTGACCTTGAGCTCAACGGAGAGGTAGTCTGCCGAGACTCCCCGCTTCTCTCCCTCGATGATGCTCAGGATCTTGAGCAGCCGCCCGAGCTGGCGGGGCTTATCGTGTCTTCGAGGTGGGGACATTGTCCATCCCTCCGGGGAACTGTCCTGACCAGATTGCTTTGAGCGGTATGTACAGCATCAGCTTTTGGCCTTCTTCCTTTTCTTCTCCTGCTTCTTTCTCTCCTTTTCCTCCTTCTCCCTTGCTTTCTCTTCTTCCTTTATCACCTTCTCCTCTTGCTGATCATCAACAAGAACCTCGAAGTCCGGACTCACCGCGAAGACCGTAACCCCTGAACACTTGCCTGAATCAGTTGCAGGGAAGGCCATCAGTATGCCCCCTGCGAAGCCCTTGAGCACGGGGTTGGTGTTCCGGGGCAGTGAGGTGCAATAGGACTTGAGCTGGGCCCTGTAGCTGTCAGTCAGTTTATCCGCTGCCTTCAGCTCCAGGAGGATTGGATCCTTACAGTCAGCTATCCTGGTCAGGATGAAGTCCGGTCTGTCAACGCCTACGCTCTCGCCCTTGTAGAATATCTCTATGTTGACTTCCTTGAGATACTCTATTCCCCGGCTCCTGAACTCAATTGCCAGGGCATTCTGGTAGATTGTCTCATTGAACCCGCAACCCAGCTGGGTCCGTACTTCTTCGCCGTGCGCCTTCACTTGCGCCGCTATGGTTTTGAATTGGCTCTTGTTCATACTCTCTTCCCTCGATTGATGTCATGAACTTGACACTAGGGCTTGCGCATGAAAGGCCTGAAGGTCAGCAGAGCCCGATAGAACGTTGCTACTGATCTGTCCACCAGTTCATCACGTGATCCTGACCATGAGTCTATCCAACTAACCGAGTAGCGGGTACTATCGATATCCAGATTGTGGTCCACGCCGAGCATGGCAGACCACTCATCTTCTGATATCGACTCGAATGTCTTCCGGTACGACTTCGGCGCCTTGCCTGCAATCTTGAGCTCAAAGACGGTATCCAGAGCAGCTTTCTTGCTCCTGGTGACACTCGTGTGCTCAGGGAGGATTCCAAAATAGACGTTTGCGTTGTCCCCTTCGATATGACCATAGATCTGTTCCAACCGTGGAGATCTCCATGCCGTTAGCTTCAAGTCGCGTTCCAGGCGCATCAGCTTTCGCAGTCGCTCCTTGACATCCTTCATGAAGTCCTCTATCGCAAGCCGCTCGGGAGTCCTCTCGGTCTTTCGATCCTTCTGCTTGTGGTACTTGAGTATTCGTTCTGTTAGGGCGTATCCATCAGAGACGAGCTTTGTTATAACATCGTCAGAGTACACTTCCTTGAACGATGTTTTCAGTGCTGTCAGCAAGCCATTCTCCCAGCTAATATGTACTTTCCGGTCCCTCTTGCGTCTAGAAGCTGCCAGCTCCAATGACTTGAACTCTTGCCCTCCTGAATCCTTGCCCGGAGTGACAAATACCACGCAGATGCGGGCCTTATCCATGTTGGATCGACCGGCAAACTTGCCATTCTTCAGTTCCCGTACGGTTGCATTATAGTATCTGTTAAGCTGGTTATGGGTAATAGCAGCGGTGGATACCTTGTTCTCAAGCAGAATGATCCACTCGCCTCAAATCATGACAAGGTCTATCGCCTTGTACTCGAGTTGCACCAGGGTCGGCCCGCTGGCAGGAAGCAGCAAGCCTGTCAGATCTGTGAACTTGGCACGAAATGCTTTCTGGCCTGCATGGTTGTCTGCAGGGTCAAGCGCCATTGCCAAGAGGGATGTTGTGCCGCCTTCACCAGTCACGAAGTGCCTCATGGTATTCATTCCAATATCCTCCAGAACTTGCTACTCATCTCACCTGCTCTGCCACAGGAGAAACACGACATTCATTCAGGATCGGTCTCTTGTACCAGCGCTTTCAATAGGCAAGCAAGAGGAAGCAATGCCAGCCTGGCACATGCCTTCAGAATGATGTGCTTGCGGATGAGGCCAGCCATACAGGGCGAGATTGCATAGTAGACACTAACCAGCACGCGTGTGAAGGCAAACTTCTCCAGATACTGATCTCTGAAGCAGCGCAGCTGGATTACTTCGTCCGCCATGGGACTTCCGTAGCAGGCAGTCGCGATGAAGCAGCCGCTGCCTCTCAGTGCCCTGCCGGCCATCTTTCCGGTCACTCGCCTCTGGATTCTCTTGCCGACCCGGCCCTTGCTAACGGCCTCGATATCACCGAGTATCCTCGCGGCCTTGTAAAGGCTGCTTCTCGTCTTCCCCACAGCGCGAACCCCCATGGCATGTGCTGCCAGAACCTCCGCAATCCGTACTCAAGGCTCATCCAAATCTTACGCTTGGAGGTGAAGAAGGTCAAGGCATGCTTGCATCAGAAGCCGCTCCCCAGCATTCATAATGATAGCGATAACAGTGTGTCGCTGTTTGTTCCGTTTCTTGTCGGTACCCTTCGGTGAGCCAAGTTGATCTCGGGCTGCTTCCAGTCTACATTCAGACGGCTTCTGTTGCTCGCACCCAGCGACGCACACCGAAAGCCCTTTTATCTCTTGACTGGATTCATCCCTGGGTAGAACATGTCAGGCAAGTGATGCGCAGCGGTATCCAGTCATGGATTTCGGAGGTGCAACCTTGATACCTGACGTTCCCCGTGAGGCGGTTCTTAAGGCTCTTGAACGTTTCGACCAAGAACATCGTGATACCTCCAGATGGGAAGCATGGGAAGACGTGGCCACATACAAGCATGCAATAGACCATGAAGGAAAGCATTATCCAGTAAAGGAGATCATCTCTCTTGCAACAGGTGCACCAAAGTCAAACTTCAGCGGAGGACCAGTATCCAATACGTACCTTAAGAAACGGGGGTTTACCGTAATTCGAATCAGAGATGATGATAATCCGATAGGCAGACAAATAGAGGAGATTCTTGCCGGCTATCTTGAGGCAAAGATCTCGGAGCAATTCGGCGGTAGCAGCACGATGGGACGTAGCTTTGATAAGCTCAAGAAGCTTTTCAGCGCTTCAGCTCCAGTCAGCAAGCGTCCACAGCTGAAGGTAGGAGCGAGCTGCGGACAGGGCAATTGGGCAGCCGTTCCATGGCTTGCCTTTCTTGACTCTCGCGAGACCGCATCCACCAAGAGGGGCGTATATCCAGTGATTCCTTTCTCAGAAGATATGTCGGGTGTGTACTTGACTCTCAACCAAGGTGTAATGGAGCTGATCAACAGCATTGGACGCCCAAAAGCATACGAGCAGTTGCATGAGAATGCTGAACAATTGGGGGGGATCTGCGAAAACCTGACGTTTCGTGGCTTCTCACTTGACCGCTCGATGCAGCTCAGTTCTAGGTCAGGCCTTGGCAAGCACTATGAGAACGGGACCGTTGCACATAAGCTATACCCTAAAGGGGACATGCCAGCTGATGAGGAGATCTTGGAGGATCTGGAGGAAGTGCTTATGGCTTACGATTCCTACTTGGAAGGCAAAGGTGGTCACTGGCTATTCCAGGCGAATCCAAAATTCTTTGATATCGATGCAGCTTTGCAGGAACTGCCCGAGATAACCTGGGGTGCAAAGGGCGGATCGAGGCACTTCAAACCACAGCAGACGGGGTTCATCTGGAGATCTGGCCCGGAGGCAGGAGTTGTCGCCATGGGAACCTTGCTCACTGGCCCTGAGGAGCTACAAATCCGTCCCGAAGAAGAACGCTTTGAGCGTAGTAGTACCCGGGTTGTTGATACCAAGAATAGGGTGACAATCCGGATTGACAGGGTTCTCTCTAAGCCAATCCTGCGTAAAACGTTGCTTCGACATCCAATCCTCAAGAACCTGGGGGTACTTCGTTCCCCGCAGGGAACCAGTTATGTTGTAACTGAGCAGGAGTACAAGGCGCTTTGCGATCTGGATGATACAAGGAAGTCAGTGCTTGATCTGCAGCAGATGACAACTGCATTCTCGGAAGCCCTTAGAGCATCTAATCTTGACTTCGGAACAGGCCACGAACGCATTGTACGAGCGTTCGTTGCCAGCCTGGCAAGTAAGCCTTTTGCAATACTCACCGGGCTGTCGGGTTCCGGAAAGACTCAGATAGCAATCCGTTTTGGCGAGTGGCTTGGTGGGGCACGGCTTCACGTTGCGGCAGTGCGTCCGGACTGGACTGGAGCTGAAGCATTGTTCGGATATGAGGATGCACTGAAGAAACCCGTGAATGGCCGTTGTGGTTGGACTGTTCCCGCACCACTAGAGTTCCTTCTCATGGCGGCTGGAGATCGAAGCCATCCCTATGTTCTTCTACTGGATGAGATGAATCTGGCACATGTCGAACGGTATTTCGCTGATGTACTATCAGGGATGGAATCACGCAAGGAGTGTCTCCCCAATCTAGTGCGGGAGCAAGATGGGTGCTGGCGCGAGCGAGAGAATGCTCCAGCCCGAATTCCCTTCCCTTTCAATGTCATAGTTATCGGAACAGTCAATGTTGATGAGACCACGTACATGTTTTCACCGAAGGTCCTTGACCGTGCTAACACTTTCGAATTCAGGGTGGCCACTGAGGACCTCTCCGACAGCTACCGCCAGCCAACGGAGTGTTTGCCTGGTGATGCTGGACTGGTGCGAGGCTTCCTGGAGATCAGCCAGGACTCTTCCTGGCAAGAAACATATCCGTATCCTGAGGCTGAAGAACTGGGTGCCTTCCTTCGAAAGATCCACGAGCTTCTGGCTAGACACGGATTCGAATTTGGCCATAGAATCTTCTACGAGTCGTTCCGCTTTGCTGCGATGCACGCATCTGCGGGTGATGGTGACATCAAACATGTATTGGATCGCATTGTCATGCAGAAGCTCTTGCCTCGTTTGCATGGATCACGGAGAAGATTGGATACGCTGCTGTGCGAATGTGCAGGCTACTGCTTTGCCTTGCCTAGCACAGGTGAGGCTTCTCAGGCGGAACCTCAAAGGTTTGAACCTGCAGACCATGATCCAGGCAATGCTGATCTCCCCGCATCCTTTGAGAAACTGCGACGCATGGTAGTCAATCTCCGAGCCAATCAGTTCACGAGTTTCGCGGAGTAAACTATGCGATCCTTGGATGAGAAGGTCCTTCCACTTCGAAATCTTGAGGGCCAAGTTGCCGGAAACATCCTGATAGCTGTGCTTCCCTCCTACCGCAGTCTACCAATTCCCCCACTTGTTGTTGATGAGAAGCATGAGGCTGGTTCCTGCCTAGCACCTGTCCAGCTATTGGAAAGTACTGAATACCGGTATACATTCGAACTTCCCGCTACAGTCAACGACGTGCGCACTGACCGTCCTGAGGTCTTCCAGGCAGATACCCTTACTGGGACCTCGGGGCGACTTCGGCCGGGTCTCTATGTCGGATCGCTGCCTGTAAGAGTGTTCTCTGGAAACGAGGAGATAGGCCAGTTTGCATTTGAAGTTCGCTCTCGGAAGCTGGACTACCTGAATGACTATCAGTGGATGCTTCGCGACATTGCCGAACAGATGACTGAGGTTGTCATGAATAGGTTCGGTGTGACGGAACAGCGCTTCTCGGTTGATGAAACGCGAGATGCCAACACCCTCTACCAACGCTTTGCCTTCCTGCGGAGCCTTATTTCGGGCGAAGCCTTCCAAGGGTCTCTTCAGGAGATTCTCAGGCGTCCCCATGTTGATTGGATTGAAACCAGAGAAATGGCACGCCCGGGCCAAGGCCTGCACGCTAGTTCGTGGGCCGCAAGAGAACTGGCTCGTCCGGGTCCTCGTGCTCGATGGCCGGAGGGGGTTATTGAGACAGTGCCAATTCAACTTGAACGATGCCGGACTGAAGTCTCAGTAGATAGCATGCCAAACCGTTTTGTTAAGTTTGCTTTGGAGTCATGGCGAAGCGCGGTGGAACACATCAGCGTGATCTTGCTGGAAGAGGCCAGAACGGAGGCCAGGGAGCGCGGCCTTCGAGAGGTCTATGAAACTTTAGACTGGCTCGATGCAGTGTTGTCAGAGGAGCTCTTCCGGGAGGTTGGGCGTCTTGAGAAACTGCCAGTGAACAACCAAGTACTTCAGAAGCGAGAAGGCTATCGTGACTTGTACAGAGCATATATCCAATTTGAGATGGCGTCCGTGCTCTCTTGGCAGGGCGGGGAGGATGTTTACAGTGCTGGGCAGCGAAACGTGGCAATGCTGTACGAGTACTGGGTATTCCTTCAGTTGGCCACTCTTGTGTCAGAACTGTGCGAGGCATCCTTTGACTTTGCATCTCTCATTGAAGTGCAGCCCGGTGGCTTGAACGTGGGGCTAAGAGCCGGCAGGCAACGTGTTCTCAAAGGAGAAGTTGATAGGCTAGGTCGGAAAATGACCATCGAATTGTGGTTCAATCGGACTTTTCCTGAATCTTCTGCTGGAGAGGCATCATGGACCCGTGAGATGCGGCCAGACTGTTCCCTGCGAATCACACCTAGTGGAGATGAGCTAGCCACCTTCCAACCAGTATGGCTACACTTTGATGCCAAGTATCGGATTAAGAGTGTTGTCGAGGCCTTTGGTGAGTCCACTGAGCCCAGAGGGGATCACGATGGGTCGCAAGTAGCTAAAGTGATACGAGCTGAGGCTTTGCGGGAGGACCTGCTGAAGATGCACGCCTACCGGGATGCTATCAGGCGCTCGGCCGGCGCCTATGTGCTGTATCCCGGCACCGAAGAGAAGAAGGTGTTCAATGAGTACCACGAGTTGCTTCCGGGGCTAGGAGCTTTCGCCTTTCGCCCCACAGAGAGTGGAGAGGTAGAGGGTGCTCGAACCGTCCGTGCCTTTATAGAGGATGTTGTCGAGCATATTGCTTCGCAGTTGAGTCAACACGAGCGTGGTCGCTACTGGAATGCAGAGGTTTACAGTCAGCGAGCGCATAAGTCTAGAAGTATCCCTGCTGCCCCGTTTCTCAGTAGGCCTCCAGCTGACACACTCGTACTGCTCGGCTTTGTCAAGAGTGAGTCCCATTGGCAGTGGATTCAGACTAACAAGATCTACAATCTGAGAGCAGACGAGCGTCGCGGCTCAGTACGTCTGAATTCGAAAGAACTGTCCGCAGAACTAGTTGTCCTATACTGCCCGGAACTTGATCGCATAGGTCTTGCACGAATCGCAGGAAACCCTGAACTAAAGAGCTCAGAACAAATGAGGGCACTAGGATATCCAGATCCTAGGAGAATGTATTGCTGCTTAACCTTGGCATTCTTGGAATCTCTGACATGGGGTGGGATTCTCTCAGCAAAGGCAGTTGAACGGCTACACGATCTCAAGATACCGATCCACGGTGCACCGGCAGTAGTGTCTTGGCAAGAACTCATGGCCTGTGCGCCCCTTCCCTAGCATGAAAGGCGCTTCTTGCTGTAAAGCTGCAGGGTCGCTCACCATGATCAAGACTAACTCTACGGTTGGTACAGGAATAGGGGCAAGTGCACAATTACACAGATTCTGCCCAGAACCTGGACCAGTTTCAGGGGTCAGGTCAACGACGACTGAGTCGAATCAGAACAGACAGAGTCAGCACCGTGTGGTGGTACAGTGCGTCCCACTTTTCTGACACAATCCCAGTGCTTTGTCGATCTCAACCCACGCTTCTTCCTTGTCCAGACCATTCCTGTATTCCTCGATGTATTCACGATATTCATCCCAAGTCTGTTGCAAAGCTGCCCCCCGAAGGAGCATGACTATCTTTCTGTCAAATATATTTTGATTGACTCCACCACACAGGTATTCATGCCGGTTTAGCAAAGCAAATACCAGTGCCTCGAGTTCCGGGTCCTTTATCACCGTGCTGTACGTCGCCGTCTTGCCCTGCAATCTATCACGAATGGCCTTGCACATCTCAGAAACGTCCCTCTCGAAACTGTCCAACTCCTTCATTGTTTCACTTACCTTGGACCTACGGTGCAAGACTAGAGGTATGCAAATTGCCCCAATGACAGTAAGTGTTGAGGATATGGCGGCAATGTAGAGTAGAGCAAGGTCTTCCATCGTTCACCTCTCCGTCGCTCTCGGTAAGCGTCTCTTGACCGAGATTCCATTCTACTGTTTGCGAGATCTCGTCTGCTTGTTGATTCCGCTCAGTTTCAGATAACGTGCACAGGCGCACGAACCCGCGCCAGCGGGTCAGGCCAACTGTCCCGCTCAGCCCAGAGCTAGGGGCATGTTAGCCGACGACGGCCATCATCCGCATCATGAACTCTTGCCCTGCAAACGCGCTTTACGCTTCTGAATCGCCTCCCTACCCGACTTCGTTCCCTGTCCTTGGCACGGTAGGGTCTCGTATCGAGCAATCTCCTGGAGTGCTGCGTCATACTGTCTGAGCCGTTCAAGGAGGAGTGTAAGTCTGTTGTACAGAGACGGAATGTCCCTCCAGCTCCATCGGTCCGGCCATTTGTGCGC
>SDBV01012788.1_pt1 | contig 10717 bp, 9 predicted proteins | sample 2277081 | NCBI WGS metagenome assembly SDBV01 (sample SAMN10402039, study PRJNA504765) | marine sediment metagenome | isolation source: marine sediment core GS10_PC15, 223 cmbsf | place: Arctic Ocean: Southern Knipovich Ridge | collected 2010
CAAAATGACTTGATATTGGCTCAGGGAATAACAACCCATGTAGGCTCTGTAACTCGTAGGTTTTCATGACTATGAAGCTAAACTATTTTTCCAACACCTCAAAATGAGATTTAGCCATAATAATACGATATTTGGTTTTTCCTGTGCCCTTAGCATGGTGGCTGCAAGTAGTATCCAAAACATTAAAAATTGTACTTTACGCATTTTCATGGTTTATGATTTATTCAATTATGTCTTTTATTGTTTCCTGTAATCATTACGTCTGCTTTTCCATCTATAGTTTTGAAAGCATATAGATTTGAAATCAGCAACAAAAATGAGATTGTTGTTATTGAGCTCTTCACTAAAATGACTTTCATCACAATTTACTTAATCGAACCTCTTAACTCAATTTTCGGGGTTTTTGCATCCTTTCCCCGCTCTTTATTGGGCAGTTCGCCTAGAATGAGTTCGAGTGTGCCACCTGCCATAATCTGTTCGTGGGTGATGAAGGGACTATTAATTTCATCCCCATTTATAAATGCCTTTTGAATGTATTTTATCCTTCTGCTGGCCCCCTTGGCAACAATAGTAAATTTCTTGCCATTGGTCAGGTTGATGGTTGTTTTTTCAAATACCGGACTGGTAATATCATAAAAAGGTAATCCGGGAGTTACCGAATAAAGCCCCATGGACGAAAACACAACAAATGCAGTCATTCCTCCACCGTCTTCATCGCCGGGGATTCCAAAAATATTATCCTTAAACCACACATCCAACAGGAAACGTGTACGCTTCTGTGTTTTCCATGGAGCGCCAAAATAGTTATACAAATATGGGATGTGGAAAGAAGGTTCGTTACCCATCGAAAACTGTCCGACAAGGCCGGTAGAATTAGACCCATTCACAAAAAAATCGCTTCTCTTCATCCCTAAAGGCTCCCTGAACAATTGGTCCAAGCGATCTTCAGCAGCTTTTTTTCCTCCAAGCAACTCCGTTAATCCTTCGATGTCATGAGGTACATCCCAGGCGTATGTCCAGGCGTTATTTTCATCATAATAATCACGATACCCTTTCCCTCCGGCAGATTTTGGATTTATATCTATCCAATCTCCCTTATCATCTTTTGGCATAAATAAGCGGTGTTTTTGATGCCATAGGTTTTTGTAGTCATTTCCCTTTTGCGAAAATTTTATGTAATCTTCTTTTTTCCCCAACTCATTCGAAAGTTCTGCTAAGGACCAGAAATCATAACTTATTCCCAATGTTACGGCGACAGACTGTCGCTTTTCAAATGAATCCATCATGGGTTCAGTTTCTTCCTGTCCCGGGTGAAGTGCCGGGAAATATCCATTATCATGATAGAAATCATCAATTTCCAGCCTGGGAGTTCCCTGGCGCCAGGGTATAAAAGTCGCTTTTGTCATATTTTTCTTAATCCCCTCATAGGCCTTATTGACATCGTAATCCCGCAAGCCCTTTCGATATCCGTCAATAAAAATAGCTGAGCTGTGATAAGAATTCATACACATATGATTGCCATGCACCTGTGGAAAAGTAGGCATCCAACCACTTTGTTCATACATCAAGGTATATGAATTCAGCATCTCATTTTCCATTTGAGGGCTAAGAATTGTCCGCAATGGATGCTGAGCCAGATAGGTATCCCAAATCCAATCGTCCACATAAAATGGCCGGTCACTTTTATGTACCTTCCCATCGTACCCGCTGAAATACTTCCCTCCTTCATTAATATCTATCATACGTTCGTACGTACGGTACAAGGAAGTGTAAAAAGTTCTTTTCTGAGCTTCAGTTCCACCTTCTACTTCAATCTGATTGATGACTTTTTCCCATTTAAGCTTTCCAGCTTTTGCTAATTCATCAAAACTTATAGCGGCAACATCTTTTTCAAAATTTATTTTAGCCTGCTCGAAACTGATATAGGATACTGCATATTTAATATATACTGTAGATGGCGCATCCTTTGGAAAGGAAAGAGAAAACTTTCCCTTTTCAGTTTTGATGTCCCCACCCATAATGATCTTGTTATTTGTATCGGTTAACACGGCATACACAAATACTGACATCACGCGAGTCACCGGATCGGTTCCCCTTGTTTTATATTTTATTTTCTCCAGGAATGTAAAGGATGTTCCATCGTTTGAGGTGCTTTTCATCTCTCCGGTACCTTTAATTAATATGTTTTTTTTCGCAGCTTCCGGAAAGTCAATTTTGTAAACAGCACATTTTTCGCCAGGAGTAAAACTAACCCGAATGTCATCATCAATTAAATAAGTAGAATACAACCATGGATGAACTACTTCCAAATCATGGTCGATATTCATCTTCTTTTTCCATGAGGCATTGGTGATCTCGCCAAGTGACACCTTCATTTGAAGAATTCCGGCACGACGGTGAGACGTTACCTGAAACGGGAAAGCATCCACCTGATCAGAGATATAATCCTTTTTTACCGGAAACATCCGAATCATCTGATTTGGAAGATGAATGGTCGGATAAGTGGGAACCAGAAAACGGGCAACATTACCAATTGTCGGGTCTACATATTTGGTAAAATCTTCCTGTGCGAAAGATGGAAAAATAGAGCATGCGGAAAGAAGGATGCCTATTATTGATGTTTTAATAGAATGATACATAATAAATTTTCTTCGTGATGAGAACATTGATTCGCTTATAATATTTTTATAAATTTCTTTAGCATTTCAGTCTTTCCGCTTAGGCATTTCTTTGGATGTACTTCATTGTTCTTTCGACTTAAATATTGCGTGTTTTAAAATTTTATTTTCAGCAAAACTCAGCGCATCAAATCGCTGCTGGTCGGTCATAATAAAAAATAAATTAGGCCGTTTCTTTTTTTCTTTTCTAGTAGCTGAGGCATAAGCCATTGAAACATTGTAGCATAACAGGGCAAAAAAAAGTACCACTTCATACTTACATCTACTAGTTAAATTGTCCATTGAGTACTGTTTTTATTCATAATAAATTGCCGGCTTTACGCATTTTGACTGATGCAATAAGGAGACACCATGGCATCTCCAAGGCCCTAAGGCCAATGGATTTGGTGACCTTAGATCTTAGCATCATTTGATTATTTCTATGGTCTGTAATCAATATCTCCTACTACCAGGTAGTTATCATAATATTTCGGAACGAAACTTCATTTCCATGTCCCTGTAATAGGATATGTCCTTTTTCTTGTCCTCCGAAATTTTCCAATTTATTGTATTTACTTAAGCGAACCAATTCCTTATAACTATCAGAATTTCTGGTGTAAACAATAACTTTTTGTCCGTTTAGCCAATGCTCTACATGCATATTGTCCGAAACAATTTTCACCTTATTCCACTCTCCTGCAGGATTTATTTGGATGTTGTCACGTGTGGGGAGAATATCGTACAATGTGGCCATTTTACGGTTTCCATTTCTACCCAACTTTGCATCTGCATGTTTTTCATTATCTATTAGTTGATACTCAAGGCCAAGATAATTTCCTCCTTTTCCCGGATAGGAATCTACTACCATATATTTAATTCCGCTGTTTGCTCCTTCACTCAAACGGACTTCCAGTTCCAACTCGAAATTGGAAAATTGTTCTTTTGTCACAATATCATGTCCACCCTCGTGCTCATCTGTTTTTGCAAGAACGGTTAATATTCCATCTTTTATTACCCAGCCATGTGCCGGGAAGCTTTCAGATTTGATGTCTTTCCAGGCATCTGTTGATGCACCATCGAATAATACAGTCTGCGTTGTTTCTCTGTTTTTTTTCTTTTTTTTCTGTTGGGCAGTTGCCATAGCGCATTGAAAAAATAAAATGGCAAACAATAGCAAGTGTAAGTTTTTGATTTTCATGATTTTGATTTAATATTTTGACTAATACGTCTAATTTCGAATTAAAATTCTTTTCTCTACACCTCCAACAAGCGGAGAGTTTACATCTCTCAAATACCCTACTAATTTCGAACGTAATTCTTCAGCGGTTTCCTTGTATTTAAATCGTTCAGGATTTGAACCCAACAAATTATTTAATTCATATGGGTCATTTTTCAAATCGAACAGCGCTTCAACATTTTTTCCTCCACTCCGATGTGTAGTCATCAGCTTCCAATTTTCCGTCCGGATCATAATCGATGGAACACTTCTATTTTTCCATGACCATTCCGAAACGGCAAAATCATATTTCGGGGATTCGCTTCCTTCCATCACACCTTTGAGGGAATACCCGTCAGTGGGGATTGATTTTATACCTGCATAATCCAGCACCGTTGGAAAAATATTCAGTATAGAAACCGGTGTTGAAAGTGTTTGAGCCGGTTTTATTTTTCCCGGGTAACGAATTAAAAATGGTACCCGAACCGACTCTTCATAGAAATTAAATTTGCCACGCATGCCGTGTGCTCCCAGCATTTCGCCATGGTCAGAAACAAACACCACCAAGGTATTTTCTGCTAATTTTAGTTCATCCAGTTTATTCAGGATCTTTCCAACCCAATCATCAATTTCAGTCACAAAAGCATAGTAATTGGCAATCATATACTGCACCTTTTCCTTATCGTTATAGGGATGTATTACTTTGCCCGGATTGTAAGGCGAATTTTCCCTTCTGTCCTCTATTGAAACAGGCGTTATCATATCCGCTGCCTTATACATTGAGGCATAAGGCTCTGATGGGGTAATAGGCACATGCGGACAATGAAAGGAGGAAGTTAGGATGAACTGCTCATCTTTCAATCGCTCCAACGCATCAATGGTTTGTTTGCCTTGTACAGCCGTTATTGTATAATCGGCCGGCAAATCGAGAACCCCATGAATATCAGCCTGGCTTAATCGCCTTGAAAGCTCACTTTCGGGGATTTCGCCGGAAGGTAAGTATTTGTAATACCTGTCGGTAGGATCAAGTTTGTAGGGAATTGTACCACCATAAAAAGTAGTTTCGTACAATTCACCCGGTTTCAGTAGCCTTTTCTCGAATTTCTCCCGAATAGACTTCACATAAATGGATTCCCAACGAATAATTGGCTCAGTTCCTGTCATCCCCTCAACCGGAGGATTCATATATACTCTTGCCATGTGTTCTGGTGCATGAAACTTTCCATAAACTTCAGTGGTAAATCCTCTCTTTGCCAGAATCTCGTCGAAGGTTGGATAGTAACAATCACCTGCTTTGGCATCTTTATTTTCCCGAATTGTTGTTGTCTCGGTTAATCGTCCGGTTAAAATGGAGGTACGTGCCGGAACACAAACCGGACACGGTGTAATGGCGTTGCTGAAATTAACACCTTCACTAGCGAGCCTGTCAAGATTGGGAGTTTTAATAAGATTATTTCCCGAATATCCCACGGCATCCCAGGCTTGCTGGTCGGTCATAATAATCAGGATATTCGGTATTTCGTTTTTCTGCCCAAATGAGTTAAGTACGGAGCCCAGAATAATAATGATAATTAATGAAACCACATTGCACCTAAAAGCTTTTATATAAATCATAGTATAGTTAGCTGAAATTTATTTTTTATTTTTTTGCCTGATTTCTGTTTTGCCTTGCTCATTGGCTTGCCCATTTCTGAGCGCCATTTTTCGTATTTAATTTTTAGCTCGTTTATTTTATCCTGGTTTTTAGATGCAAGGTCATTTTGCTCAACCATATCTTCTTCCAGATTATACAATTCCAGATTACCTTGTTTTGAATACACTAATTTCCATGCTCCTTCCCTGACAGCCCAATATCCATCATTACCGTCAAAATAAAGTTCTTGATGCACAGGTTCACTTAATTTTCCTGAAATTGCCGGAAGAATATTTTTACCATCATAAATTCGGTCGGCAGGAAGATCTATGTCCAGAGCCGCACAAATAGTAGGCATAATATCCAATGAAATAACAGGTTCATTACTAAGCGAGGGTTTAAATTTGTCGGGCCAACTCATTATAAAGGGCACCCTCAAACCTCCTTCATAAACACTGTGTTTAAAATCGCGCAATGGCAAATTATTGGCGCTCGATGCCCTTGCACCGCCATTATCGGAGAAAAAGAAAATGATTGTATTTTCAAAAACACCTTCCTCCTTCAAGGTATTTATTACCTCGCCAATTGCAATATCCATTCGGTGAATCATTGCCAGTTGAATATCTCGTTTACGGTCGCCTGTGTTAAACATGGCGATATCTTTTTCAGGAGCCTGAAGGGGAGTATGAACCGCATTAAAAGGGAGATATAAAAAGAAAGGATTTTCTTTGTTTGCTTTGTCTTTTATGAATGAACAAGCTTCGCGAGCGAGGTTGTCTGTTAAATAACCAGTATCGGAAATTTGTTTAAGATTGCGATAAATTGGCTGGTGAAAATCGTCCGCACCACTTTCGTGGATTTCAAGGTCGAAATAATCGTGTGCACCATGCCCAAGGAAGCCATAAAATTCATCGAAACCTCGGTTGCACGGATGGAATTCTTCGGTCAATCCCAAATGCCATTTTCCAAATATTCCTGTTTGATAACCCTCCTTTTTGAGTACATCAGCGACAGTAATTTCATTTAGCGGTAATCCAATACGGGAATCGGGCGCTCGATAAAATCCAAATCGCTGTTGGTAACGACCGGTCATTAAACCGGCACGCGTAGGTGAACAAACATATCCACTTGCATAAGCATCAGTAAAAACTACACCTTCGGATGCTAATTTGTCGATAGAAGGAGTTGAAATTGTTGATGGATTCCTCTGGTATCCAACATCGGCATTTCCCTGATCGTCGGAAAGTATAATTACAATGTTGGGTCTATTCTTCGATTTGCTATCATTAATTTTTTGCTTGCCACAACCAGTAAAAATGATTGCAATAATAAAGAAGGAAAGCGCTACTGAATATTTTAAGATTTGCTTCATCATGAAATTTGTTGTTATTCATTTAAATTTCTACGTGAAGAAAAAAAACGACTATTAATTATCAATTAATATAAGTGTAAGAGTATTAACAAGGTATTAATATGGAATTGAATCCGTGGATGAAAGACAACAAGATGGAGAGTTGCAGAATATAATAAATGGCGCTATCTCGCTGTTTATAAAGTTATTAACAATATATCAACAATGAAAAGAGCGAATTAGGGATAGAAGAAATTTATAAATAAAAAATAAAAATTAATCGCTGCTTTTCAGAATATCGACAAATGACCGGTCAAATTCCCGTCCATACATAGCCTTAAATTATTCATGTAATTTTCCGTAAGTAGCCTTTGAATCACGGGTAAGCTTATCAATCCATATCGAATTCGCCACACTCATATCATCGATAATATTCGGGATCTCAAATTTTTTGAATGAATTTATAAAATATTGATCGTGTGAAAGATATAATTTATTCCTCTGTGGTATCTCTGTAAGGATTACCTGAAGTTGTATGATCAGGAATACGATGTTTCATTCACAAATGTAACCAGTATATCACTTGATGAACTGATTACATTCTGAGTTTATCATCCAAATACTCTTTTGTAGTTTTCTACAATCAGTCCTGCGTAGGGTTTAGCCATTTCCTCCAGTTTTTGCTTATCTGCGTCAGATAATTTTTTCAGGTTACGAAGCACAGCCACATTCTCTTCTAAATCATTGACCGATCTGCAGCCGCTACACAGTGCAGACACAGGAAGTGAATACACATACTGATGCAAATTTGCCATGGTAAGATCAGTCTTGCTCACTACATCAGGAATGTCCTTGGTTTTTATATCTTCGGGAGTAGTATCAATGCGCCCCCCCATCATGCTTCCTCCGGCCATGGTTTTCATAGCAATCACGCCATATTCCTTTTCCAATAAAACAGGCAATACATGCTTTTGAAAAGATTCAAAGCTTGGATCACAAACATTTAAAGGCATCTGGACAGTATCAAATTGAATTCCCCTTTTATCAAGGATTTCCAGGAAATGGAGATGCACTTTTGGATTGCTATGCCCTGTAAAGCCAATATACCTTGTCTTTCCTTTTTCCTTGGCTTCGAGAAAAACATCAAGCACTCCGGCATCAAGCCGGCTGTCAACATCTTCTGGCGTCTGCAAAGCATGAATCTGCCATAGATCCAGATAATCAGTTTTCAAGGCCGTCAAGGTTTCATCTAGCTGTTGCCTCACTCCTGCTGCCGTCTTTGCAGGAGCCTTGGACATCAGGAAGATATTATCGCGGTATTTGGGCGTCAGGAAACGGCCCATATACTCCTCAGAACGGCCATCATTGTAACGCCGTGCATTATCAAAAAACCTCACTCCAAGTTCAATAGAGCGTTCCACCATTCGTTCGGCTTCTTTCGGATTTTCTGTTAACCCCAGATGATATCCGCCCAGGCAAAATACAGTCACCTTTTCCCCATCCCTGATGAGTTGGCGTTTTGGTAAAACGTTGCCAAATTTATCTTTTGAAGCGCTGGCCGATGCCCAATCAGCAAAAAGACTAAATGCAGTTATAGCTGTAGTTTTCTTAATAAATTCACGACGTGTTTTCATAATTTTTAAATTCTTTAGTTCAGTTGCCCTTGCCCTACATTTAGATAAAGGCAAGAGTATTATTTAGATAAAAAGATATTTTATTATAATCCTAAGGTTTAAATATGAATCAACTTATCAGGGTCGTATAGGTGTCCCATCTTTTGTGCGTACCTGTGTCCAATTGTAATTATATTTCACTGGAGGATACTTCTTTGCCAATGCTTCATTAATATCCACTCCAAGTCCAGGGGCCTCATTTACATACATATATCCGTCTTTGACAGTTGGTGTACCCGGAAAGACTTCCCTGGCCAGATCAGAAAAATGCTTCATTTCCTGGATACCAAAATTCCAAACGGCAAGATCGATGTGGGCATTGGCCGCATGTCCTATAGGGGATGTATCTCCGGGGCCATGCCAGGCAGTTCGAACATTGAACCACTCTCCCAGTCTCGCCACTTTCATGGCTGGGGTAATACCACCAATTTGTGAGATATGAATTCTGATATAATCATAAAGCCGTTGACTCATTGGCTCAAGCCATTCATGCGGACTATTAAATAATTCGCCCATCGCCAGCGGTACACTTGTCTTCTGCCTCAACAATTTAAACCATCCGATATTTTCAGGTGAGAAAGGATCCTCAATAAAAAATGGCCTGTATTCTTCCACTTTTTTAATCATATCGATGGCATCCATGGGTTGAAGACGCTCGTGCATGTCATGAAGCAACTCAATGTCATCACCGAAGCGTTCCCTTGCTTTTTTAAAGATGTCAATTGTTCCTCGTTTATAAGCCTGGGGATCCATAGTATTATCCTTGGTAGCTCCGAAACCGCCTTTTTTCCAGTCCGGGTTAGCTGATAAATGCGTGGAGCCATATCCGCCAAGCTGAATACGAATATTTCGAAAACCCATTTCCTTGTATTTCTCCACATTATCCATTACCTCCCCGGCCGATTTTCCTGAGGCATGTGTATAGGTATCCACGGCAAACCTTGTTTTGCCACCCAGCAATTGATATACCGGCATTCCGGCCATTTTCCCTTTGATATCCCAAAGCGCCTGATCCAGGCCGCTGAGGGCATTATTCAGTACGGGGCCATTTCTCCAATACGAACTTACGTAAGCGGTTTGCCAGATGTCTTCAATATTAGCCGCATTCTTTCCTTTACAAAAATTATCGAGGTAATCAGTGATGGCAGAGACTACCGTGTGGGCCCTTTGGGTGAATGTAGCACAGCCTATTCCATACAGCCCATCCTGATCCGTTTCGACTTTTACAATTACGAGATTGGTTCCATAGGGGGCCGTAAGGATAGCCTTTACTTTTGTGATCTTCGCGATTGGCAGATTCAATTTATCCTGAGTATCCTTTTTGTGATTTCCCAACACATTGCCCGAAGTCGCCAGTGGCAGCAGCAACATACTTTTCAAGAGGTTTCTTCTTTTCATCATGATTTATTTGCGTTATAGGTTGAAAATTCACTGGCTTTAACTCACATGTCTATATGATATTGATCCAAAAATTGTTTCATCATTCCCTGTACATTATCATATCTCTTGTTACCGGATAAATTATGGTACTCGAGCGGGTCGGTATGCTCATTATATAATTCTGTCCCCTTCTTGCCATCGTCCCATTCGATGTATCTCCAATCTTTGGTTTTTATAGTTTTACCCATCATTTCTCCCCTTCTGATAATGGCATAAACCACATCCCGAAAAGAAGTTAATGGATTTTCCAATACTTTTCGAAAACTTTCCCCCTCTAAATAATCAGGAACATTTTTTAATTGACATATATCTGCAAGTGTAGGATAAAAATCAACAAACTCTATCATCGCATTGGTTTCTAATCCTGAAACATGCTTATCGCCATTAACAATTATTAATGGGGCCCTGTGACCCTTTTCATATATAGTCACTTTATTCCACCATTCATGCTCGCCCAAATGATATCCATGGTCTCCAAGAAAGAAAATTATCGTATTATCCATTAAATTTTCCTCTTTCAAGGCGTTGAGGACTTTCCCTACCTGAGCATCCATAAAACTTGTACATGCATAATATGAACGTAAAAATTCACGTTTGTCTTGATCTGTAAATTGATTAAAAATATCCTATGACCGCCAAATTAGGGTGTTTGCTGAATATCAACATGTTATGCTCTGTTTTTTTAATAAAATCCACAAAAAAGGTTGACATTTGCTCAGAAAACGCAACATTTCAATTGATATAAAC
>SDBV01012789.1_pt1 | contig 10717 bp, 9 predicted proteins | sample 2277081 | NCBI WGS metagenome assembly SDBV01 (sample SAMN10402039, study PRJNA504765) | marine sediment metagenome | isolation source: marine sediment core GS10_PC15, 223 cmbsf | place: Arctic Ocean: Southern Knipovich Ridge | collected 2010
CCTTCGGCTCTGGGTCGTTGTCGAACTTGAGCTGAAGTAGCGCTTCGAGATCCGATGCGATCGCAACAGTCATCAACCCTCCCGCTTGTTCACGGTGTAGACGGTGGTGTTCGTATCGTACTCTGTGGGATCCGGTCGCCAGTAGACCAGCTCCACCACCGACAGCACCGCCTCGACTGCGCTGTCGTTCTCGGTCGCTACTTCGGCGGCGAACACAGGCTCGACCGCCAGCCCAGCCTCTTGCGCCGTGTCGATCTCCGTCGCCAGCTCGACAGCCAGCACCGGCTCGGCCAGCAAGGACGCCTCGGTGCCGCTGTCGATCTCCGTCGCCAGCTCCGCGGTGAAGTCGGTACGAAGGGTGGCCTCGGTCGCTGAGTCCGTTTCGCTCGTTTGCTCGGCGTCGATGAACGGATCGGCCGCAAGGGTCGCCTCTTGCGCGGAGCTGGTGTCGGTAGCTACCTCGACAACGAACACCGGCTCGGGAGCCAGCGTGACCTCTTGGGCGCTGTCATTCTCAGTCGCTACCTCTGTCGTGAATCCAATGTCGGGACCGAACACCGAAGCCACTGCGTTGTCGTTCTCGGATCCTTGCTCGACGGCCAGCACAGGCTCAGCGATCAGGGTCGGCTCTGCTGCCGTATCGTCCTCGGTCGCCTGCTCGACCGAGACGACCGGCTCGATCGCCAGCTTGATCTCCTGGGCGCTATCGACCTCGTTGCCTTGATCGACTGTGATCGCTGGCTCGGGGAGAAGCGTGGCCTCTTGCGCGCTGTCGATCTCGGATCCCTGCTCGACGCTTACCAGCGGCTCGGGGAGTAGACCCGCCTCGGTCGCGCTGTCCGCTTCCGTTCCTTGCTCGACGGAGACGACCGGCTCAGCAGCCAGTACCGCCTCGGTGGCCGTGTCGGCTTCGCTGGCCTGCTCGGCAAAAAACTCCTGCTCGTTGAGGGTGTCCAACGTGGCCTCTACGGCGCTGTCGGTTTCGCTGGCCTGCTCTGCGCTCAGCACCGGCTCGGCTGCTAGCACCGCCTCGGTAGCCGTCTCTACGTCGGATCCCTGCTCGACGGCGAAGACCGGCTCTGCGACGAGGTTCGCTTCTGTGCCGCTGTCGATCTCGGAACCAAGCTCGACCGTTACGACCGCCTCAGAGCGCAGGGTTGGCTCCTGGGCGCTATCCGTCTCGGTACCCTGCTCGCCCGTCAACACCGGTTCGGGGAGCAGCGAGATCTCCCCGGCACTGTCTACCTCGCTAGCTTGTTCGACTGCGACCAGAGGCTCGGCTGCAAGGGTGGCTTCGGTCGCCGTGTCTGTCTCGACCCCCTGCTCCACCGCGACGACAGGCTCAGCCAGCAGCGTCGCTTCCGTGCCGGTGTCGGTTTCGGTCGCTTGCTCGGCGTTGACCTCAGGCTCGCCGCCGCCTACAGCGAACTCGTCGTACCAAATGAATCCAGTAGCGAGTCCCGCGTCGTCTATCGCGTCGTCGCCGCCCGCCGCAGTGTTGTTCTGTTCTGTACCCGAGGCGTCGTCGTATAGCAGGCCGATATTGCCGTCAGGTTGCTCATGTGCCCTGACCCAATTGATCCGCGACTTAGGGGAGCGGACCGTCACCGTCGCGTCAGTTCCCCAGGTGGCCCCGTCGTCGGTGGACACGTCATGCAGCAGGTTGGAGTTGAGACTCCCCGACGCTGGTTCGGTGGCAAAGAAAGCGTGAAAGTCTCCATTGGTATGGCGGATGATCGACGCTATCGGCTGGCGGCTCTGACCGAAGCTGTTGGCTACGTCGTCGGCGTCGTTGATTGCCGCTCCCACGGTTCCTACAGACCCGCCGGACCCTACGGTGATGACGACTCCTTCGAGGTCGCCGTCAGTAGCGTCTTTCCACGCTATGAATACCTTGTTAGAACCGTCGTTCCAATACTGCGGTTGGGTACAACCCTGCCGGTCATCGCTGGTGGTTCCCACATTGGCATCTACTACTGTCCCGGCGTCGGTGGCAGCAACAGACCCATCGAACAGGTCACGAATAGCGTCATCGGAACCACGGATCGTCTTCCCCAACAGATCGCCTGTTGGCTGATCCACGCAGAAGAGGTACACATTGTCACTGTCTCCGAGGACCCCGACCACGCCCTCGATGTCATTGCTCGCCAAGTCCCATACAGGGAGTGCCGTACCCCAAGTACCACCCGACGAACGGATGTTGAACCAAACCTCTTTGTCGGTAGCCGTGTCGCCTGTGAACGCCACCAGCAGGGTGCCGTCAGAGCGGAGGAACCCTGTTATCTGCTGGTCGCCTGCGTCGGTGAGAGCCCCGTTGTCAACGGCCTCGTCAACGGTGGACCAGTCGTCGGGCGTGGCGTGGTCGCTGGTATTGAAAATGTGGAGGACAGCGGCGGCGCCTTTGTGCTGGAACGCGTACAACTGCTTATTCGGGGCGTCCTGGACTATGTGGAAGCCTTCAAGGTCAGTAGTACTCGGCCGGGCGGCTCCGTCTACCTCGGCCCAGGTGTCGCCTCCATCCGTGGATTTCATCATCGCCGCGACGACGTTCAGTGCGGTGGGTTCGACCACCAGGTACTTGGTGCCGTTGCCGTCCTCGAACGGACCAAGCTGACCGGGGTTCTCGGGGTAGACCCCACCGATCAACCCTGCCGGCTCGTTGACCGTAATCTTCGGCAGGGTTGGATACACGTCGAGCACCGTTCCGTCATCCCTAACCACCCGGAACTCGATGGCGTCACCATCGTCTAGGAACAGCGGGCCGTCACCAAAGCGGTGGGTGAGAATGCAGAACTCCAACTCGACCACAAGATCAGCACCAATAGCCACGTCGGTCCCGGTAACGCCCGACTCCCCAACACCGTCACCATCGGGATCGAAGGTGGCGCTTGACGTGGTGAGCAGGCTTGTCGAAGCCGCCGCCTTGTCAACGTACTGCTTCGACTGCACAGCCTCGATCCGGTCTACCGCCGTTCTCGTTGTCCAGTCAATGAGTGTGGCAACGGCATCGTTCCACCCACCCGCAGCGAGGTTGTACTGAATCTTGAACCCGTCCGTGACGGGCAGCCCTCCGGTCTCTTCAACCTCTACCCGCAGTCGTCGCCGTAGCTCCAAGTCGTCGGTAGTGGGGTTGACGTTCTCAGCAGCCAGCCAGCCGCCATCGGTGTTGAGGGCTGTCGAGTCGTCGCGCCATCTCCAGCCCTTCATCTCAAGGGTGACAGCGGGTACCGCTGTCGGAGACAGGCTGAAACAGACCATCCCGTTTTCTTCGTCGGTGTCGATAGTCCCGTCGGTGTCCCCGATCGCCCCCGCGGTAGCGAGCTCCCCGGGGGCGTACGCAATGGCGCCGTCCTGACCGATAGTCGTGTTCTCGTCGGCCCGCTCCAGAATGTTGGCAAGGTTGGCGTTAGTCCAACCGGCCTGCCCATCCGCTTTACCGATCGACGACACGGCGAAAACGAGGCCGTCATCCTGGGTCGTATCCACCCCGCCGGGCACGCTGAACACCGAACTGTTGGTGCCCTTGATCCCCCCGTCGATAGCCTCGATCGGACTGCCGGTCGCGACCGCCCCACGGTACGTGTCCATGTAGCCAAGCTGGTGGTTGCCTACGTCGGGGACAGTCGGTGCCGACTCCGAACCGCTAGCGGCCCGCGCCCAATACACCGAGCATCGAACCTTGTCGGTCCCGCCTCCAGTCGTCGCCTCGGTGCGGATCAGTGTCCACTCGTCGGTCGGCGTGACTACTGGTACGGGATCATTGCCGTTCGTGTTGACGAACAGCAGCCCAATATCGTCAGCCTGGTGAGTAGGCCAGGCCGGAGATATGGCGCTGGGGCTTTCAGCCTTTGTGCCGTGAGCTACAAAAGTAGGAATGGCCATCGACTAGCCCACCCCCAATGTCTCTGTGCGGTGCCTTAGGTGTGCTTGCAGCGACAACACCGCAACGCACACTGGATCCTCCGATACCGTCTAGTACCTCGAACACCTGGGTGCGGCAACGCCGGACGTTTGACCCCCATTACGTCGCGGTCCAAATGCCGCTCGGTGTGCGGAAGTGGAACGTCTCGCCGTTGGTCGGCACCGTGGCCGTGGGGATGGTCAAGTGGACCGGGATGATGTTGGCATCCGTGCCCCCGGTGGTGTCGCTGTCATAGCCGATGATGGCCGCCGAGATGTTCTGCCCCGACTCCAACAGGCCGAAGTCGAAATCGGCTACGTCGAAGTCCTGCTTGTCGCCCGAGTCGTCCACCACCGGGTCGGCCACGTCGGTGTCATCCCACACCAGCCGGGCGTACGACGCCACCGTACATTCGGTGTTCGCCGCCGCCAGGATCGCCCCGAAGTCGTCGTAGTCGATCAGGACCGACTCGGCCTCGAGGCCTGTGTCCTGGAGCAGCATGACGACGAAGGCAGCGTTGGCCGGGTCGTTGGCGTTGACGCGGATGGCGTACTCGTTGAGCCGGCCGAGAGCAATGTTGAATATCGCAGCGCTCACTCGCCAACCTCCTTCCACTTCTTGGGCTTGGTGCCGCCGTCCTCGCCGCCACAGTCGGTGCAGCGCCACTTGGAAGCACGGAGCCACGACCCCTTGCGGATGAACCGTCGATTCACCTGCACGACTCGCTCCTTGGGGCAACCGTCCTGATGGTGTACGTCCTTCTTGGCCATGTCGATTCTCCTGTCCTTGGGTCCGTAGCGGGTCGGGATCTGGGCGAACCCCGACCCGCCAGTGAACTACCCGCTAGCTGTCCAGTACTCCTTCGAGCCTGGCAGCTCCTTTACCGAACACAGCCATCCCGACAAAGAACTCGATCCGAGTCCTGAGTACGGGTGACGCGTCGATCTCACCGAGATCTCGCACGTCTACTCCGCCGTTGTTGAGACCCGAGACGCCAGCCTCGGACTCATTCCCGGAGAAGTGGACTGCGTAGATCGAGGACGTGATGCTGGATGAGCCGGTCGTCTCCGTCTGCGGCAGGATCTCCACCCCGGCCAGGTCGTCGTCAAGGACCAGCATCGGGATCCCGTTGTAGAACTCGACCACCCGGCCGAACTCATCACGGTCTCGCTCCCAGTACTGGAGACGCCGCGCCGACTGGCGCAGCCTCAGACGGATGCCCTTCCGCATGTAGAGCGCATCCACGTTCCCGTCAACGGCTTCGATCGTCTCGTCCAGTTTGTCGAGGAACGACTGGCGAGCGGCGTCATCGGCACCGATAACAGGCAGCCCGTTCGTCGCGGCTGTGATGACCTGGGCGCCGGTGAGACGCTGGAACAAGCCATCGAACTCTTCCGGGTTGGTCCCGAAGTCGCCGTTGATGAACGCGTCCTGGAAAGTGACGGTCGCAGCCTTGACCTTCATCGTGGTCTGGATCGCCCGCTGGTCGTTGATGTTGCTGCGGGTCTGCTGAATGAAGGTGTCCACGTCGGCATCGCCGCCGAGAATGAACAGCGTCTCGGTCTTCTGATTGACGGTCCCGGTTGACTCCGTGTAGCCGGTGTTGACGGCACGGAAAGCCGCTCCAGGGAGGGTCAATTCCTCGTTGTAAGCGTAGGCGTTGCCCTCGATGGGGATCAACGGTATGCGGTCGAGTACGAACCCTTCATAGATAAAAGTCTCGATCACGCCCTGCTGTAGATCGTCCTCCGAGAGCACGGCGGCCTGTGCCAGAGTGAGCGCCCCGACCTCGGACATGAGGATCGAAACGAACTTGCACCAGCCGAGTGCCTTCGCTCTGAGCACGATCCCTACCGCCACGATGACGGCAACGATGAGCCACAGATCTTGCACGATTGTCTCCAGTCTGCCGGGGTCTACCCGGCCTCTGCTTTGGCTTTGTACGCACGTTGCAATCGCTGCTGTGGCGTGATGTTCTCGTCCTTCTCGGTGACCGGCTTCTTGGGTCCACCGTCACCATCACCGGTGACCTTACCTGACTTGAGGTAGGGCTTGTCGGTAATCAACTCATCGATCGCTGCGCTCAGGGCCTCCCGGAACACGATCATGTCGGCTTCCTCGGCATCCGGATCCGGAACGTCGAAGGCCTCCAAGTCGAGTAGCGCAACCGCGTCGCCCGGGGTGTGGAGCTTCCCCGTAGCCACGGCCAGGATCTCAGTCGCCAGCATCCGATGTTGGAACTTCGCGGCCGTCGTGTCGGTCGCTTCCTTGGCTGACTTCTTGGCGGCGTCTCGCACCGCCTTCTCCTGATCGGACTGGTCGCCGTCGGTCTTGCCCTCGATCTCGCTCAGTGCAGCCTCGGCTTCCTTGGCCCGCCGTTCAGCAGACCGTCGAGCCTTGCCCTCTTCCCGAGCGGACTTCTCCGCGTCCTTGCGAGCATCGCGCTCTACGTCGAGAGCGGCTTTCCCGGCGTCTCTCAGCTTCGACTCGTCCGGCTTGCCGTCGCCGCCGTCGCCGTCACCGTCACCGTTGCTCCCGCCCTCGCCATCATCCATCGGAACCCGTCTGGACATCGCGTCCTCCTGTCGTATCCCGGGATCGCCCCGAGTCACGCCGCGATTGTAGGCAGGGGAGACTCGAACAGCATCGGACCCCAAGAGGGAGCTTCCTTGAGCGTCACCATGTCGTCGAGACTCACGCTCCCGTCGTTGATCGCCGCCGCCTTATCGCCCCATAGGGCTTTTTGCTGAGCGGGATCCTGAGCGTTCATAATGGCTTTGCCGTCTGGAGGGGCGAACCGATCAGGGACGCCGGCCATGATCGGCTCGGCTGTGCAGCGACAAGCGCCGTGGACAGGGAACGCATCACCAGTCGATGACTTGATCCCCGCCAGCCCCGCGCAAGCGAGACAGGGATCACCGCTGGAGACGCGATAGAACCCCGACACCCGATCGTCGCTCATCATGTCCCGTTGCGCTGATCTCGCCCCCGATATGACCTCTGTGCGAACCGTCCGGACTGTCCTAGCCAGGCCCGCTGCTGCGATCGTCGGGATCGACGCTCCACGGCCTGATGCCAGCTTCATCGATACCGACGAGAGGGCAAGTACGTCAGCGACAGGGCGCCCATCCTGGGTGAACCCCGCAAACAGCGAAACATCTACCGAGAAGGGATCGTCCACCCCCGTCTCAGAGAGCGCGAACGCCGACATGAACACGCCTGCGAGAGTCGCCGTCTGAGTCTGAGCAGCGGTGACGACCAGCTCGACCGCCGCCAGCACAGGGGGCAACGTCTCATCGATGTTGGTGGGATCTACCCCGCGCCACATCTGCCCCGCCGTCGCTGCCGCCGAGTCGCGAACGCCATTCAGAGCGCGGCGGAAAACGTCGGTAATGGTGCGTGAGCGTTGGAGGGACGCCACCTATGTCAACTTGAAAGCTGCCACTGTGACCGACGTGATACCCGAGTAGGACACAGCCACGTCTCCGGTGAACCGCGCCCTGCTGCCGAGCCGGATCATGGCTTCGTCTCCGTTTCCGACCACCACATCAATGTCGGCGTCAAACGACTTAGCGCCGGATGGTCCCGCCGAACCGGTGTCGTCCAAGGTGACGGTGATCGCACCGCCGCCGCCGTTCTTGACGTGCAAGAAGGTGGCCGATCCGTCGTTGATAACGGTGTCGCCGCCCGCGTCTGCCGCGACGTATGCCGCCAGGGGCGTGACTCCGTTGATGTCCACATTCTGTACTGATATCGCTGGCATTGGTTCCTCCTAAGTCGCCGTTACTGGGTCTGCTACTTCACCGTTGCTGGCGATCGCCGCCTCGTCAAGCGCCCGCGCTAGACCCGCTGCGATCCCCGCAGTTTGGGCGGCTTCCTCAGCCAGCATGACCTCAAAGCGAGCGATCTGCACCTGCGTATATCCGAGGTCCTCCCAAAGCTGCTTGAGCGGAATCCCGACGGTGCGCTTCTTGATTACCGCATCGACGTGCTGAGACTCGGTGCGCGTCTCGGCGTCTCCCCATATCGTCTCCGCAAGCACGTCCTCAGATCGGGCGTCGTCCTCGACCTTGAACCCGAGACGCACGACTTCCTCCCAGACCTCCCCGAAGTACCGCTCCTTGCGGATCACCTTCGCGACCAGTCCGGACTCGGCGCTCTTGATCGACTCCCCCGAAGGGAACTGGCCCCCGATGAAAAAGTAGTGCGGCGGGGTCTTGGACTGAGACGCTATGTGTTGCACCAGCATCTCGATCCCGGTCACGAACGACTTGAGATCGGTCACGTCGAACTCGCCGTACTTGGTTTCGGGATCCTCCGAGTACCAAATCCGGTCGATGGCGTGCTTCCACACAGCCGCCTCTTGCTGGTCCGCTGGCAACGGCTTCCCGTCGTCGTCGTACATCGTCGGGATCTCCAGCCCGGTCGCCCACCGTTGACGGAACGACTGGAACTCGGACGCAACCAGCATGTCTGCGATGAGCTTGTTCACGGCATCCTGCATCGGGACGACAGCCCTGATCTCCGACTGGCCAGGCCGTAGCAGGCGAGGCTTGTTCACCAGCGGGACGATCGGGACCACACCGAGCGGGTTAGTCAACTGCGAGTCGTCTCTTTCGGTGAACTCACCGCCCCCGTCGAGGCCCGATACCGACGCAGACCGCCGCCACTTCCAGATCACGTCGGGTAGGTACAGATTGACGAACAGATCACCGGTGAAGTCATCCGTCCAGACCTTGAGCGCAGCCGTCCGCTTCGACACGGACCCCGACTCATGGGCGACGATCACCTGGGCTGGATGCTCGACGGTAATCTTTGCCAGGTCGTCCTCCTGCCACACCATCACCGCAGCGTTCGACCAAATCAGCGCCTCCAAATGCCCCTGCTGCGAGAAGGCGTCGAGCTGGTTCCGCTGCCACATCGCCCAAGCGGCCACATCGCCCTGCAGGCGCTCGTCGTCACTCCCGAAGCGGAACCCCTCGACGTTCAGTCGTTCCTCCGGTGCATCGACCACCAGCCCGCACCAGTTATCAGCGAACTCCTTGAACAGATCACCGAAGATCTTGCGGAACTTTGACGTGGCGAACGCCAGCCGATGCTCGCCCTCGTAATACTGGTCATAGATCGCGGTGGCCTCAGTGCGTTCCTTGAGCGCCTTGAGTAGACCGTCTCGCCACCACTCCGGGGATCCCGCTGTCTCCTGTTCGCGAGTGGTCATGCTTCCCTCCGGTCGGCGGCCGTCTTGATCCGGTGGCAGCTCCGACATCGCGTCTGCAAGTTGCGCTCGTCGTTCGTCCCGCCGTCAGCGACACGCACGACATGATCGACCTCAAGGTGGTCGGTTCCTCCGCAGTCTACGCAGCGGGATTCGTCTCGACGGATTACTCGCCGGCGGATCTTCCCCCACTTGGCGGTCGAGATCCCGTAGCGGGCCCTGAATGGTGTTCGGGGTCTGGCGTGCTCATCGCAGCGTGATCCCTGTTCGATCAGGTTGGCGCACAGCGGCTCCAAACACGGCCTCATAGTGACTTCATCTCGGAACTGGATTCAGCGTACCGATCGAACATGTCGATCCCGATGACGACCGTAACTGCGGCGTCGATCTTGTACTCGGAGTCCGGAGTCTGCTTACGGATCGTGACGTGGCCCTCAGCGACGGACTTGGAGATCGCATTGCGAACGTGACGCCTCACCGTCTCGTTCCCCGAGTGCCCGAAGTCGCCCTCCTTGATCCGCTTGTAGGCCTCGGTGCAGGCTGGTCCCATGCGGGCGTTCGTGACTTTCCACTCCAGGACTTTCCGCCTCCCATGCTCCTTCTGCCAGGCTTGGATCTCAGAGCGCCAGTACGCAGGGTCGCAGCCCATCCGGATCACCCGGTAGCGCTTGAACAGATCCTTGACCTTCTCATCGACGTCCTCGCGATCCACCTGCCAGGTGTCGGGATCCTCCGGCTGGCGCTCCCACACGAACGTCTCGATCTCGATCGGGTGCGGACCATCGGCACGCATCACCATCAACGCCGTGGCGTCGTCGTCCACCGACCCGTCGAACGACAGCACGACGGGGATCCGCTTCTTTGACTTCCTTGGGCGCTCCTGGCAGGAGTCCCACGCAGCCATATCCATCCACCGAGATCCGCCGTGGGAAACCCACTGGTTGAGCCGGAACCTACGGAACGCCGCTGGCAGAGATCGACGCGCCGACTGCGTCAACTCGTCGCGATCCAGCACGCCCTCAGCGAGCGAAGGGTTCGCCTCGAGCCAGCCAGACTCATCGAACAGCCCGACCTCGGCTGGCTTCCCGTCGTCGTCCTTCCGATCGGACGGCTCCCACCACGCCATGAAAAACGAGTCGTCGCGGATCTCGTCTGAGGCGATCGTCTTGCCGTACTCATAGAGACGCCCGAGCAGCGAGTCCTCATGCTCACCAGCGGTGGTGATCCCGAGGATCATCCCGTTCGGTCGCGCTGCCATCCCGAATACCATCGCGTCCCACAGATCCTCGTTCGGCTGGACGTTGACCTCATCGAACACGACAGTACCCGCCCTAACCCTCACCATTCCCCTCTTCCATCTCACTGTTGTTTCCCATACTTCGTTACTTGACAACCACATCATGAGGAAGAACAAGCCCGTCTCTGAGCACCAACACGGCCCTTAGCTTCAATTGAATTGCTTCAAGCCCTTGAGACAAACAGTTGCTTAAATCCAATGCTTCGACGTGGAAAAATGTCTCAGAGTCGGGGCCGATATCCACTACCTGATACTCACTCACTATACGCAATTGTTTCGCTCCATACTTCCACTTTGATACATA
>SDBV01012790.1_pt1 | contig 10716 bp, 11 predicted proteins | sample 2277081 | NCBI WGS metagenome assembly SDBV01 (sample SAMN10402039, study PRJNA504765) | marine sediment metagenome | isolation source: marine sediment core GS10_PC15, 223 cmbsf | place: Arctic Ocean: Southern Knipovich Ridge | collected 2010
GAACATTTAATCTACCAATCTCGTCATTTGTTGACCCAGCTTGTCCTGCTCTTGTATTTTCATAATGGCGTTCAAGATATGGAGATAAATTGAGTAAGTAGTAGTTTAAGTTTTGAAGGCTATTCGCCAGTTTAAGCAAAAGCCGATTGTTAAGAACGCTATCGAGTTGGGCAGCTATCTCATCCTTTCTGATAAGTTCTTCAGTTGGTTCTAAGAGCCCAATAATAACTTCCCTAAGTTTATCTGGTTTTTTGACTTGGTCTTCTGTCAATCCGTCTGCTTGGAGTTCCTTTCGTGCTTCTTGTATTTCCGAGGAATAAATTTCAAAACTACCTGGAGAGTATGGACGTACACTATTTTGGCTCAATTGCCAATCTCCTGCTCCTTCATACCTAAGCGCTTCCTCGCTTGGTAAATAACCATTTCCTTTGATCTCCTTTTCATCTAACATAACTCCTTTCACATAAGCCACTATTGTTGGGATCACTTCACAAAAAAATTGATCCCTCTTTTCTTCATCCATTTCACCATATTCAACATTTAATTTATTAAAAATGGATGGATCTCGCAGAATGTTTTCAACATGAGCTTCGATTTTTATTTGCTCATCATTCGAAAAAATTTCATCTTCAAGTTCTATTTCTTTTGCTTTTAGTTCTTTTTCTTTTTGTGCAATTTCTCCATACTGCAATCTCCGTTCTTTTCTTTTAAATAACTTTTCTAGAAAAGAGTATGCATCAAGGTGGGCTTTATTGATAGCTTGTTCTTCTCTTTGTGTTACGATTTCTTTATGCTGGCTATAATTTTCTTCTGGGTCAAATGGTTCTTTTTCGCTCATAATACATCCTAAAATAAGCCTTTTATTTTTAAACCTATCGCTTTAAGATAATAAACATCATGGCCAATTTGGCCAAACTGTTTCAGAATGCCTCTTTTTTCAAACTCAGCCAAATATCGTTCAGCCGTAGCATCAGACACTTTTAATAATTCCTGAACTTCGTCATTGGTGATCTTGTCCTTTGCTGATTTTTCCTTAATATAATTTTCTAATTTTGATAAATTCTCTTTCCGTGCCTCCACGACTGGGTTTGAATCCTTAGTTTCATCTCCTTTTTTCGCAGCTTTCTTTTTCTTTTTACTTTTTAAAACAAAATAGATTATTACTCCCCCTGCAATTATCCCTAAGATAAAATATAACATTTTGTCCCTCCGATTACCTTAATATTACTCCTATTATCAAGGAGCAACAAGGCTGAAGAATAGACTAGTTTCAATGGCTCAGGGCCCTGAGCCATTGAAACATCTTGCAATTTAACCTGTTATTGAGAACTGTTCCCTTCTTTGTTTTTTAAAATAATGGACACCCTCTTGCGAGAATGTCCATATTACATCTGAAGGCGGGCAAGCGATCTGGCAATGTTACGCTGTGCTTGCGCTTCGTGCTTGTTGCGGAAGAACTGCGTCGAATAGATGGTCGGCCGGTCGAGAAACGACTTTAGAATTGCCAACCGTCCAGCAACGAATGCATCCTCGGAAACCCACTCGTACTCCTTACGAATTTGCCGCTCGTATTCATCGAACTTATCCTCTGGTTGGCCGAGAATGGAAAGATCGATGTCAACGAAAAGCTGGACATCGGGATCGGTAGGAATCGCTTTGTGTTTCGTTGCCATGATGAGCTTTGCCACTGATTGCCCAAAACTGTCAGACAGTAAAGCATTTCTCACCATTTCTATCGCAAGCGCCGCGCTCCGCTCTTCGCTGTCCTTGACCCTAGTGTCGTAGATTGTGTCGTGATACCAGAGAGCCAGCTCAACCGCGTCAGGATTCTCGGCGAGATGTCGAACCTGCTCGAGTTCATCGAGACAGTGCCCAATATGTTCGAGTGTGTGGTAAGTACGGTGCGGTTCGGAATATCGCGCCACAAGATCGTCATAAACCTTGCGAGCATTGCCCTGTGCACCGACACGTTCCCACCAACTCAACCAGCGCTGTGTGTTTCGCTTCATCATCGTGTTGTTCTCCTTATCAACGGTGAATCCGGTAGATGGCACCATGTATAGATTTCGCTTAAATATAACATAATGTGTTCAATAAGTCAATAAACGGCGTTTAACCGCTTTTAAAAACCATTAACAGGTTTATTTCAAACGCCTCACCGCGATGAGGCGTTTAACTAACCGGTTAACCTGTTATTGAGAATTGCTCCTTTGGATTTCGCGAGTCAAAATTCCTTTCAATTAATTTCGTCTTTTCTTACTTGCACTGTTACCGAATTATGGAGTTCGCCTCCGACTTTTACTTTCTTGATTACTTTTCGCTCTAATACATCTATTATAACCATTTCGCCAGACTCATATAGCGGTATAAAAGCAAGAGCTTTATCTTGGGAAAAAGAAATGCCGTGGGGAGTTTTTCCAACCTCAATTTGATCGAGAACCCTGTTTTGGTCGATATTAATGAGGGATACATAGCGCGCACCAATGTTGGTTACCCAAAGTTCGGTATCATCCTTGAAGGCGGCGAATTCTGTTGTCGCACCTGTATCAATATGACTTATTTCATCAAAAGTCTGGACGTTCAAAAGGTATGTAAAATTACTTCCAAGATTGGTAATTACTACTTTATTGCCATCGGGCGATATAGCCCACCCGTGAGGATCAATACCTAGTTTTAAAGTTTTTTGTACTGACAATCTACCCTCTTGATTTTTGAGCAGGGTGACAGAACCGCCATCACCCAAATTAGTGGTAAAAATTTGCTTGCCATCTGGTGTAACTCCTACATATTCAGGGCCACTGTCAACGGGAATTTCTTGTATCTCCTGCCAGAGGGCAGTGTCAATCACCGAGAGGGTGCCGGCTGAAACATTGGCAACATACAAAAATCTGCCATCAGGGCTAAATACCAGTCCGTGCGCTCCTGCCCCGGTCGGAATAGTTTGTATAACCTCCAGACTTTCTGTATTAATAACACTGGCGGTGCCACTGTCTTGGTTGGCACTTGCCACCAACTCTCCGTTTGATGAAGCGGCAATGTCGTGGGGCGCGTGCCCTACCGAGATTTTTTTCATTACCTCTCCTTCCTTCGTCAATACAATAACAACATCGTTTTCTGCGTCATCAATAAAAACAAGTTCTTTGAATTGCTTACTGGGAGAAACCTCTGAATCGCTGAGCAAAAACGCGACTCCAATCACCAGAACACCGACAATAATTACCAATGGAATAAAAAAGTTTTTGTTCATACTATTATCTATAATATTAAAATGAGAAAAATCCTAATGGGGTAACAATCATCTCATCCCTCGGTCGTAAAATCAAAAGAGCCTGACCAGCTCTTTTTTCATTTTACCAAGATTTTTATTAAGCCCACCTATGTAGATGTACTTATATGGTTATTGTTAACAGGTTCATTTCAAACGCCTCATCGCGGTGAGGCGTTTGAATAACAGGTTAACCTGTTGTTGAGAACTGTCCCCAATCATTTCTGTTAACGTATGAGTGTATCTGAAGCTTATCGTGGCGGAGACAAATTTGAGTGGAGCTTACTGCAAGAAAACGTAACCGTTTAATCGCTGTTATGTTCCCCGAAGGGCTAAATTTTAGTTCAACGTTCCAGAAGGGGAAAATTCAGAGTTTGAAAACCCGCCCTAAAATTACTTAACTAATTATTGGTTAATACAAGGACAAAACTAGTATTCTCGTCAGCCTTCAGAGAATGAACTGCATTTTTTTTCATGTAGATAAATACTCCTGATTCCATTGTTATGTCTTTTCCTTCAAGATTAAAAAGGCCATTCCCTTCAACCACATAAACGAATCCTTGTTTTGTAGATGTATGCTCAGATATCTCTGTTCCTTTAGCCATACAAAATAAAGTAATATTAAATTTATTATTTTTCATAATGTCTTTGCTTAAAATTCCTTTTTGAGAATACTCAATGAGTTCGTTTATTTTTTCATTCATAAGAGTTATTTTCTCTTTTTTAATTCTTTCAGAAACAATAGGTACTTTTCTTTTTTCTTGAATAATTTTTGATCAACCTGTTTGAATCTCTTAAGTATGTTATTCTTAATCCTAGGACCCAATGCTTTATCCGCCATAGGATATAGGATATTGTCTTCCTTAAATATATGATCTTGAAGAAGTTCTGCATATCCTCTCGCGTTTTCGATTATTTTATCTTTATTATTTTCTTCAATCCCCTTTTCCAACTTTTTAATAAAACTTCTTCCCAGATCATGTTCATGTGACATTTGTTCTGTTGGATCACAACGCATTTGGACTTCATCTTTAGATAGTTCTATAAACAAGATATCTTCTTCTTTAGCATGATGAAATTTATCCGCATAGCCTCTAACAAAATCAATCGTTTTTTTAAAAAAATCTTCATCAATTTTGTTTCCAGATTGTAAAGAATCGCATTCTTTGAGTAATACATCTATTACCTTTAATATATCTTGATGTTCATCAGAAAGTAGTTTTAATGCTGTTTTCATATACCAATTAGGTTATTTAATATTATTTATATTTTATTGTGTGGGCCCTCAAATGTCGTATAACTCGTTTTTATGTGTAGTGTGGATGTATTTATATGGTTACCTTCAATGGCTCAGGATCTAAAGCCATTGAAGTTCTGAGGAGAACAAGCATCACAATAAATCTAAATATTCCAAACCCATATACCCAGTTTGGACATCTGTAAGCTTCCCAGAACGTAAATGCTTCTTAAAATCATTAAGTGATAATTTGACTACTTCAATGAATTCCTCTTCGGTATTCTGAGGATCTTGAATTCGTTGACAATTCGTGGCGATAAAATGGTAACGTATCCTTGTTGAGTAAGCATCTTGAAAAGCAGTGCCGATAAATTTGAAATTGCCAGTATGACCAGTTTCTTCTAAAAATTCTCTTTTTATTGCCTGAGCCGGCGTTTCGCCTTTATCTACCATACCACCGGGCAATTCTAATAAGACTTGTTCTATACCCGGCCTGAATTGTCTTGCTAAAATTACTTTTTGATCTTTTGATAAAGCCAAAACACTTGCAGTATCCTGTTCAAAATAAATTTCTGTATCCTTTTCTTTACCATCAGGAAGCAAAAATGTCCTTTTTAATATTTTGACAAATCTGCCTTTATAGCTAAATTGTTCTTTAATCTTCGGCCATTTCTTCATATTTAATTTCTTTCTCTTATAATTTTACCATTGGTAACCATTTCCGCAACCTTTTAATAATTAGTATATTTCAACGGCTCACCGCGGTGAGCCGTTGCAGGTTAACCTGTTATTGAGAACTGTTCACTCCTTATTTTGACCTTTGCGATTTTAGAGCAAGAACAAAATTAACCTTTGCTGCATTATTGTCTTGGATAGTATAGATTCCAGCATTGTACATAGCATGATATCCAAAAATAGTATTGGGGATAACTTCAATATCAAAAGCATTGCATACATCATTTAATCTAATCAATTCCTGAAAATCACTGTCATTGGCAACAATTTCCGCATCACCTCTTAAATTAATCGCTTTCAATATTTCAGGATTGATTTTGTCTAATAGAATATCAATTTTGTTTTGAATAGTTATATTCAAATTTTCATTATTACCTTTTCCTCTATTACATAACATGCAAAGGGTATGCATATTTCTTATATCATCCGAGCCTTTTTTAGAATAAGGCTGAAAATGATCTGCTTCTAATTTAACCACTGCATCAATTTGCAATTCTGGATAAAGCGCTGGAGATTTACCACATGATTGGCAAGTAAAATTATCTCTTTTTAAAACCTTAAGTCGTTTTTTGTCAGGTATTGCTTTTCGTTTTTTCATAATTAAAAGTAAATTTATTATAGCGTATAACGTTTCGGGATATCTAACTTTTAGTAGAGACATGGCAAGGCCGAAGAATAGAACATTTTTAACGCCTCAGGTCCTGAGGCGTTAAAATATATTGATTTTTTACATGTTATTGTTAACAGGTTCATCTCAAACGCCTCATCGCGGTGAGGCGTTTAACTAACCGGTTAACCTGAGAACACCCCACCCCCAGGTTGTTTAAAATCAATTATTATCCTTTGGCGGGATACTCGGATCTAAAACCTTTTATCTTTTTATTGTATAATAGCGAATTTTTTAGTTAAATCTAGTTTTGAGACACGAATTGGAATTTGTGTCTCATCTCGAGTTCAACACTTGACTAATTAGTTAAAAATATCATAATATATATCCAGACAAAACAAACTCTGTACTGGAGGTGTATTGCGTTGTTCAACGATATTTCAGTAATTATTATGGCTGGTGGTAAAACAAAACCAGCCTGGCAAGAACAAGGTATCGAACATCCGAGCCTTGCTGATGTAAACGGAATACCAATGATTAGTAGAGTCGTCTCATCTTTTGTCGACGCTGGTGTGACTGATACTATTGTCTTAACTGGAGTACCAAAGATCGCCGAGATGGTAGCCGATTGTTGTCAAGTTATTGCCGACGAAGGCGATATCATCAGAAATATTGAATCAGCCCTAAGAGCAGCCAAGAATGATCTGATAATACTTTCGAGCTCCGACTTACCGTGTCTAACGAGTAAAGTAGCTCGGGATTGGTTAGAGCAATGTCGAAGAGAAAATGATATCGATTTCATCTATCCTATTGCATCGCTCTTGAGCTGTCAAAAGGCATTCCCAGGCGTAAAACGAACTACTATTCCGGTTCGTGACGGTAGTTATACTGGTGGTAATATTCTTATGGTTAGGAGAAATTTTCTCTTAGCCAATCTTGACTTAGCACGATGCTTTTTTGAGTCAAGAAAAAACCCTCTAGCTTTGGCAAAACTTCTCGGATACTGGATCAGCCTCAGATTGGTTCTGAAAATGTTGATTCATTGGTTTCCTCTTGCACCATCGATCCATCAACTCGAAGTGCGATTCGGTCAGATAGCTCATTGTCGAGTCAAAACGTTGAAATGTGATCCGATAATCGCAACTGACGCAGACACGCCAGAACAACTTACGGAAATTCTGGAAATCGTGAAACGAGGAGGAGTATAGGATGAGAAAAATTATTACTGCTTTGGTCGCTGGCGGAATTACTATTGGTGCTTTGTTTTGTTATTTCTGCTGGCCATTTCTCGTTCTTTTACTAATTGGCATAGCATCCCGAGAGCTTGTCAAAGCTCTCGAAAGAGCAAGACTAGCCAAACCATTAGCGTCACTTCTGATGTTCGGGATAGTCGGTATAGTCTTAATAGCTTGGTTCTTACCAACTAGCTATTCAAAGCTTATGCCAGTCTATCTGTCTGTTTCTATAGTTATAGCGCTATTAGTTGAATTGTTGCGTTATGATCGCGCACCAATAAAGAATGCTTTCTGCACAATTGCCTGTATGATTTATCTCGGCCTACCTGCTAGTTTTATGATTCTGATGTGGCATCATTCAAGTAGCATTAGCTTGCCGGATGGAACGCTCCTGATCCTCAGTATTCTGATTCTCAATTGTACTACTGATATTGGCGCTTGGGCTTTTGGACCTTTGGTCGGTGGTAGCAAGATTTGTGAGACCATCAGCCCTAAAAAAACCTGGCGGGGTAGTTTCGCAGGTTTGGTCTGTGCTATGGCTATGAGCATTGTATTAGTGGGATGGCTTGGTCAAGTTAATGCTTTAGTAATGGGGGTTATCGCCGGGGTATGTGCCCCTACAGGCGACTTGATTGAATCAGCTATCAAAAGGGAAATTAGAGTAAAGGACCTTGGCACTATTTTGCCAGGGCATGGTGGCATACTTGACCGCATTGATAGCTTACTCGTTACAATAACGGGTACATTTTCTTTCTTGACATTGACGGGACAATTATAACTTCGATTGTCGAACAATATGAATTAAAAAGCTTAGGCCGAGTCGTCTACAACGCTCGGCTTTTTTAATTTATTTTACAAAATTTTATGTAGCACACCAATTATACATAACTTGTTGTGTAGCGTAGATGCATTTGCAGGTTCATTTTAAACGCCTCATCGCGGTGAGGCGTTTAACTAACCGGTTAACCTGAGAACACCCCACCCCCCCAGGTTGTTTAAAATCAATTATTATCCTTTGGCGGGATACTCGGGTCTAAAACCTTTTGGCTTTTCTTATTAGAGTTTGTATCTCAGTTTTTGCAAAAATTTGACTTTCCTTCTGTTCTGCTATATCAACTATCTTTTAGGATGATTTTCTATAATAAAAAACAAGATATATAAAACTTTTAGAAAAATGCAATATAATATAAAATGAGACAAGATATACTGAAGGAGGGGGGTGACAATTAATGTTGTATCCACTAATGTCGGTTGTGACGACTACTGAATGTGATGGTGTTTGCCCCTTCTGTATGTGTTGGCGGCAACCAGTTGTGTCGATGGACCCAGAGTTAGTCCTAAAAGTTCTCCATGAGGCACCTGATGTCGGAGTAAAAATTGTTGATTTTACCGGCGGTCAACCACCATTCTGGGAAGGACTTAAGGAATCCCTTATTCTCTGTCGAAAGATTGGACTATCCAGCTCAGTCACCACTAGCGGCCCAGCTACTAGAGCGATAACAGATTATGCTGAGTTGGTGGATACATTGCGACTTTCGGTTCATGGGACAGCTGAGACCCAGAATGCAATCCAGGGCGAGGGGTACGCTTCCTATCTCGATCTTTTTTTGAAAGAAGTGCTACCAGCGAGACAGTCATTAAGAACTGAACTGGTGTTTACCATCACTCCTGAGAAATCTAGAGCTGACTTTGAAGCGGTAGATGCTCTTGCCAGAAAGTATCGTACAAGAGTCATCGGCAACTTCGAGCATGGCCAGCACGATTTCACGAGTATTGAGAATCTTATTAGGGAATTCCGAAGAAAAAGATGGTGGGTAGTTAGTCTATCCAAGATCAGATACCTAAAGCGAGGAGGTAATAATCCCGTCAATCCAACCTGCGGAGCACACCGAGTCATCTGCCTCTACGATAACCAGATTGTTCAACCTTGTTTCCAACATCGAAACGCTATCCCCTCGATTCCACTTAAAAAGGGGCTTAAGAATGCATTGCTTTCTGAAACACGCCTAAACTGGGAAAGTCAAACCGGCCGGTGGGACTTCTGTGATGGATGTACCATTTGGTGCTATAATTTAGTCGGTCTAATAGAAAAATGTTGGCGGCGTTACGCAGCCTTTCTCCACCTCCCAACCCTCTTAGGACAAGGCATTAGAGATCAGATTCTATCTTTGCGAGAACGGTCATCCTAAGCCGGTATCATGTTCTGATGCCGGCTATTTAATTTCTACTAAAAAGTTTCAAACTAAGACCATTTTTTGGTTCATCCAAAAAGTTCGAATCCCTTCCTCTGGTTGTGGAAAAACACTAAAATAGGCCTGTTTAGCAATAAAAAAGACCCAAAACGGTTTTTTTTCAATGGCTCAAGGCTCTGAGTCATTAAAATTTTAAAGCATTTTACCTGTTATACAGAACAGGTTCAGTCAAACGCCTCAACCGGTTGAGGCGTTTGACTGAATTATATTCCCCTAATCATTTTCACCCCACCTCCGGGGTGGGATATTTTACAGGTTAGGATATCAAAAAGCGTTAATTTCCAATAATACATTAGAATTGTCAGTTAACCAATGTACACCTACGAGGTGTACATTAATAGGTTAATCGCCAGACAGTTTGTTTTAACCTGTTATCGAGAACTAATTCCATCTTTATCAAAATGTCTTTTTATAAAAGCTCTACCAGAACCTGATTTTAAGTATTTCTCAAATTTAAAGGCAATATATTTATCCCTAATCGCAAAGTAAAAGCCTAACTCGATTGGCAAACGGTTTAATGTTGCTGGAATATAACCCTTCTGATGACGTACAATTCTTGCCTTAAGATTATCAGTACAACCTATATAATATCCATTTTTACATTTTAAGGAATAGATATAATACATACGATTCTCTCCTTCGCAAATCTACTGGCGGACTGCGTCACGCCGTAGCTTCGCTTCGGCGAAGCGATGGCGGAGAGGGTGGGATTCGAACCCACGATGCCATTGCTGACATACCTGCACTCCAAGCAGGCGCACTAGGCCACTATGCGACCTATCCATATCAGATAATCAGGTTGACTAAGAGAATCAAGTTAACCAGTTATCTCGATTCTCTTGACTATCTCAGTTTTCTATTCTCTATTCTCTTTTTTCTATTTTCTAACTTCTATTTTATCAGTAAATAACGTAAAAGCCACCCGGTATTCTGGGTGGCATGGACATGTAAGCGCAAATTGCGAAACTAGTGTCTTACCAGCATGGGATGTTGGCTAATAGTTGAACGAGAAGGGTGTTTCTTCCTGTTGTATCCATTCCGACTTGCTCGCTCAGCAGCGAATTCGCAAATTGCTCGTATTTCTTTGGATGCTCCTCCTCCTATATCATCTTTCATCTGTAAGTGCTGGATCCTTCTCCTTTCGCGGTGTTTCAATCCTACTTTTTTCTCTCCATCGATCCGCATCTCTTCACTCCTTAGTTCTTCCGTAGTACTTACGATAAGTTACGATGAGAACCAAGAAGTCTCCCTATGATGAATCAAAAAACACTGCCAGCACCCCCTTCCTTGAAAATGTACTAACTATTTAATTTATATTATCACACTACTAAAAATAAATGTCAAATCAAAATTAAGGCTCATCGTCAATTACTTTTGAAAGGAGA
>SDBV01012791.1_pt1 | contig 10716 bp, 22 predicted proteins | sample 2277081 | NCBI WGS metagenome assembly SDBV01 (sample SAMN10402039, study PRJNA504765) | marine sediment metagenome | isolation source: marine sediment core GS10_PC15, 223 cmbsf | place: Arctic Ocean: Southern Knipovich Ridge | collected 2010
GTTTCGAGGCAAACCCAGAGCAATCAGCCGCATCGAGACAATTTACATTGCTTCACAATTGTCTGTTATGGTCGAGACCGGCATAGCTGTGCTGGAGGCCCTGGACACTCTTGCCAAGCAAGCTGAAAAGCCACACGTCAAGCAGGCACTCAGAGCTATTCATGAAAAGGTCAGAGGCGGCGGTGACCTCTCACTGGCCTTTGCGAATAGCCCCCACAAGTTCCCGCCTATCCTTTCCTGTCTCCTCCGGGCCTCGGAAGCTTCGGGAAAAATGGGATTGATGCTCTTTTACCAACGCAGCATGTGCATACAACGCCAGAAAAACAGATCGAAACTGAGGCGCGGAGCATATTGAGAAGAATTAGGGAGAGAAGAAATGCCAACCCTGCCCCAGAGGAACTAAATCCATGAATGATTGGATTGCCAGAGAAGCTGAACTGCCGCCGCCACATCAGGACTTTATTGCTCGGAATCGTGATGGTCGCATATTCCAGTCCCGCATGTGCTACGGAATGCACGAACCTTGGTTTACTTATCCTTGCGGCGACAAGGATGCGTCAGACACGATGCCAGATTGGCTGGATGTTACGCATTGGATACCAATGCCAAATTTAGTCCAGGACAAACTAAATCCTCAGTGTGCAACTGAGGTATGCAATTTTACTGAGGATTCCGATGAGTGAAATAATGCACATCCCGGCAAACGATTACGGTGAAATGCTGCGCGAAAGAAAGCGGCTGAGAGCCAAAATCGAGATAGACCAGATAACGATGGACAATTTTCTGGGGCAGGTCGAAACTCTGCTGACTGAAGGCAGAAACCGAGAAAAAGCGGCGTTCCTTGCTGGATGGGATCATTACAATGCCAGTAGATCGCGTATGGATATGCCACGGGACAGGATCGGAGCGTATGACTATTGGCGTGCTTCTGCCGAGGTAGGGCAGAAGACATGATTATGAGCAAAGAATTAGACGTAGCGGTTAGGCTGCTTTTTGGCTTGAAGATGAAAACCCTACGGGCCTATGCGCGAAGTCACAATATCAAGCTTGGTAAGAATAAGGCCGCACTGATCGAAAATATCGTGGACGCGGTCAATAAATGGCAATTGATCATACAGGCGGTGCCGAAAGACGACATAGTTATATCTATTGTGCTTATGCCCAACTCTGCTGCAGGTAAACAGAAATGAAAATGCCCAGAACAGCACAAGAATATGAAGAAATGGCCGAGTGGGTGCGCCTGCACCGCGTTATTGCTTGTGATGAGTGCGGCGAGGCTTTTGTTTGGCAGAAGCATCGGGGCCGCCCCCCGGTTGTTTGTTCGCACGAGTGCCTCCTAGACCGCCAGCGTGAAGGAGCCCGTATCAGGGTGAGGAAGTGGAGAAAGGCCCATGCCTGAATTCAAGCCATGTAGGCACGATGGAGAGTCAATGGTTAGTTTGATGGAGGAACATGGTTATAGCGAAGATGACATGCTGCTGTGCAAGTTGTGCCAAAAACACGAAATCGAAACTCTGCTTGCTGAGAACAAACTTCTGCGCGAATACTTGGAGCGTAATCTGCCAGAGTGCCTTTTGAATAACGAGCCGGATTATATTGATCGCTGCATTCTTGATTCTGTCTCCACTCAGCAGGAGCATCACTCAGTTAGTGGTGATTGCTGGTGCAACCCAAGGAAGATTGGTGATGGTGCGTGGCAGCATTTTTACAGGAGCGGAGACCCTGTCGCCACTCAGCAGAACAAAGCGCCTGTATTGTCGGAAACGGAAACACAGATGGATGGCCCTCAAGAGCAGATTAACGAGGATAAGACGCCCTTAAGAGCAGATCGGGTGGCTTCTGCCGATACCCGTCAGTATCCGGGTGAGTATGCTTGCGGCCCTTATCACGACTGGCAGGGGCCAGATGGCGGAACAAAGGAGTGTACGAAATGCGGGCTGAAAATGGGATGACTCTGCCTAATTACAGCAGGAGAAAAAAATGAGTGATAGCAATTTAAGCGCGAAAGAAGCGTTCATCGAGGCATGGATGCAAGCAACCAGAATCGGTTCCGACAGGTTCAATCAAGCTGTTGGCAAAGATGTGCAATGGAGTGAGGATGAAGAACGAAAGAACGCTTATGCGAAGTTTTTGGAGTGGCGCGACCAAAGCAATGACTCTGCCTAACCACATCAGAGGATGCTGCGCTCTGTGCAAGCACTACAGTCCACCTGCTATGACATTTCACTGGCATGGCAAATGTCACTATAACCCGCCAACTGGCAGGGGCTGGCCTCCTGTGTTACCGGGAGATTGGTGTAAGGAATATAGGGAGCGGGATTCTGTCTGACCAGGACTAGATATGGACATTCTTGAAGAGATATTAAACGGTATCAAACACGCTGAGAGGCTTATTCCTATTAAGCACCGAAAGGGGCCTCACTGGAAGCATAGGAAGTCCAGGATGCTCCTGGCGGCATCTGAGGCCAGCCTTGCATTATATGTAGAAGATGAGGACAATTCAGGAGCTTGTGAGGGTTCCTTGGAGGATTTGATATGTCTAGAGGAACCAACATCAACAAATCGTGGGAGCAAAACGCTGGAAGACCATTTTGGGATGCAGCACTTAAGTATCTCAAGGAGTTCGACGGAAAGGACATCGAAAGACAGCGATACGCCCTCAGATCGGTAGCTCCATATATAAAAAATATGAGAATCATTGACGTAAAAAATGATGCCCTGGCGGTTTTCAAGGAAGATAGGTGGGCAGGAAAGGGGGCGTTTAGTAGGCCCGCTATGGCAGGGACCATTAATAAGGAGTTGACGACAGTCACAACGGTCCTGAACAGGGCCTGTAGGGACTGGGACTGGATACCTCGTGTGCCAAGGATACGGCATGTGAAGGGGCCGGCAAGGGTGGCTTACCCTTTGACCTGGGATGAGCAAGACAAGCTGTTTGCTTATCTTCCTCCGGGTTGGAGTGAGGGGGGCGCTCAGTTCGCAGTTAATACGGGTGTAAGGAAGGCTGAGTTGTTCGGCTTGAAATGGAAGGACAAGGTTGATATCCCGTCTATGGATACATTTGTATTTATTCTCAGGGATACCAAAAATGGCAAGGACAGGGCGGTGATTTGTAACTCTTTGGCGAGGGCGGCTGTTGGCTCCCAAAATGGGAGCAAGTATGTCTTCCCCAGCCATCATCGTGGTGCAAATGGAAACAGGCTGAGTATGTCCAATACGATCTGGAGGACGGCGTGGGCTAAAGCAGGCTTGCCAAGTGATCCCCTCATCCGTAAGGGGATACACAATCTAAGGCATACGTTTGCTCACCGTCTGCGAGCTTGGAGCGTACCCGACGAGGATCGGAATTCGCTCATGGGACATAACAATTCGTCCCTCTCAGAGCACTATGCCTTACCTGACCTGGAACGTCTTTCTGAGATGGCCGAAAGAGTAACAGAAAGAAAGGAGATAGTGGTACTAAGGGCGCATTAAACTATGACTAGTTTAGACAGTGACCTTTGAGACCATTGCTGTATAAGGGCTAGAGCGATAGGTTACAGCCCGATGAAGACAGTAAAGTGTTTTAACGGGTTGATTTTTAGGAACAAAAAAGGCTTCTAATAGCCTGATTAATGGGACCCTCACAAGCAATAATTAGGGTCGGCAAATCGCTGTTGAAGCTGTACTTTCAGGGCAAGAAGTTCCTGTTTTAAGACCTCAACCTCGGCCCTTAGATGGTCGTTGTCCGTGTCCAGTTTCTCGATATGTTCTTGAGCGGCTTCATCGTTTGCTTTCAAAACAATTCCCTCTCGGGTTGCTAGGATCTTCTGCATAATGACGTTCTAGCGCGTCTTGGGCGAACCAAATAATCTTATTTAAGTTATAAGTGAGGTCAGGTTTCTTATCCCACCTGTAACAAGCCTTGAATATATTCCCCTGGGTGAAATCCATCCCCTGCTTGACAATGATGTCTTGCAAGGTTTGACAATCACTTGGCAATGTATAGTAATCCGATGAGCCGCCGTCGCTATAATGTTCTGGAGGAGTCCATTCGTACATGTCAACGCTACAACACAGGCCCCAGACTATGCCATGCTTACAGCGGGGGTTAGGTAAGCCGCCCATTCCACCTCCCATTAGACTTCATTACCAAGGGGATTAGCTTGGGCTGGGAGTCAATTATCATGCCGCAGCCTATTACGGGGCGCTTGAGGTTGGAGTTGTTGTATTCAAAGGCTACAGATTCATCGTTAACTAAACACCCAACTGTCATGCCAAAATTCAATCTCTCGCTATTACCCCAGTACACAATCTCAAACTTCTCGTGGTAATGGCCTTGGCACGCCGACATGCCCATAGAGGTTGTGTAGGTTCTGGTGTTGGCCGAGCGGCCATGATGGAAATAACAAGGCTGTTTATTGGGCAGGGTCTCTATGTGTTCAAATTTCCATGTCCAATGCTTGGTCTTCAGAATATCTTCATAGGACCGAAGCATCTGCTTGGGTATGCCTGCCACCTTTGCCTTGCGGTAGGCAAGCGAGCCGTGATTTGACTCTATAACCGTGACCTTGGGATATAGCTCTTCAACCTTCCATATGACCTCTCTAGCGCGATTTAGTTCGTCACCAGCGGCATATAGGTCGGGATCTGACGGATGAAATGACATCGCGTGCCCGTCGATCTCATCTCCGATACATATGATTGTGTCTGGGTTGTATTTGTCCTTAATTGCGGACAGGAATCTCAGCGCGTCTCTATGCTGGTAAGGCGCGTGGAGGTCGCTAATGCAGAGTATTCTGGAATTAGCCAAACCAAATCCTCTTGAGGCGTCCGTCTGGACGGGGCTGGGCGAATACATGTAAATGCACCCGCCTTGTATCCTGCTTGAAAGCCATTTTGATGGCCTATTCGCGCTCCGTATCCACTTGAGAGGTAGAAGATAATGAGCGCAACCAATACCGTGATCGTAGTTGAGAGGGCGATTCTGAGGGCTTGAAACCAACTAGCCATTACGCAGCCACTCCACCAAATATGCGATACGTTGCTGCTAACGTCAGGTCTTGAAATTTGACTGTAGAAACAGTTATTCCCCATTTACGAGACTGTTTCTGAATGGCTTTTTTCATATCAGTACGAAACTCTGGGGTGCGAATGTAATCCCAGTCCTGCTGTTCAACCATTTCCTGAATGACTCCTACAGCGATATCACCAAGGGTCTCCTGTGCGTCCTCAACATCAATGATGCATTTCTTAATATCGAAGATTGACCACATCAAAACACCCCGACAGACAATCTCTTTGTTGTCAGCAGTAGTTAAGGATTGTTCTTCAAGCTCAAGCGCGGTCGGCTTGACGTTCATGGTGTGTATTTCGTCAATCTCGAACGGCAGATGAAATACGATACCGGGCTTAACTACGCGAACGAATTTGCCACGTCTAAGTAAAACGCCCTCTTCCCATGCGTCTATGAACGTCATGAACTCAAACCATCCCCAGACCTCCTTGATAAGCTCCCAGAGGCCAGAGATGAAGTTGGCGGTCACTCAATGGACTCGTCGTGTAACCGAATCCTTCCCCTGAGCTTCTCTATACATTCCCCATCAATTAAGGAGTTGAAGCTGATAACCTCTCTTAAAAGTCCAAGGTCATTCCAAATCTGATCATCCACGGCAATGGGGCCATCGCAAAATGGTTGTCCAATCGGAGGTTCGACGGGAGTAGATGCACAACTAGCGCTTAGGATTACGAAGGTGATCAGGAATAACTTCATTTTTAAGATCCTGTGTGACTTCTCGTTTAAGGTCTGAATACTTACTTTCTATTTCGGCTTCTGCGTCGGCAGTTTGGGTTTGTCGTTCAGACCAAGATTTATATTTTGCCGCCGTTTGTTTAGCCTTGTCCCTTTGTTTCGTAACAATCTTTAGCCAGCCAACAAGAAGGGCGAATAAGAAAGCGCCAGCCGCAATTAATTTAGCCTTTAGGCCCAGCACTTGTTACTCCCCAAAAATTCACAACAGCTACTTGTACTATTGCGGTCAACGTAACTGATATTGCTCCAACGGCTAAAATGTCTAGTTGTAATTCTGGTTGGCCAAAGTGTGCAATATTCCAGATATAAGCAGAGAAACTAATCAGCCCATTAATTGCGGCCCCTACAGGAATTCTTTTACCAATGACAACATTCATATCGCACCCGTAAATAAGTGAACCATCAGCCAGGTAAAGAACGCACCCAATACGCCTCTTCGCCACTTGTAACCTTTAGGTAACGGATAGCCCTTCTTTTCATTTCCTATCACGGACCAGAAATGTTCGCTGAGGGTGTCGCCCTTCTTCTTGTCGTAAATAGAAAATCCTTCAATTACCCCAAATAGAGCTAACCAAAGTACCCAGAGTTGCGTATAGGTATCATTCATTGCGTATAGACTGTTCGTTGCGGATAGGTGTCGTTCATGCGATTCCGTTGTGCCTCCGTGAAAAATGGTTGGCGTCATCACTTTTCCAATCTCCGCCCCATTCATTTTCTCTGTGTAGGGCCTTCCACCAAATACCGAATTGTTCGTATGGTCCTTTTGTACGGATATATATGTTGTCCACAAAGAGATTTAAGTCTATGGCCAAGCGTTGCTTGTGAGCCGACGCTGAGCGCCCGTAAGGGCCTTCCTCGCCCATCTTCCCGTGACTTCTGGGGTCTCTGTAGGCGTCCCCAAACGTACACTCATAGCCCATAACGTAGATGTGCTGGATTAATTGAGAAACTTGGTAAGTAAATTCACGCTGCTTCTGGCCCCGAAGCATTATTCGCCCCTTTCAACTATCACAAGTATCCTTGCCAGAAGGAGCTTGTTTTCTATGACGGCTTCTTGGGTGGTGTTGAGGGCGGTTTTGATTTCGGTAATATCATCCGCCACTGTTTCCCTTTGTTCCTCAAGTCGGACAAGTCGCTCCTTTGTTTCACTTTGTTTTTGAATCTCGTCACCGTTAGCAGTCACCTGCCAAGATAATCCTGATAACCAAAATATTGCCCCTACTGTTGCTGTTAAAGCGCTCCAAGAAAATGAGTGTCCGTTAATTTTCAGTGGCATTATGGTTCCATGTATTCACCAATACCGAGCGGTAATAAACACATGCAAATATTGATAAATGAGGGTAATTATTACCGGGCGGGAGAATAGGATCATTCATCTTCTTGCAGGCATCGGTAGCCTTCCGATGGGCAAGTCATGATCACGCCATCAACCTTGAACAAAAGCCTGTCCTGACCGATGGCCACAAAGTCTTTCCACGGCAATGGAATCCAGTGACTTTTATCAGCAGTGACAATAGACCCATCACGAATGATGTAGGGCTTCAGAACCATGGGGTTCTCGTAGATCCTGAGTTCTGCCATATAGTCTCTGGGGTCGGCATGGGCCGTACCCAATAACAAGCACATCAGCCCCAGAATGGGTACCTTAGAAATTTCCATAAATCATCCTTTTGAAATCCCTCATGTTCATACATGAATAATCCCGTAAGTCACTTTCACGACGGGGTAAGCGGCCACAAGAACCCCCCTGACATACAGAGATAAATCCATCAGGGCATTTCGGAGGGCCTTGTTCGCGAATAAGGTCTCTTTCGGCGCGTTTATTGCGGGCCTCGAATAATTTTCCGCAGTCACGGTCAAGTTCTTCTGCGTTACGGGTACGCATACTCCCGTCTTCGTCTTGAACCAGGGAGCGCATACAAGCCATTGCTTTATTATTTAGTTCTTCTGGCGTCGATGCACATCCCGTTAAAAATAGGAAAAGTGCCAGATATTTCATTTAGTCCTCGTTATGTTCTCCGGTTATGATGCCGCTATTACGGACTGCCATTTAATAAAACCGGTCCATTTTATGGTGGTAGCGGCTACACCAGTAACTCTTGCTTGCAACTGAGAGCTGGCAACACGAATCTCGGCGCTGCCCGGAAACGTATCTGGGTCATGTGTAACTAGGGCCGTGTCAGTTTCAAGAACGGCGGCTGAAGAACCATTTCTGGAAATACACCCCGTTCTTTTCTGGGTCCATACCTTTGTTCCATCGTCATATCGCATAACAAAATCTATCTCGACAAGAGTGGTCGAATCTTCTGGAATCGTGACTGAATCGAAGTTTGTATTGCTTGCGGTTGCGTTGGTTGTCGTATCAATAAATGTTGCAAAATTAACCGATTGAGTTTTATCAGACTGGCCGAGATCGATGAACTGAAAAAAGCCAAGATTGGCAACAGGGTCTTTGCCAATACCAGCGCGGCCCGTTCCGGTAAGTCCGTACACAATGGCGTCGCCAGAACCAATACCAGCAAATACTTTATCTGCATGTGAATTTGTATTTGGACCAGCTATAAGATTTGCGTCGAACGGGTCTTCTATTGGAATGCCGGACTCTGGGTTTCCTGTTGCCCGTATAATGCCAGCATCTAACATGATGCCAGCACCATAGCGATATACATAATTTGCGTTCAAAACGCTGTTATGTGTGCCGCTATCTGAAATCAGCGTTGTTAGTAAAGTCGTTTCACTATCGAATCGACCAAACTCAAGCTTGTTGTTAATAGAACTACCGCCAAACTTTACAAGCTGCGTAAAGTTAGCCTCGTCTACCTCAAAACGACCCGCAAAAAATCTGTTGTTTCCGCCATTAAACTCCATAACAACACTATTGGCGGGAAGGGCGGCACTAACAGAAAATTCAAAAGCGACACCAATGAATGTGTTTTCATTATCACTTACATGGCCCTGATAGACATGTTTAGTGACAATGGAATTTGTCTGTGCGGTAGATGTTGTGCCAGTTCTATATGTAATTATACCGGAATGATAAATATTTGAGTTATTCCACCCGTCAGAATTGCGATCAATCATAACTCCGATTCGGCAATCAAGAATCTCACCAATTCGGAATGTGTTATGCACGGTGCCGATTGTGTCCGAATAAGATGCAAAGCCCCAGTTAAAACCCTCGATGTGTGCCCAGATGTCGCTGTATCGACAACCAACAACCTCAAGACCAATGCTTGTAGTGTCCGTCCCATCGTCCCAGTCTTGACCAGAGCGAAGAATGCGCACCGACCAATGTGTGCGATAAGTAATTGCTGAACCATCACCGATTTTCATCGCAGTTCCGGTGCCGGTATAAGTCAATCGGGAACCATTGAGTGGGCGAACTGAAATGTCACTCTTGCCGGATGCGATTGTAAGGCCCGTGCTAATGGTTTCATCGGCAGCAAAAAGAATGCTCTTTTCCCCGACAGCGGCGGCATCTTGCGCAACAGTGAGCGCATCAGCCAAACCATTGGGGTAACGGAGCGTGTTGCCGGGATCGTATCGCAAATCTGTTGGCGTGATACCGGCAGAGATTTCAGCAGGAGTGATCGTTATGTTTTTTAGTAAGGCAGATAATGCGGCTTTGTTATTATCTGGTGTGGTAGAAACTCCAGTAACAAGATGTACCAGATCGGTAGCGGTTGGTGTAACCGCACCCATGCTGGTTACTTTTTCGTCAGCCATTTATGACTGTCCAGTTGTCATCTTGGAGTCAACACCAGCCCATCCCATACAGAACCAGTTGGCCCCATCACTCACAACCTCCAGGCGATCCCCGGCTACACCTCCGCTAACAAATGTAACAACGTCCCTTCCCGTGGCATAAACAAGCTCACCAACAATATCCAATATCAATGTTTCCATGATATTGGAGCCGCCATTGGTCACTACTGTGTAATTAGCGCCTGATGCGGCCCCCTTGACAATGAACTTGTAATTCAATCCAAGAGCGGGGGCCGGTAAGGTCGTGACAAACTCTGATGCCGCATTCAGGAAGAAGGTCTTACCGTTTTCTCCCTCTGTGACAGTCTTGGTCGTGGTTAATTCTATTGCTTCATTGGCATACGACCTTCCGGTCTCTTCCCATACCTGATCGTTGAACATGGTCAGGGTTAACGAGTCTCCAGCTAACATGGCAAAATCAACTTGATTGTTGAGAGAGATGTTTGCGTTGTGCGTGATCGTTATTGTCGATGCGCCAAGAATCTGGATTACATCCCCAACCTCACCATTATTGAAGTCTGTTATTGCCGTTGTACCGGCAGTGATGAAGGTTTCTGACTCCCGAATAGTCGGGGTTGCATCAGCGGAGGTAAACGTAACAGTAGGTCTACGAGATGCCCTTGGCATCCGTATCTTAGTAAACGTATCTACAGTCGCCGCGTCAGAGTCCTTGACGATTATCTTGTAGTCTTCGTTATCCTTACCCCAAAGATCTTGATCTGGTTGCCCCCTTGCGTTAAGACTTACATCCGCACTAGTGCCATTGGTAGAAGCATCGGCATTGGCGGCTGTCGGGTAAGACGCTTTTACTGTAGAATCAGAGGGGTTCTGAATCGTGACTGTGCCAGAGGCGTAAGGGCTTCCAGAGCTGTCAGTAAATTCGGGTCTTGGAATTCCTAAAATCGGGTATGCCACATAATGTCCTTATAATATGGAGTATATAATTATGTTTTTACTAGGGTTATTTATCGGAATAATGGCAACTGCACTTGTTGCCATGGCGCTACATCGCCGCGAGCTGCGGCGCATTCAGGGCGATCCATCGCACCTAGATTATTTGCTCGACGGATAAAAGACCCGGCCATCCTTGGCCGATAATCATTCCGTTGATGGGTCAAGTCCTTGTTCTGCGGTTTTCGCAAACTCTAATAGCAAGGCCC
>SDBV01012792.1_pt1 | contig 10716 bp, 17 predicted proteins | sample 2277081 | NCBI WGS metagenome assembly SDBV01 (sample SAMN10402039, study PRJNA504765) | marine sediment metagenome | isolation source: marine sediment core GS10_PC15, 223 cmbsf | place: Arctic Ocean: Southern Knipovich Ridge | collected 2010
CAATAACAGCTCTTACGTTTTTAGTACCCTGGCTCTATGGTGCAGGGAAGGCACAAGCGGATTTGGTCTCTACTGATGTAGCGTTGGCAAAAGCTGATGTAGCATTAGCTGAAGATATAGATGAGCTTGAGGAAGATGGGTGCAGCCCTGCAAAGAAACATATTACAAGCATAGCTGTCATTAACGAGAAGTTTGATACCTACTATCTCGAACAACAAACAGCGAACAAGGCAATTTTGGAAGCGATAAATGCAAAATGATTAACTCAAAACAAAGAGAAGTGCTTGGTGCTTTGGCTTCTGATGCCATGGTTATAAATGAAAAACTCAGAAACATGGTATGCGAAATCACCGCTGCCAACTTGAATGATTCATTGTTGGAAAATCTTTCAATTCAACAGCAACTATGTTCCAACTTTTATAAAACCGTTGACGACCTGTTAGATAAATAAAAAAAATTTACCTTCCTAAATCCTTGTCTATAAGGGTTTTATGTAATCCCCTAAAAAATCTTCAACTTTTCTGCTTGACTTGCCGAAGTAACCACAGTAAACATAGTTTACTTTTGAAAGGTAGGAAAAATGGCAAACAACAAATTAATCAACGTGAAACATTGTAAGGAATATGCTTTGCAACAAGTCAAGAAAAAACGTCCCGGCTGGCATGCAAGCCGAGTAAGTATACAATTTCTAAATGAACTGGATGCAAAAATCAAGTTACTTATCAACGATGCTATCTGGAAACATCCATCAGTCGGTATAACAATAAAAGATTTTTTTTGAGGAAATGGTTATGGAACGTAAACCAATAAAAGTTGATGAATTTACCCACGAAATTACTCGCAGAGAAGCATTGCGACAGTCTATGAAGAACGGACCTATTTCAATGGGTGGAGTTCTTCGTCAGTTTGCCGAAAAGTTAAATAAGAAATACAAATTTATAAACAAGGAATAAAAAACATGAAACCATTTGATATTGACAAAATCGTTGAAGGGCTAAGTGCTATGTGTACGAAATCAGAACCAACTACTGACGATATGTTTGGTAACAAGGATGATGATTTAACGGTCAAGGATCAAATCAAATCTCTAGCTGAACATATCGCTATTGAGATGGATGCAGTTGACCAACTCAAAAAAGAACATACTCAACGCAAGGAAGCCCTGGACTCAGCTAAAGAGAAACTCTCGAACATCCTTCGTGAAGCCGGGATGGAAAGTTGCAAACTTGAAAATGGCTTAACTCCGAAAGCTAAGATCACTAAGAAATTCTTCAAAGCTGCCGGGGTCAATGATGAAACGTTACATGGTTGGTTAAGAGGGATGCAGCTGGGTGATATCATTATTCCTTACGTTCACTATCAGACACTGCAATCAACGCTCAGGACGTTCGAGGAACAAGGTGGTGAGATATCAGACCAAATTATTAACGTAAGTGCAACGCCCACGGTAACGATGTACGGTAAAGCAAAGTTTCTGGAAAGCAGGAAGGAAGGAAAATGAACTTTCTAACAGAAAAACAAGTTAAAGTAGCAGTTAGAAAAAGCAAAAAGGCTACGTTGGTTTGTGGTATCGAACATTGGAAACAACTATCAGAAGTAACAATGGAAGAGCTGTCTCGATATTCCTTGGGAAAGACTAGGGGAGAAATAATGGGTGTGCGTATGTGTGCATTGTGTGTGCGATATAGAAAGGGTGGTCACTGTACATATTGTCCTGTTAGAAAAAAATCAAAGCATGCTTGCTGTATATATACTCCATTTAATCGAGCGTTGGTAGCATATAGAAGATGGTGGACATCTAAGTATCTCAAAAAACCTGTATCTGAAATTGCTGAAAACTGGCGTAACTGGAAAGTAGCATCGAAAAAAGAATATGAATTTTTGAAAAGCTTGGAGAAAGAATGATCGGCTATTACTACTTACACATTAACGGAGACCTGATTTACAAACCTACGATTGTAGATTCAGATCCATCGTACTTCGATAGTGACTTCGTAAAAAAGTACTGGCGTTTTGATTCAGAAGATAGAAACGATGCTTGGACGATTATACTGGAAGCCTTGATGCTTGGTGCTGATATAAATCGTATAAAAGAACTGTCTAGTAAATGGGGACTTACCCTTGAAGATTTTTGCAAGTTTGCACAAAGGACTCTAGAGCCAAATGAAGAACTGAAAAAAGGAATTGTTATGTTTGCTTCGGCAATATTGGGTTTAGCCGAAGATGATTTTTGGAAACAAACACTAGAAAGGAAGAAAAATGAGAATTACACAACTACAAATTGAAAGGTTTATGAAGCTCGAAGCCGTTGAGATCAATCCGAAAACCAATACCGTTATGATCACCGGTCCTAACGGTGCCGGCAAGAGCAGTGTACTTCAGGCACTGATATCTGTCTTTTGTCCTAAGAATGATTGGCCTGAGATGCCAATTAAAACCGGTGAAGAAACTTCAGTATTAACAGCCAAAACCGAAGAGTTCGTTGCGAAGCTGACGATTCGCAGAAACGGTAAGGATACCTTGGAAGTTAAAACTCTGGAGGGTGCAAAGTACACAGCACCACAGGATTTTTTCAACAGTATCCGAGGCAAATTTGCTTTTGACCCGCTGGCATTTAGTCGGGAAGAACCAAGGAAACAACGACAGATCCTAATGAGCCTTTTAGGTCTGGACTTCTCTGATATCCGGACAGAATATACTCAGTGCCAGTCCGAACGTGCTCAGATCAATTCCAACAAAGGGTTACTGCAACAGAAGGTCGATGTTATTGCTATCCCGGAAGGTACACCGGATGAAGAAGTATCGATAAGTGACTTAGCAACGGAGTTACAGGAAGCTAATGATTTCAATAGGGCAATAACAGATACCTATCAAACAATTAAGGTTGTTGAGCTTGAAAGAGTTAAATTTGCTGAATCTATCGATGAAAATAAACGAGCAATTGAAAATTGCCAAAGGCAAATTGAAGAAAAGCAAATTTTACTTAAAGAAGCACAGGAAAGTATGAAGGTTCACGAACACCAAAGAGATAAATTGCTTGCTCAAAAAGTTATCTTGGAAGAAGCAATCGAGGGTGTTGATCAAAAAGATACGCAAGTTATTCAATCGCAAATTGAAACTGCCGAAACAACCAACCGCAATGTTCACCTCAAGCAGAATAAAAAAGAGCTACAAAAAGCTGTTGAAGCTAAAAGTGTCGAATATGTCGAACTCGGTCACAGGATGAAAGAGCTGGAAGGCGAGAAAGCGACAAGGCTCAGTAAGGTCAAGATGCCAGTTAAAGGGCTATCTGTAAGCGGTGATTGTGTTCTATATGACGATATTCCTCTCAGCCAAGTCAATACAGCCAAGGCCCTTGAGATTTGTATCGCTATTAGTATGAAACTTAATCCTAAGTTAAAAGTTCTCTGGGGCAATGCCAACGATCTCGACGATGCAAGCTTGAAGATTATCGAAGAGATTGCCGAGAAAAACGGTTACCAACTCTGGCTTGAAAAAGTAGATACCACCGGCGAGATTGGTTTCTATATTGAAGAAGGGAAGCTTGTAAAATAGTAGGGCTTGTAGCTCTTGCCCGCTCCTGTTTTTGAAAGGATTGAATGATGATTAAAGATAAAAATGGTATCTTGCACGATTCTCCGATTCACGGGTGGTTTGAATTAAGCTATGCACAGTTTTTAACTCTGCCCCGACTTGTGATGGAGAACATGCCTTTTGAATGGCAAGAAAAAATGAGAGATTTACTTGAAGAATTAGATGACACTTTTGATTGGCGACCAAAAGAAGGTCGGTACTGGGTAAAGCTCCGAGATAGTAAAGGTCATTTTTGCGATGCCCCATTATCGGATTATCGGCACGGCACAGTTGAACATATCAGATTAACCAAGCCCTAAAGAAAGAGTGATATGGATAAACTAAAACTGTGTCCGTTCTGTGAAGAAAAAAAGGATGTTTATCCGGATAGATACCGGGATGGACATTGGAACGTACATTGTCTAATTTGTGGAGCGAGTGGCCCGAATAAAAAAACGGAAGCCGAAGCTATCAAGGCGTGGAACACAAGAGCCTAACCGGCAAGGCTGGTTAAGTGAGCAAGTAAAAACATTTTAACAAAGAAAGGATATTGTAATGGCAAAACAAAAGAATGAAATTGAAAAAAGAACACCGAACGAAATTGTAGTATCGTCTGGTGAAGTGAATGAGATGTTCGGAGAAAGTAAACTCGATACCGGGATCGATTTATCTTTCAACGTCGCTAAAATCATCCGGGAAACTGCCCAGTTCGATTTGGGTAACGAGCAGTTCGAAAAAACACTTACTGGTTACGTCCTGCACATGCACAAAGCAAACCAGTGGTGGAAGGTCCCGTTCGACGAACGTAGTGAGGACGACGATCCGATGCCTCAATGTTTCTCAATTAACGGCATCAGTCCTTGTGGTGGATCTGAAGTACAGAACGATCTCTGTGGTGATAAGATCTGCAAGCTTGATACTTTCGACTCAGGCAAGGACGGTCGTGGCAAAGCCTGTCGCAATACCCGGCGTTTCCTGTTCCTGCAGGACGGTGCCGTGTTGCCGATCATCATCGCTGCACCGCCAACATCATTCGGTAAGAAGCGACCAATGCAACTTTGGATAAACAGTTTCCCTAACAGCGTAGCGATGGCATATCGCAAACTGCCCGATGAACTTCGACCTCGTAATAAAAAAGGCGAAATTACAGAAGTCGTTGACTACTGGCCCGCACATGTCGAACTGTCTTTGGAAAAAAAGACCTTTGGTAACGACATGGTAGCCAGCTTGCTCTGCATCAAGACACTGGATGTACTAACACCAGAGAGCGATCCAGACAAACTGCGAAGAATATTTGCATCGAGAAAAGGATCGATTCCCATCTACGAAAAAGAATTGCGATCGTACATCGAGGCTGAACATGGCGACGAACATGATGACAAGGTTGCTGATAACATACCAATTTAGCATTTTTCCTCCGGATCGGGTGTATTGCGACGTATCTGGTATAGGGTACGTCGCACCGATCTTTTGAAAATAATGAGAGGTAAATAATTTTCTCGTAAATGAAAGGATTTCTCAATGGCAAAAAAACCAAAAAACAGAGTAAAGACCAAAGAGGTTACTGAGAACCTCAAGTGTATGTTGACCGAAGAAGAAATCAGACAAGCTGGGGAAACCACAGCAAGGCTGATTCAGACAAAGGCTTCGTTGGAGAAGGACAAAAAATCAGTTGTGGCAAGTTTCAAGGCAAAGATTGAAGCTGCCGAAGCTGGTATCATTGACCAGAGCAACAAGGTTCGTGATAAGTACGAATACCGTGACATTCTTTGTGTCGAACGACATGATTTTATCAACGGTACTATCGTAGTTCATCGAACCGATATCGATAAGATCATCGAGTCAAAAAAAATGACTCTGGCTGAAAAGAACCGCGAAGAGCTATTTGACAAGTAGCCCGGTAGCTCCGGTATTCTAAAGGTTAGGATTTCGGATTTTCAGTCCGAAGATCAGGGTTCGAATCCCTGTCGGAGCAATGAATTAAACGAAAGGAATTTCTAAATGAATGTTTTTGGACAAACCAAAATTAAAATCAACTTACCAATATTAATCGATTCCAGAATGTTACTATGTGCCAATTCGGGTGGTGGGAAATCATACACAATCAGGAAAATATTGGAAGAATCAGGTAATAATATTATGTCGATAGTGCTTGATGTTGAGGGGGAATTTAAGACTCTTAGAGAAAAGTATGACTATCTTCTAATCGGACAAACTGGCGATGTCCCCATAAGCATAAAAGCAGCACACCTGTTACCACAAAAACTTATGGAGCTTAATGTCTCCACGATTATTGATATATCAGATTTCAAAATGCACGAAAGAGTTCTTTATGTAAAAAAGTTTCTTGAATCTCTTATGGACCTTCCTAAAAAATTCTGGAAACCCTGCCTTATTGTTGTTGATGAAGCCCACATGTATTGTGGTCAACAAGAAAAACAAGCCTCTACCCATGCTGTTATTGATTTAATGACAAGGGGCAGGAAAAGGGGATATTGTGGAATACTTGCTACACAGAGAATAGCCAAGCTCCATAAGGACGCAGCAGCAGAAGCCAATAATTATATTATAGGTAGGACTGGTCTTGATATTGATATGAAACGAGCTGCTGAGATACTTGGATTCACTTCCAAGACAAATATGCTCACGCTGCGAAATCTTAAGGCAGGTGAGTTTTATGTTTTTGGCACAGCAATTTCCAAGGGTGTAGAAAAAATCAAAGTTAGCAAAGTTAAAACTACTCATCCTAAAGTTGGTATGGATTTGAAATGTCAAATTTCTCCACCAACAAAAAAGATAAAAGCGATGTTGTCAAAATTGAACGACCTACCCAAAGAAGTTGATGAAAAAGCCAAGACGACAGCCCAAATGCAAACAAAAATAAGAGAACTTAAAAGAGAACTTGGGCAAAGACCTAAACCGGAAATAGACTCTAAGCAATTAGAAACAATCGAGCAAAGGGGTTATAACAGGGCGAAGAAAGAACAGGGACCATTAACACAGGAAAATACAAATCTCCGCAACAAACTTAGGAAAATAGTGGAAACGGCTACTGTTTCTACGAACTTGCCAATAATACCAGTAAAACCTGTTATGACTCGACAGGCCCCAATGAGCCGACCCGTTCAATCCAAGATAGTCTCCACAAAAATTGGTAATGCTGATAGTGCTGTAGTCGGTCGCTGTGAACGCTCTATATTATCACTATTATATAATAATCCACAAAGAGAATTTAAGAAAACTATGATAGGGCTTTTTACTGGTTATTCTCATAAGTCCGGGGGCTTCAACAATGCCCTATCAAGACTAAATGCTTTGGGGTTAATTCGACGTAACGGCAAAACCATTGCTTTGTTATCTGAGAATGAAGCTGAGGCATGTGAGATATTAGGAACAGACATCAACCTACACGAACAATTTACTATTAAAAATTGGGCACAAAAATTACCAAGATGTTCAAGTAAGATTTTTCTATTCCTTATGGAAAACCCAAGCGATGAATTTTCTAAGGCATATATTGGGGAGAATACTGGCTATCAATGCAACTCCGGGGGATTTAATAATGCTATCTCACAATTGAATTCTTTAGGGTTAATAATAAAACAGGGTGGAAGTATAAAATTGAACCAAGAAGTTCTTGATTTATAAAAAGGAGAAAACCAATGATATCTCAACAAAATTTCAAACTGGTACTTTATGTTATTTTAATAATAATATTTTCCACTCTCTCCTGTTGGTTTGTTCGTTCCATGGATGGAAATGTCACGGAGGACAAGGGCATGGATGCCCTAATTGTTTCAGAAGAATATACAATCATAGCAGATGACATCGAACCCACTTTTGATGATTTGCTTGACGCTATCGAATGGGTTGAATCAAGGGGGGATGCAAACGCTATGGGAGATAAATACAAAATTGCAACATATACAAAAATGGGTATGGCAGAAAGATTAACAATATTAATGCTAAGTGATTGCAATATTAACAGAGAATATACATACAAGAAAATATCGGAAGATATGTTTGAGGAATATGAATATAAAGCCATTGGTGCTTATCAAATCCATAAAATTTATGTTGATGAATGTAACAGAATACTGAGATTTATGGGTGGAACAGGCCATTATACTTATGAGGATAGGTGGGATAAGAAAAAAAGTAGATTTATGACAAATATAGTTACTGCCCGTTATGCAATGCGAGATTGGCATGATAAACGATTTGATATAATGGGTTATTTTGAAACGGCAGCCCGGACTCACAATAATCCTACTTTACGAAATGACGAATCTACAAAACCATACTGGGAAAAAGTCAAAGCTAAATTGGAAACAAAATGATATGTCCAGATCATAAATGTAAGTTAGTAGGTCGTAGCACTCGTTTTGGTATAAGATATTATTGTCCTGAGAACGATTGCACCGTTGTTTGTTGGGATGGTTCAACTTCAACACCAGCAGATGTCGAAACACGACAAGCCCGCATAAAAGCACATAACGCTTTTGATAAGTTGTGGCAATCAGGTAAAATGTCAAGGATAAAAGCATATCGAAAGCTTGCAAAGGTTCTTAGATTGAAAATCAAGGATACCCATATCGGACAGTTTGATAAAAAGATGGCTTTAAAAACGCAGAAATTTGCAAAAAGATTATTGGAGAAAAAATGAGAAAGATAAAATTCAGAGGACAAAAAAAAGATGGTAAATGGGTTTATGGATACTACTTAGTATTAAATAACAAACATTATATTATTGATTGTTGTGGAGTAACCTCTACAGCAATCGCTCTAGCAGATAGCGTTACAGACTTTCCCGGTTTCCATGAAGTTATTCCTGAAACAATAGGACAGCTAGTCGAAGTCCTTGAGGATAAAAGAGAAGTGTATGAAAACGATATCCTTAAGGACGACACGGGCGAAATTGGTATTGTGCAATTTGGAAAATTACCTTTAGACAAGAGGGGTGATTGTGTCTGTACATATCACGCTTATTACCTCAAATGTCTTGGTAAATTAGGCCAAGCCCCAACTTTTAAGTGTACAGAAATAGGCGACTGGATGATAATTATTGGCAACTATACCGATAATCCTGAATTGCTGGAATGAAAAATGAAAATCAAACGAGTATATCCATCACAAACTGCCGAAGAAAAGTTGCAGGTAAAATACAGTAACCTGAAAAAGAAGAACCAGATTAACTTCCTAGAGATGGTAACGCGTGGCAAAGACCTTGAAAAATTTAGAAAGATATTAAACCTTAACAAGAAGCGGATACCCTTGGACGTATTTACCAAGTTATATGATATCGTCCATAGCTATATTCTGCGATGCACAGAAAGCGATAGGAAGAAATTCCATGAATAGGTTCGACCATCAACAACACGTTCGCAACAAGGCCAAGGAAGGCAACGTCTGTATCTTCCATGACTGCGGTGTAGGTAAGACGCTGGTAGCCCTGGACATCATTGCTGACGAGAAAGCCAAGGGCAACACACCAGCCCTGATAGTCTGTCCTATCAGACTAATCAAGGAAGCCTGGATGTCCGATGCAGCTGAGTTCCATCCCAACCTTGATATTGCACCGGTATATCACAAAGACCCTATAAAACGAAAAACAATGCTGTACGAAGACCATGAAGTTCAGGTAACTAACCCGAACACTTTCAAGAGCATGTTCAATGATATACTGGCTAAAGGTTACAAGGTATTTATCAAGGACGAATCAAGCGACCTGAAAGATAATACTTCCCAGAACACAAGAGCAGCCTTGGCTATTGCCGGGTTCAAGAACAAAAAGAAAGGTGGTATCGGGTTTGACCATACCAAGCCGGTACCTATAAGACATGCACTGTCAGCGACACCAGCACCGAACCAGCCGTCCGAATACTGGGGACAGATAAAGCTATGCACCGGTCCGGGTAACGAAGTGTTTTCTGACAACTTCTATTCGTTCCGAGGCAGGTTCTTTTATTCTATCAATGTAGGGCATAAACAAAAGATGTGGAAGTTCCGCAAACAGATGTTTGAAGAGTTCTGTCACAAGCTTGCTGAGGTGGCCCATGTCTGTCGCAAGAAGGATGTACTAGACCTGCCCGAGCAAATATTCCAACTCCATGAAGTCCAGATGGACGACAGCGAACAGGCTGCATACGATACAATGAAAAACGAATTGGTCCTACGTTTTACCAACGAGACAATCCTAGCCACTTCAGCATTGACCGAGATCATGAAGTTACGTCAGATAACATCCGGGTTCTGTTATGGTGAAAACGGAACTCACCGAATAGGCATGTCGAAACTGAAGTATCTAACAGAGCTACTAAGCAAAAGGGCAGATCAGCAGATCATCTGGATAAATTTCCGGGAAGAAGCTGAGGCGTTAAAATGGTTGCCAAACAGCAACCTGTTAATCGGTAACATTCCTATGGATCGGCAGATGGAAATTATTAAAGACTTCAAACAAGGTAACCTGCAATATATAATAGCTAATCAGGCATCAATCAGCCACGGCTTGACTTTTGTAAATTGTCACCGGGCAACGTACTTTAGCCAGAACTATTCTTATGAATTGATGAAGCAGTCACGCGACAGGATACATCGTATTGGGCAAAAATATGAATGTCTTTACGATTACTTACTAACAAGGAAAACCGTTGACGGTGTGATCTATCGAGCCAACCTTGTTAAAGAGAAGATGGTTAATGAGTTTCTAGCTTACTTGGTTGATATCCAGAACAATAGGAAGGCAACTCCGACATTTTGTAATAATATTTTTAGTACAACACACACGCAGATATTGAAGAAAGAAACAATGCGACATTTAAGAGGATGAAAGAGGAAAATTTATATGGAATGGCCTGATATAGTTAATGGATTATTCGAGTTGTTTGGTGCTCCATTTATACTGTTGAGTGTTATTAAGCTATATCGGCAGAAGAAAGTTAGAGGAGTGAGTTGGGCGGCTGCCGGGTTCTTCACTTGTTGGGGATACTGGAACTTATTCTATTATCCTCATTTAGGACAATGGTGTTCTTTTGTTGGCGGTGTCGCTCTTGTTATAGTTAATACAATATGGTTATGCCAGTTAATCTATTATACAATTACAGAAAAAATACACAAATGGGAAGATTGTCAATGACCCTCCAA
>SDBV01012793.1_pt1 | contig 10716 bp, 6 predicted proteins | sample 2277081 | NCBI WGS metagenome assembly SDBV01 (sample SAMN10402039, study PRJNA504765) | marine sediment metagenome | isolation source: marine sediment core GS10_PC15, 223 cmbsf | place: Arctic Ocean: Southern Knipovich Ridge | collected 2010
GGTGGCCGTCTCCACGATCTCGCCCAGGTACATTACGGCAACGCGGTCGGAGATGTATTCCACCACGCTCAGATCGTGCGAAATGAACAGATACGTCAGCCCCAGTTCCTGCTTCAGCTCGCTCAGGAGGTTGATGATCTGCGATTGAATGGAAACGTCCAACGCCGAGATGGGCTCGTCGAGGACCATGAACTTGGGGTTCAGAGCCAGCGCCCGGGCAACGCATATCCGCTGCCGCTGGCCGCCGGAGAATTCGTGCGGATAGCGGTTGATGTAGCTGGGATCGAGGCCCACGCGTTTCAGAGTTTCGTTGACCACGTCGAGGCGCTCTCGGCGGTTGCCGCGGTGATGAACGATCAGCCCTTCCTCGACGATGCCCTTGACGGTCATCCGCGGGTTGAGCGAGGCGAAGGGGTCTTGGAAGACGATCTGCATGTCGGCGCGAAGCCCGCGGAGTTCGCCGCCGCGACAGGCGCCGACGTCGTGTCCGTCGAAGGTGACGTTCCCGGCCGTGGGGTCGATCAGTCGCAGCAGGGTGCGGCCGGCCGTGGTTTTGCCGCAGCCCGACTCGCCCACCAGGCCCAGGGTTTCGCCACGGCGGATGTGGAAGCTGATATCGTCGACCGCCTGCACGTGCGCGGCCACGCGCGAGAAAACACCGCGTCGGATGGGGAAGAACTTCTTGAGGTTTTCCACCTTCAGCAGTATGTCGTTTTTTACGGGCGCGTCGTTCATCGAGAAAACTCCAGCTCTCCGGCGAAGTGACAGTGTACGAAGTGGCCGGGTCGGACCTCGCGCAGGGTGGGTTCGATCCGTTCGCACTGGTCCTTTGCATCCGGGCAGCGGGGGTGGAACTTGCAGCCCGCGGGGAACCGCAAGGGACTGGGGACCATGCCGCGGATAGTATTGAGCTTTTTGTTCTTGGGCTGGCCCAACTCGGACCGCGAGCGAAACAGGCCGTTGGTGTAAGGGTGCAAGGGGTTTTCGAAAAGCTCCCGCAGCGGCGCGTTTTCGACTATCTTCGAGGCGTACATCACGGCCACGTCGTCGGCCATTTCGGCGATGATGCCCAGGTCGTGGGTGATGAGCAGGATGGACATCTCCCGCGACTCTTGCAACTCGCGGAGCAGGTCGAGGATCTGGGCTTGGATCGTAACGTCCAGCGCCGTGGTGGGCTCGTCGGCGATCAAGAGGCTGGGGTTGCAGGAAAGGGCCATGGCGATCATCGCCCGTTGACGCATGCCGCCGGAGAACTGGTGCGGATAATCGTTGATGCGCCGTTCGGGGGTGGGGATCTTCACCTTGGCCAACATCTCGATGGCCAGATCACGGGCGTCTTTTTTGCCCACGTGGCGATGCAGGCGCACGGCTTCGATGATCTGGTTGCCGATCGTAAAGACCGGGTTGAGCGAGGTCATGGGCTCCTGGAAGATCATGGCGATGCGTCCGCCGCGCATCTGCCGCATGCGAGCCTCGGGTAGTTCGTTGAGCACCAGCGGCTTGCCATTTTCGCAAAGCGTGATTTTACCGCCCACAATCCGCCCGGGCGAGGAGATCAAGCCGATGACGGAAAGGGCCGTAACGGATTTTCCACAGCCCGACTCGCCCACCAGCCCCAGGGTTTTGCCGCGGGGGATGACGAGCGAGACGTCTTCCACGGCCTTTACCACACCTTCCTCGGTGAAGAAATGCGTTTGCAGGTTTTCGATTGTTACAAGGGGATTCGACATTATTTCCGTTTTTTCACGTAATTCAACAAAGTACTTGTTAGCCACCGAGCTTGCTCGCGTTGGACATCACGTCAACAGCCGAGGGCGGCTGTTCTACAACTTGTGGAACGGCCGCAAGCGGCTCGGCTAACAAAACTGTCATCTGTCCTCTATCCTCTATCCTCTCATTTCCCAGCCTCTCGCAGCCGCGGGTCGGTCGATTCCTGGATGCCTTCGCCCACAAGATTATACGCTAAGACGGTGAGGAATATGGCCACGCCGGGGAAGACGATCAGCCACCACATTTGCAGGTTGGACCGGCCGGCGTTCAGCAGTGTTCCCCAACTCGCGCTAGGCGGCGGCGGCCCGAACCCCAAGAAGCTCAATCCGCTTTCGATAAGTATGGCGGCCGCGATGCCGAAGGTAATGGGCACAAGTATCGGCGCCAACGAGTTGGGCAGGATGTGGCGGAACATGATGCGCATGTGCCCGCCGCCAAGCGATCTGGCCGCGGTGATGAATTCCATCTGCCGCAACTTGATGAACTCGGCGCGAGTGAGCCGAGCGATGCTAGTCCAGCCGGTGACTCCCAGGACGGCCATCATGTGCCAGATAGTGGGGCTTTCCAGGATCGCAAGCAGTGCCAATATCAACACCAGCGCGGGTATACACATCACGACTTCGATCAAGCGGCTGAGGATCATGTCGATCCAGCCGCCGAAATAACCGGCCAGCGAGCCCACGATGATGCCGATCACCGCCGCAATGCCCGTGACCACGAAACCCACCATAAGCGCGATTCTGGTGCCGTGTACCATTTGCGCAAACACATCCACGCCGGCCTGGTTGGTTCCCATAAGGTTATAGCGGTTGGGCTTGCCCGCGGCGCCGCTGGGGCTGCCGGGCTGTCCTTCCCGTTCGCCGTCGCGGACGCGTCGATACGGATCCTGGAACACCAGCGGCCAAACGGCCCAGCTATCGGGATCTTTGGCCTCGAGGTTCTCGGGAAAGCGCTTGCGGAATTTATCTTTATAGAAGACGGGGTTTTCCCAACTCGCCTTGAAGTAAGACATGGCCGGAAAATAGATCCGTCCTTTGTACTTGCAGACGATCGGCTTGGTGCCGACGATTGCCGGCGAGAAGATCGCCACCAGCGACAAGAAGCACACGAACCCCAAGGCGACCATGGCCAATTTCCGGCGGCGGTAGCGCATCCAGGCTTCGGCCCAAAAGCCTCGGCTGGTGGGTTGGGGGGGCGGCGGCTGCGGCGGTGCGGATTGTTTGTTTTGGATTTCGTTCATGCGATGCACTATGAATACGACACTCGCGGGTCAACAACGGCGTAAAGAATATCGGCCAACAACTGGCCCAGCAGCGTCAACACGGAAAACATCAACGTCAATCCCATGATGGTGGGATAATCGCGTTCGGTGATCGACTCGAAAAACAATCTGCCCATGCCCGGCCAGGTGAAAATCTGCTCCAACAAAACCGATCCGCTCAAAAGCGCCGGCAGCGTAAGGCCCAGCAGCGTCACAAAGGGTATCAGCGTGTTGCGGAAGCCGTGATGGACCAGCACCCGCAGCGGGCCCACGCCTTTGGCTTTGGCCGTTCGCATGTAGTCCTGGCGAATCACTTCCTGCATGTTCGCCTTCACGAACCGGCTGAAATAGGCCAGACTGCCGTAGGTGTAACAAAACACAGGCAGGATCATGTGTCTGCCCACGTCGCACATTTTACCCCAGGTCGATAGCGAATTGTAATTGTCGCTGACCATGCCGAACAGCGGCAACTCGAAGGCCGTGCCGTTGAGTTTAACGGCGAACAGCACCAACAATAACAACGCGGCCACGAACGAGGGTAGGGCATAGAGCATATAGAGAAGCGTGCTGATGGCGCGCTCGTCCGCTTTGCCGCTTCGGGCGGTTGAATACAGTCCCAAGGGCACGCTGAGTAAATAGGCCAAACCCAGCGACGTCACCGACAGCAGCATGGTGGGGCCGATTCGCTCGCCGATCAGACGCGTGACCGGCTGCTTGCGAGAAATCGAGCGCCCCATGTCCAAGCGGGCCAGGTTCCCCAGCCAGTGAACGTAGGCTACCGCAAAGGGCTTGTCCAGGCCGTAGGCCTTTTCCATCCGCCGCATGTCCGCTTCGCTGATCTGACGACTGGGATCCACCTCGGCCATGGCCATCGTCAGCGGCGTGCCCGGCATGCTGCGAATAAGGCCGAAAATCACGAACGTGATCAGCATCAAGGTTATCAGACCGATCAGCGAGCGGCGAAGAAGATATGTGAGCATAAGCTATTTTTTCTTCGCCTTCCAAATACTGCTGAAACCGGGACCATAGCTGTACGGCCCGCGAGGGCTGAAGTTGTATCCCCGCAGTTCCTTATTGAAACCGTAAAAGGCATTGCGGAAATAAAGCCAGGTGTAAGGCTGGTCCTCATAAAGGATCTTATGGATCTCGTCATAGATCTTCCTGCGTTTTTCGCGATCGAATTCTTTGCTTCCCTGTTCAAAAAGCGCGTCGACTTTTGCGTTCGAGTAGTTGCCGTAGTTGCGCATGCGGCCGGTTCCCCAAATGTTTACGCTGGTATCCGGATCGGTCCCGGTTCCCCATCCGGCAAACATGGCGTGAAACTCGTGCTTGCGGCTTTTCTCCTGCAATACGGTGAACTCCATGGGCCGAACTTCACAAACCACGCCGATGCGGTCGAGATTCTCTCGCAGTAGGTTGCAGACGGCGATTCTTAGCGGGTTGTTATTGCAGAGCATCCTGAACTCGAACTTGACGCGGCGGCCGTCGATCATTTTGTCGCGAATACCGTCGCTGTCGCTGTCGGTCCAGCCGGCTTCGTCGAGGAGTTCTTCGGCCTTGTCCAGATCCTGCTTGTAGGGTTCGGAAACATGGTCGGCGGGAACCCAGGGCGAGGTGTTGTGGAATATCCCATTGCACGGTTCGTACAGCCCATAGAGCAACTTGTCGAGCATCTCTTTGTAGTTGAAGGCGTAGGACATAGCCTTGCGAACTCTCACGTCGGAGAAGAAAGGTGTTTCTATATTCCAGCAGAAATAGAAATAAACCCATTCCAGCCCGGAAGCCTTGGTGTTAAGACGGTAAAAGTCGGCGTCGTCGGTTTGCGTTTGCCACTGCTCGGGCGCGAACATCAACTCGTCGATTTCGCCCTTTTTCAGGGCCAGCAAAGCGACGGTCGGATCGGGTATGATGCGGAAGCGGACCTCTTTGAAATACGGCTTATCGCGGACCTGCTTACCGTTGTGCATGTAGTAGTCTTCTCGACGGGTGAGCACGATCTCCTGGCCGCGGATGCGTTTCGTAATGATATATGGCCCGCCCACCACCGGATCGCCCTCGAGTTTCACGTGATACTTACTGTCTTGCAGCGTGGGATCTTCGGCAATGGACTTCTCGTAAATGTGTTCAGGAATCACCGGAAAATTGAGGTTCCATATATTCGTGGCCAAGGCCTCTTTGTGGAAGAACACCAGCGTGTGGTCGTCGTAGGCCTCGATCCAGCGGATCTTGTCGGTGCCCGAACGGACGGCCGGCACGGGAACCAGGTCGGACATGATCACCTTGAAGGAAAAAACCACATCGTGAGCCGTAATCGGCTTGCCGTCGGACCAGACCAGATCGTCGCGCATAACGACCTTGTCCATCGTGCGGTCCTTGCTAACCTGCCACGACTTGACGGTATCCTTGCTGGCGTGCGGTTTGAATTCCCAGTCAAAACCGAAGAGTCCGAAACTGGTCAATCCAGTAACTTCGAACTCGATGGTCGAACTGATCATCAAGGGGTTGGTGCTTTTGACATCCGCCAGAGTGTGTCGCAAGATCGCCGCTTCCCAGTCGACCTCGGCGTCGTTGGCCGGCAGGCGGCCCATGGCGCTGAGAATCTTCTTGTTGTTTTCGGGAGAATCGTTCTGGAGCGCGAGCGCCTCTGGCACGCTAACCAGCGGAGGGCCCAGCTTTTTCTGATGCTCGCGCAGAAGCTGCATCGAATCGAGCACCGGCCGATCGATCCACCCGGCCTTGGCGTCGAGCACGGCAAGCGGCGGAGCCTCGAACGGTTCGAGCAAATCACCCAAGACGAACTCTTTGTCGGCGTCGCTTGCGTCTGTGTCTTGCGAGCCTTGGCCGTCGGCGTCGAGAGAAGCCGGACCTTCGTCCGACGGCGGGACGCAGCCGATCGAGGCGAACAGACCCAGCGCGGCCAAAAAAGCACCTGCCATCAGCAGGCGCATCAAGATGGAAAAATTCGGATAAACCTTCATTCCTGGATTATTCCTATAACTATAAAAGGGTGCGTGCTTGCACGCACCGACCAAACACGCAATCCCCTTTTTGCCACGGCACCGACCGCCAAGGCCGCCTCCGATGGTGCGTGCAAGTACGCACCCTACCTACGAAGAACCGGATAGTTTAATCGCGCCCGTGGATATTCCACAATACGGATAAAAGGCTAGAGTCGTTCACGGCCTGGGAAGCCTTGGCGGACCAGGGAAAGACGACCGTCACAACAAGGGGCCTAATCTCCCCGCTTGCGATCTCTCAGTCGGCGGGAGGCCGCTTCCATTGTGCGGCGTTCTTTGCTGGAGAGGCTATTGGCGCCTTGGTTGTGTATTTTGGTCAGGATTCGATCCACCTCTTCTTCAGTGCGTTTATCCTTGGACTGCTGGCGTACTTCGGAGCGGCTGGGCTGGGCGGGGCTGAATTCGTCTTGTGACGCTCGGCCGCCGGAATCGCCGTAGTCGTCGCTCGGGTCGTGGACGCGGAGCCGGGGACGGTTTTTGAACAATTCTTTCGGTATCCAACGGTCGGCCAGACGGCTGATGTTCCAGCGGAACTGGAAGTAGGCCAGGGCGAAACCGGCCCCGGCAAGGTGAACGCCGTAGGCCACGTTCGGTTCGCCGGCCACGCCGCGCATGCCGAAAATATTGAACACGACCAGCATGACGCCCAAAACCCAGGCCGGCATGGGGATTATGAACATGAACAAGATGGTCTGCTTGGGGAAATTCAAAGCGAAAAGCATCACCACGCCGGTGATGGCGCCCGAGGCTCCCACCAGAGCCACTCCCGCCGGCAACCCTTGAATACTGTTTAGCACGCACCAAAGGATGCTGCCAAGGACGATGGTCACCATGTAGAACCAGAGGAATTCCTTGCGGCCGTAACGCTGTTCGACAATCCGACCAAGGAAGAAGAGCCCCAGCATGTTGAAAAGAACGTGCTGGTAGTTCGGATAGGAAGCGTGGGCGAATCCGCAGGTGATGAACTTCCACCACAGCCACGGTTTGGCCAGAACGCCCGTGTTTAGCGAGAGGGCCGAGGATATGGCGTGAAGACTTCCCGGCCCTCTGACGGGTTCGGTGAAGGCGTCGAGGATGAATATGGCGACGTTGACGGCAATGATCCATCCGATCGCCGTGGATGGCGCGCGCAGGGCCAGACCAGGCCGTTGCTGCTCTTTGTAGTAGTCTCGGTCGTAGATTCCCATGCCTCTTCACCATCACCACTGGGGGGGTGTCGATGTGTTTGCGATTGAAAACGACTGCACTGGTCGTGAGCCGATTAATAAGACCCGATATTATTACGCAACGTCTCAGAAAAAGCCTAGGTCATTTCGGCTAAAATGGGTGGGAATGTTGGCTAAACCGGATTCTTCATGTGCTGGTGTTTACTTAAAACACTAACCCGAAGCGTAAGCGAGGGTCCAACAAACGAGGGCAAAACGCCAGACGACCCTCGCTTGCGCTTCGGGTTAGTATGGCCCTATGAATAATCCGAGAAAAAACGCACTAAAACCGCTTGGGGCCACAAAACGATGGCGAGCGGCTGGGGTGGCTGGATGCCCTGGCCGGCGGGGGGGTCGCTACTTAACACTGGCCGTACGCATGTCGAGGCGTCGCACGGCTTCGAGCTGGTCTTTGGCGATTTGCGCGGCCAGACGGCGGTTCCGCTTGGTTAGGCTCTCGATTTTCTCGGTTCTGTCTGCAACCGCGGCTTCGAGCGATTTTCGATGGGCGAGAACAATGTCGCGTTGGCGGGTCATTTCGGCCAATTCTTTTCCGAGGGCCGTGATTTCGGCCTGCCGAAATTGGACCTGCACCTTGGCGTCGGACACGGCTGCGTCCATGAGACCTTTGTTGGCGGCCGCCGTGTTACGGACCTCGATCAACATGGAGCGTTGCCGGTCGAAAGTGTCGAAGAGAAACTGGTAGTCGCGCAGCTTGCGGTCGTAGCCGTCTTTGCCGTCCTTGATGTACTGGTCGAGGGTTGCCTTGGGGATGATTTGTTCGAGCTGCTGGGGCGTCATTTCGGCAAGAACGTCGTGGTCGTCGGCGGGCATAATTTCGCACAGCGTCCATGGTCCTCTGCTGGCGGCGAGACGTTTTAGGGCCTCAGACCGCAGGGTTCTGCTGGGTACCAGGCCGACTTGTTTGTTCTTTTCGTCTACTTGTTGGACCACAAACTGGCCTATGTATCGACCGCCGGCCTTGATTTCGTTTTCATCGAAAACGGCAAGGATCGTTTTGTCGGTGATACCGTGCGGATCGGGGAAGACGGTGGTAACGCGGACCGCGCCGATTGTTGCATCGGCCATTTGCGGCGCGCAGTTGTACCAGACGCGGCCCCGCCCGATGAGCGCCTTGTAAACGGCCGACTGCATTTTCAGCAAGTCGGGGCGGAGCGTCACGACTTCGTCTTCGAGTTGGAAAATGCGTTTTTCGTGCTTATTGGCCGAACTCCGCCAATACTCATGGGTCTTCAAGACCTGCGCGCTGAAGTAGAAAAACACCAGCGATATCACAATAATCAGGCCCACAAAAACCTTGTTCCAGATGTTCATAACGTCCTCTAGCCACACCAACCGTAAGGCAATAAACTACCCCCCCAAGTGGATACTGACCCCAGCAACCACCAATCTCGATACTATTCCGGACCGTCGCCAGTGTCAAGCTTCCACTATCAAGCGCCGGCGCATGTGTCTCGCCCAGACCGCAAATGTTAGCGGCGGGGCTTGTCCCCGCGAGGGTGCAAGACAACGCGACCGTTAAAGCTTACCTATTTTTCCTAATCGGGATTATCGTTTAAGTCTGCATCACCCACTGGCCGAACTGATATGAAGTCGGAGAATATATGCCTCGGGGGTTCGTTGTCCGCACTTACACGGGTGGTGTGACAATAGTAAAGCAGAGGCATTTGAGCATCGGGGCACGGGATTGGGGGCGATGGCCGGATAGACCGAATTATCATGAAGCCATACTAAGCGCGCGTTTTGAAATGGGTGCCACTGCTGGCTTGTCCAGCAGTGCAGAGCGCATTTTCCGAGAACAACACTGCTGGACAAAGCAGTGGCACCCATGGACGGCCTACAGCCATCTTCAAAACACCTTCTTAGTATTTCATTTGACGCCGATACACCCCTACACCAAAACGGCCCTGATTAACATTGAGTAACATGCCCTCGAGCCAAAGAAGACATATCAGCCTGGTCGCGTTGACGGCCGTCATAATCGGGCTTTCCGGCTGCACGCGGGCTTTCTATCGGGATCAAGCGGATCGCGAGGTCGCCTGCATTGTCAATCAGACATCGCACGGCACCGAGTCGGTCATCCCCAATCTCACGATCATGCCTCACCCACAGTCGCGGATGTTTTCGCCGGGTCCGCCCGACTGCCCTCCCATGCCGCCGGACGATCCGGTTTCGCACCGGTACATGCGGTGCGTTGACGGCAAGCGTGGGTGGCCATACTGGAACATGTACGGCCACACGCCCTATGTGCAGAACCCCAAATGGCGGAGCTATCTGCCCTGCGACAATCGCGGTGTTTTGGTGTTGGACCGTCAGGCGGCGGTGCAGGTGGCGTTGCTCGATTCGCGGGAATATCAACGCCAGTTGGAGAATCTTTACCTCAGCGCTTTGGACGTTACGTTTCAGCGGTTCCGTTTCGACGTACAGTTTTTCGGCGGCAACGATACGTTTTTCACGGCCGACGGCCCCGACCGCTCGGGCTCGGGTATTTCCAGCAGCGTGCTGCGGACGGATACCGATCTGCAGTTGCAAAAGCTATCGGCAACCGGCGGCGAGTTGGTTGTCGGCGTGGCGAATTCGCTGGTATGGCAGTTCGCCGGACCGGACGACTATAGCGGCAGCACACTGCTGGATTTTTCGCTGCTGCAACCGCTTTTGCGAGCCGGCGGGCGGGCCGTGGTTCTCGAGCGGTTGACCGACGCCGAGAGGGCATTGTTGGCCAACATCCGCCAAATGCAGCGTTTCCGACGCGCGTTTTTCATTCAGGTCATCGCCGGCGGCGGCAACGTCAGCGGAGTTTTGCGGGGCGGGGTCGTGGTCGGAACCCTCTCCGCGGGACCGACGGCCACGGTCGGCGGTTTGTTCACGCTGCTTTCACAACAGGTACAGATCCGCAACCGGCGGGCCAACATCGCGGGGCTCCGCAACACTCTGGATCGTCTGGAAGCATTCTACGGGGCCGAGCGAGTGTCACGCTTGCAGGTCGATCAGTCGCGGCAAGGCCTTTATACGTCGCAAACGCAGCTTTTGCGGCTGCTGGTCAATAACCAGGATCGATTGGACGCCTACAAGATCCAGCTAGGTTTGCCGCCCGACGTCGAGGTCCGCATAGACGATAAGCTGTTGGACAATTTCAACTTTGTGACGCCGAAAATGACCGACACCCGCGACGCCGTGGCCCTGCTGCTAGCCGAAATGCGCGAGGCGTTGCCCGATAAGGTCGAAAATGGCGAAGAACACAAAGATGACGCCAAACAGGGCAATTTCACCGAGCAGCTTGCCGCGATATGCCGCCAAAGCCGAAATCGGCTGCAAGAAACCCACGGGGATTACGAAATACTCATGCAAGTTTTGCCCGAGCGAAGGCAGCATCTGCAGATGCTTTCCAAGCGTCCCGAGGTGCTCGACGGCGACGTCGACCAGGGCGCGTGCAGCGTAGAGG
>SDBV01012794.1_pt1 | contig 10716 bp, 10 predicted proteins | sample 2277081 | NCBI WGS metagenome assembly SDBV01 (sample SAMN10402039, study PRJNA504765) | marine sediment metagenome | isolation source: marine sediment core GS10_PC15, 223 cmbsf | place: Arctic Ocean: Southern Knipovich Ridge | collected 2010
GAAATGAAAATCAACTTATATATGTTATCTAAAGATGATTTTATAGTTTTAAAAGTCTGTGATGGATTTAATACTATAGAACAAATTGCCGATATCACAGACTTACGTTTAGACAATGTTGAAGAAATGATTGAAACACTAAGAAAAAAGAGATTATTACAGGTAATTACAAGAAGTTAATTATTTTTTTACTTATAATACATTCAATTGAAAAGTCTTCTTTTCTAACCATTTTCTAATCGGGGACTTTTCCATATTACATAAATGAAAATAAATATATGAGATTATCGTTTCTTTCTTTTTCTAAGAATCTCAATAAAACTTTCAATTTGATTAGTTACTTGGACTTCATTGAATTTGCGAGGATCATTTTGATCAGAGTCAATGATTAAGCAAGGTATATCCGCTTCCTCACCCAAACGGCGTTTTAAGTCATAGAATGTGCTTGTATTAGGTCTGCATGACACGTTATTATGCAATAATACTCCATCAATTTTCCAATCCTTAACTGTCTGTTTAAACCATTTTACTCTAGTTTCAAGATCAAATATATACCAGAAACTAAGCATTAAAGCACTCATGCATTCGATTGGATCTTTCAATAATCTTTCCTTTGTGATTTCTTCAAAACTTAGAGACCAAAAAGGGCCCACATAGTTACTATTAAAATCAAATAGTCATAATTTTTATTTCCTTCATTTTTCTGCTATTATATTGATATAAATAGCTTCTTAAACCATCAACTGGACTTACTATGCCCAATATCAATTCTTTTGGATTACTATATTTTGGATGGTTTAATAAAAATTTCATGGCATTATTATCAAAACGACTGGGATTAGCACTTCCAATTGGATGGGTGTGCCATTCTCCTATGTAATCAATCGAATTATTGAATTTAATATTTTCTTGATATTTATTATAAATATTTTTGGTTTGCCGAATGGTAGAACTTCCTGTGCCAAATTGATTCTCGTGATCTTGAACAATTTTTTTAATCTCAAATTTATTGTCTCTATAACTCCCTAAAAAAATACCACATTCCTCAATCATAGAATTCTTAGATATTTCTACGAGTTTATCATAGAGGTTTTTTGAGATAACAACATTTTTTTTAATTTTTTTCATTCAACATCCCTTTTTGAAGCTTCTCTTATTAAATGAGATAATTTATTTCTTTCATTTTTAATTGGAGTAATCATTCTCCTTCCTGCTTCTGAACAGGTGGTACAAGATTCCTCTCTCTCTAAAGTCAATGAGTAAGGACCAAATGAAATAATTGTATCTTCTTTTTTTTCCCTATTATTCCAATAATAGTAATTTGCTTTTAACTCGGGATAATATTTACTGAAATGTTTTGAATTAAGCATTAAAATTTGTAATGCTAATCTAGTGGCAAATAATCCTATAAAGTCAATATCAATACTTATTCCGGGAATTCCAGGAGAATTATAAGGTTCTCTTCCAGGAATCATCCAGCGTGCATCTTTTTCTGCCTTTTTTAGGTTATAAATTAAACCCTTTTCATTTTCTATTAGAAAACACTCGTAACAAGCACCATCACGGGGTAAATATATGAAGAATTGACCATAATCAGCTTCACCAGAACACCAACAGTATAATGTGGGAATTCTATGTGAAGTTGTTAATTTATTAATTAGTATTTCGGATTCTAAATTTGCTGTAGTTACAATTACAATGTCTGTTCTTTTTATCTTTAAAGGAAGTGTTTCAAAGTGCGTTCCTGAAAAGGGATTAATAGAATGAGTATTAATAATAAGTTGAGGATTAATTTCCTTTAAAGTTTCTTTTATTACTTCCGTTTTATATTGTCCTAACTGTGAAATGCGACCGATATGTCTTGATATATTTTCAGGTTGTAATTTATCGTAATCATATAATTCTAAATAACCGATTCCTGTTTTTGCTAATTGATATGCAATCGTAGAACCAAGACTTCCTATACCAATAATAGTCACTTGTTTTGATTCTATGTCCCTGAATGCATCTTGAAAGAAATCAGAAACTCTCGGGAAAAATGACTCGGGAACTTTTATTATCTTTCCAGGGATAACTTTTATACGAAATACATTCTTTTTCAAATTCCCTTCTTCATTTGTATATAAGGCAAGAGATTCTTCTCCAAAAATGATTAATAAATTATTAACTTCGGGATTTAATTTAAAGTCATAATTTTTTTCTAAGAACTGTGTAATAGTCTTAAAATTATAACTTTTAACCTTAAAATCATTGTAATTATTCTTAATGAATATAAATTGTGCGTGTAATGTTTTAGAGAAATCTTTAATCATGATACTCCAAGGTTTCTTTTTCGATATATCTTCAGTCTCATTTTTACCTTTTAGCTTAGATACCCAAAAAATCCCGTTCTTATATTTTAGTTCAAATATTCCCTTGGCCTTATTCAGACCTACAATTTTATTTAGAATAGGATGAGGTAAATAAATTACTTCATTCTTGGGGGCTCCAGGAAAAATATATTCTTCTGAAGTATGTTCCTGTATAGCAGAATCAGGGTCTTCGTGTGTTTCAAAAAAGAGTCTTAACTTTTTTATAGCATCTGCGGCAGTGTAAAAAGGTCTCCAGCTTTGAGCCCCATCATCACTGGGGAATAGGCAGACAGAATAATCATCTTCATCTTGGTGTTCAGAATCAATTTCAACTTTCTTTTTCAGATCTTCTTTGCTTTCAAGAAGATATACCAAAGGATTATTTCTGGGGTAGGAGTGAGGAAAAATTACTTTAAAATACTTTTTTTCGTCATTAATCGTGAAGGAACCTATAAATCCTATTCTCTCATCGCTGATATTTATTAATTGATGATTTGGGAAAGATTTTTTCATTGCCCTTAATTCATCTAATAACTTTTTTAGATTTCTATGCTGCCAACCCTTTTTCACTATAAATCAACAACGAGCTTTTTTGTTATTTACCCAAATCGTGGAGGGCTTGGAGCATTTGGTTTAATTTTTCCTTTAGCTCCAGTTGTTTGATAGAATTGTGGTATTTTCTTAGGACTAAATAAACTAATCCATCCATTAAGAGAAGTAAGATCATTTTCTTTAAGAGACGAGTTCGCAAATTTAGACAAAATATCTTTATCATATGCTGAAATCGTGTCTTCGGCCGTTAAAATATTATTAGTATTTGCAGGATCGACTAATCTGATTGATTCTATATTTTCTGATATGAATTCCAGGACTTCAATTATAGCATCATTTAACGATAAATTTAGATTATTTTTAAGAGCTCTAATTATTAATTGTTCAAGTATAAAACTAGGAAAATACATATTATTTCTAACCTTCCATAGCTTTAACAATTTAATTACATCTCTTCTTCCAAACTCTCTAATGGAAGCAATATGCTGGATTATACTTGTTTTTAATGTTTTTCCATCTTCATTTCTCCATAGAAATGCTGAATCTTCTGAACCCGTTATTTTTTTAGCAGGAACAACATCAATGTGATAGTTTTCACGCTTTAACACCCGTATGGCAACATTTTTAGTCATTATACCATAATTACTAGAACCCAAATATCTTGCCACATAATTATAGATCTCTTCAACTGAATTTTTTGTTGTCTCTGGAAAATATAATACTATATCTAAATCGTAAGATTCCTTTATCATCGTCTTTTTACCTCTTGAACCTCCAAAATATGACGTAGGATTTGGTAAATCTGGAATTTTATTGATGGTTCCTATGAGTTTTTCACGGTCATTATTCATTTCTTTTTTATAATTATCAGGAATATTTTGCTCTTCTAATAATTGGTTTAAATATTGCAGAATAGTTGTAATAATTTCTCACCTATTAGATGATTGATTTTTGTCTAAATCGAAATGGAAATAAAATCAAAACAATCATATGTTTATTTTTTAAAAGGAAATTTGGTCATATAAATTTATAGAGGTAAAAATAATACTAATTTAATATCGTAATGAAAAAATAAGATTTTTATGAAAAAAAGGGAGATCCATAAATTAATTGCCGATAGTGGCGGAAGGTGTAGCTTTCCAGGTTGTGGTGAGAAATTAATTTTTCAGTATGAGGATCGTACTTTTGTTAAATTAGTAGAATTCTGCCATATAATTGGAGAAAGCCCTAAAGGTCCAAGAGGAGACTTAACAAAAAGTGAATTAATGGCACAAGATCCTGAAAATATTATATTACTATGTGTAAAACACCATAAGATTGTAGATAATAATGAAAGAGAATATCCCGTTGAAAGACTGAAACAAATGAAAGAGAATCATATACAATGGGTTAATGAAAGATTAGATGGTTTAAAAGAGCAAACTTGGACATTATTAATTCACTCAGGGAATATAACAGGAACAGGTGTTCCAAATTTAGATAAAGAATTAATATTTCGAGATTTTTATGGAACTCACATAATTGAAGAAATAGAAGAATTTATTTTTGAAGAGTTTTTAACGGAAACTAAAAATTGGATTGAATTCAAAAATAACCAAGAGAATTGGTGGCAAAATTTTAAGAATCAAGATAATAAACCTAAAAAATTTCTTATTTGTTCTCTTAACTTTATACCTCTAGTAATTCAACTTGGATATCTCATTCACGATACATTCACTACAGATATCTATCAATATCACCGTGAAGAAACAACTTGGAAATGGAGATTCTTTGACGAAGCTAAATCTTCTCAAGATTTTTTTTTAATAGAAATTCCTAATGTTGAAGATTCAACAATCCAAGAAATCGCATTATCAATTTCCATATCAGGTAATGTTAATGATGATGATATTTTTGAAGCAGTTCATAATAACATAAAGATTGTAAGATTTAAAGTAGAAGAAATAGATAGAAATTGGTTAAAATATAAAGAACAATTAATTGACTTTCAAAAAAATTATATAAATTTAATAGACACATTAAATCAGTTATATAAGAATTTAAAGGAAATTCATTTATTTTATGCAGGTCCTACTCCAATCGCTTTTATCATAGGAAGTTCCATTAATCCGACTATTCACCCCAAATTTATTCTTTATAATTATTATGCAAAATATACTCCAAAATATTCAAGAGCTTTTGAAATAAATTAGAATTTTAACATTCCTTCATTTTAAAAGATTTTACGAAATATTAATAATTTATTCAAACACTTTTATTAGTGAAATAATGGATGATGAAGAGTTTTTAAGAAAAGTCTTGAATAATTTAGAGCCTACACAATCTCAAATCCAGAGTTTATTAAAATTACGTGATAGAGTGCGCTCTTGTTTACTTAGAGAAATCGGGGGTAATCCAAGTGTTTTTATGTCAGGATCGTTCAAAAAGCAGACAATGATAAAGCAACACTATGATTTAGATATGTTCATAATATGGAATCCTGATTTTATGTCATTAAAGGATTTATTTTACAAAGTTTTAGATACATTAAAATTAAAATGGAATAAAATTGAAAAAAAAAGAGTTGGATGGCGAATTCCTTATGAAAATGAATTTCATGTAGATATTATTCCAGCTATTCAAGATTATTATGACTCTGATTATTCTTTTCTATATAATTGCTATAAAAATCAATGGCTTAAAACAAGTATGTATGTTCATTTAAAAGAAATAGAAAAATATAATCGAAAAGATGTAATAAAATTACTAAAACTCTGGAAATATCGACAAAATGTTCCAATTAAAACTTTTTTATTAGAGATTATGACTCACCTAGCTTGCTTTGACGTTACTCGAAAATCTCTTTCAATTCAACTTGAGAAAGTTTTAGTTTTTATCACAAAGAATATAGTTCAATGTGAATTTTATGATCCTGCTAATAAAAATAATATAATAACAGAAGATCTCACTTTCAAAGAAATATATGAGATAAGAGATAAAGCACGTAATGCATTAAACCGCAAATATTGGGGACAAATATTTACATTCGTTTTTTGAAATTCATATTTAAATAATTGAAATAATATAATTCAACTTTAAAAAAATCAAAATTGGATTTTTGAATAGTAATTATTAGAAAAAAACGTGGAGCTATCATTTTTTGAAATAAACAAAGAAAAATTTCAACTTTAATTTCACGAGTTTATAAAAAAATTTAAATAGAAAAAGTATCTTGTTTCATATTTAGTTCAATTAATATACCTATTCTAGCATAATTTATTAAAATTTAAATTTTAAGGACCTTTGAAGAATTAGAAGCGTGTTATTCAAAGTTAAAAGAAGTTTTTGAAGAGAATTAAACTTTATTAATCCTATAAAAATTTTTTCCCCATTTTTAATTAATATTAGAATCAGTCGACAGAGCAGCTGTAAAAAGATTTATTCGAATTGATATAAAGCTTTACAAGCCTTTCCTTAAGATAATAATCGTTTAGAAAAGCATCTAAATTTTTCAATATTAATTGATCTTGGTTTATGTCTTTCGCGTACCAATTAAGAAATTGTTTTTTGACAATAACCTTAATAAAAAATGAGGAAGAATCCCAGTTCCTTTCAGAAATAATCGTTTTCTTTTGGTTTTCAATCCATTCAGACATTAAACCTTGATTTTTTGGAAAATTAGAACTTAAAATATTTTCATTCTTAAAAAAGTCTTTAGATTTTATTTGATTATATAATCCTAGAGCAGATCGATTATTTGAGATCTTTTCAATTAGTTTTTCCTCTGTAACACATAAATCTGGAGGTTTTATTAGCTGGATCATTTTTTGAAGCATAACTTCGCACGATTGATTTTCTGAATTATAGACAAAATCTTGATATATCTTAGATTTTAGACTCCAAAATTGATGGATGATTGAAATAGCTCTAGTATCCCAAATCCAAGTTCCTTTTTGAAACGATAGATATTTTGTAATTAAGCTTTCAATATCGGGTATAGAGAGACCTAAGATTTCTCCTGTTTTGGTAATTCCATTGAGCGTATCACAGTCCAAATGTGAAAATAAAAAAAACCTAAATCTTTTAGGACAATCCTTTTTTTTGATAAATGCGATTTGATTACTATTTAATATTCGTGAAATCTCTCTCGAGTTTATTATTGAAATAGTATGTTCGTTATGATCAAATTGATTCAATATATTAAGCGCGTGTTCTCCAATATGTGAAAAGAAAATATGACCAATATCGTGTAATAATCCAAATATTATTATAGGTGCTGATTCTATCTCACTAAAATTGCTAGATATCAGTAAACGACTTATTAAATAAGCGGTGCCTAGTGAGTGATCCCATCGAGAAAAATCTCTCTTTAAATCAAAGACATATTTAAATGATCCTAAATATGAAATTCCTTTTAAACGTTTAAATACAGGCAAATCAATTATTTCTTGAATAATATTAGAAGTATCATGAAATCCTTCAGACTCCAGCAATTCAAGTAACAGCACAATATATTAAAGAAAATTAAGAATTTTTTTTTTTTTAATTTTATAAATATATATTTTTATTGTAGAAATTTTATTTGTATATTTGTATTTGTATTTGTATATAGAACTTTAGAACTTTAAGACAAAATTAACATATTAAAGATGACTAATAATTTAAAAGAATACCATGGAACTTACTTGCATGAAAACGACACAAATGTACTATTTGAATTAGAAAAAGTCGTTGATTTACGTAATGATGGGTATATAAAATACTTTAATGGACAAGATCAAGGTTCAATAGTAGAAAAGATTAGACAGAATGGAAATTTAGATATACAAAATGGAACCAATTATTTTACAGTAGAGGAACATAGGATTTCCATATTGTTCTTGTGTGTCTATGTTGAAGAACAGCTTCCCAAATCCTTAGGAACCTTGAAAGGACTCAAACATTTAATTTTTAGTTCAGTAGGAAGAGAACTTCCTAAATCCGTGAGCAACCTAGTAAATCTTAAAACTCTTGTTTTATTTGGAACGTTTATAAAATCTTTTCCGGACTTGATTTCCAGCCTAGTAAATCTTAAAGAATTAATGATTTCCATATCAAATATAACAATGTTGCCTGATTCAATTGGAAATTTAATTAAACTTGAAACTCTAGATTTAACTGAAAATAAAATTGAAAGTTTACCTGAGTCATTAGGGAAATTGAAAAATCTTAAAAACTTATATTTATACAGAAATAAAATCAAATCTTTACCCGAATCAATTGGAAAATTGGAAGCCCTAAATGAATTAGATTTAGGTTATAACGAATTAGAAAGCTTGCCACATTCAATTTCTAAACTTTCAAACTTAAAAACCCTTAATCTGGATAGAAATAACTTAGAATTACCCTTTTTTCTTGAGGATTTATACATGAGACCCGATATGCATATTAAATTAGACGGACAATCAAGATATATCCATCCACGTCTTTTATTTTCACAATCTAAAGGGTTAAGAAAAGAAATAGTAAGAATTTTTAACAATTCTCTTGATAAAATTGAAAATGTTAAAGATTTTATTCTAGAATTTCTAACAGGGAATAATGAAATTAAGAAGCATTTGATGAAAATAGGAATAAGAATAAATCCGTGCTTACAAAAACAAATTAAAAGTAAGTTATCTAGATATGATAAATTAAAACTAGAATTCCTATCAAAACAAATTGTAGAACAAGATATAAAATCAAATATTGCTATTCAATTTATTAGACCAACTGAAATTAAAGGAAGTAAAATTTATCCTATGGGTTTATTATACATAAGTTCAATTTTAAAAAATAATTTGTTCACCAATATCAAATATTTTGAATATTTGTGGTTAAACAAGGAGAGAAGACAAATTTTTAGAGACGCAGAAGGGAAAGGCATTAGAATTCTTTACGATCCTGATCTGCAAAGATATAACAGAATAGAACATGGATACGAAGGTTTTTTAAATGATCGAAATCCCTCCTTTGTTTTTATTGGACCTATATCATCTATTTTTCTACCATTTTTAATTGAGTTAACATCCAAATTACGAGATTCCTTGCCTGATACGGTCTTATTTGCTGGAGGTTACCATTTTGGTATAAATGTGGGATATGATCGAGAACTACTTACAACTTTTTGCCCCGAACTGGATGGAATTATTATAGGAGATGGTGAAGATACCATTGCTGAGATTGCTGAAGTTTATTATAAATATTTTAAAGATAATAAAAAGTTTCCAAGAAAAGATGATTTTTTATTCTCCATTAAAAATATTGATGGAGTGCTTTTAAAAGATAATTTGTTTAAAGAAAGAGAAATGTTAAAGAATTTAGATAATTTTCCTGATTATGAGCTTTTAAAAGATTATTTTAGAACTAAAGTTCATCATTCACCTTTTAAATTATCGGAAATAAAGAATCCTACAATACAGACTATTACTAAGAAGACTAACTTTCATTTTGGATACATTTATAACACATATAATAAAACTTATTTTGACGATTTCCTAGCCTTTTCAAATCCCTCGTTTGGTATTATTATGGGAAGTCGATTTTGTCCATATAATTGTAGCTTTTGTGCAAGTAGTACAAGTGCAAAACGGATTCGTAAAGCTCGCCCTGCTAAAAGTGTTTTCGAAGAAATGAAAATACTTAATGAGAAATATGATTTTTCTTTTTTCGTATTTTTTGATCCCCTATTCACAACTAGCAGTATAGCTGAGATAAATCGAATTAATGAACTATGTGACCTAATATTAAATAGCAATTGTAATTTCAGATACACAATAGAAATCCGTGCTGATGTAATTAATAAATTACCCATAAATTTACTTGAAAAAATGATAATGTCAGGATGTACAGAATTTAACTTTGGTCTTGAAAAAGGTTCTAATATCGCACTTCAGAGATTCCAGAAAAAAATGACAATAGAAGAACATAAAAAGGCAATAAAAAAGCTTAGAAAAATCAGTGTAAATTGCGAGAAAGAGATTTTGATTAACGGAACCTTTATTTTAGGAGGTCCAGAAGAAACTATTCAAGATATAAAAGATACGTTAATTCATGGTTTTACACTTGATCTTGATGGAATTAAATTTTTTCCATTAGAAATTCATCAAGGAACTAAACTATATGATGAGGCGATAAAATCTAAAATTTTAGAACACGGATTAGAACCATACTTGGATGAGAACAATTATCCAATATACGAAACTTCTACTCTATCTAAGGTATATCTTATTAATATTCAAAAGCTAACAGATGATTCCATTCAAAAAATAAGCAATTTTAACCAGAAGTTAAATATAACAGAGAATAATAAAAAAGACTTCAAGCAGAAAATATTGAAAGAATTATTAGAAAAGATAAACAATTTATAACTATTGAAAATTTAAGCTTCTTTTTTACAAGAAGAAGACATAAATTTTCTCTTTCTCTTTCTTCAGCTGCATTTTTATCCATTCCGTCTCTTCCTTAGCAAAATTATACAACTCATTAAAAACTCTTTTTTTCATAGGTAGTTTTAAAATAATAGTCTTATATCTTTTGTTTTGCCGATTGTTTTGTATTGTATTAATTAAATTCCAGATAATTGAAGCAAGTATACCAATTATTGTTAAAAGTAAAATAATATCCATATCTTCACACGTAATTTTTATGTAGTATATTTATTTTTTAATTAAATAAAAAAGAGGGTAATTTAAATTGAGTAAATTTTAAATTTTAACCTTTTTATTTTTTTCCTTTATTCTTTAATTTACCACTTGATTTATACCTGTTCTATACTATAAGAGATTTCGTCGGCTCAGAACGGGATCAGGTGCTA
>SDBV01012795.1_pt1 | contig 10715 bp, 13 predicted proteins | sample 2277081 | NCBI WGS metagenome assembly SDBV01 (sample SAMN10402039, study PRJNA504765) | marine sediment metagenome | isolation source: marine sediment core GS10_PC15, 223 cmbsf | place: Arctic Ocean: Southern Knipovich Ridge | collected 2010
CGCATTGCCCGATACGCTGGCCACCGGCATTCTGCGCAAGTCCGGCTCGCGCACTATCTTGCCGTCGAACGCATCGGGGTGGGAGTGGTTCGAGTTCACTATGAGACCCTTTGCCCCGCGCGCCTCCAGCGCCAGGGCGATGAGGCAGCGCTGCGTCACGTTGCCGTCGATCCCGGCATGCATCAGGCATATCTTGCCCGCCACGGGGGCATTGTTGGCTTCCGAGGGAGACCCGATCGGCAGGATTTCGCCGGCGATATCGCAGGCCGCCGAGAACTGGCATGCCTGGGCGGGGAGCGATTGCCCGGACCCGAGTAGGGTGAGGGACGTGCCCCTGTGCTGCCAGCAGGGACAGGATATCGTGTGCAAGCGGACGTCGCATCCCCACTCCTGGAGCAGCCCCGTGATGTAGTCCATGGTCGACTGGTCTTCTCTGCTCCCCATGGTGCGCGGACCGATGTGGTTTACCAGTTTTTCTATGTGGCTTTTAATTCTGTCAATGGATATGCCCATCTGAAACCCTCCTGAGATATAGCTACAATATCGGGTTTATATCATTTTCGCAGCAGTTTGTCGCAGCCCGCTCGAAATAGACCGCCGTTGGAGGTACTCGCGCATTACATCTTCCGGGATCATCCTGATAACCAGGGCGATTCCGAGAGGAACGAGCAGGATATCGTCCAGATATCCGACAATCGGCAAAAAATCGGGAATCAGGTCGATTGGGCTGAGCGTATAGGCGACTACCAGCGCCGAAAGGGCTTTTGCGTACCAAAGGACCCTGGGGTCCTGATAGGCCAGGTACAGGGCATACAATTGAGCTCTAAGTAATTCGGCTTTGCGTTTCCAGCGACCAGACATGTCCGCGCCTTGCAGTCTCACAGCGGCCGGTGTATCGGTGCTGTCAGTCTTTGATGAGCAGCCCTTTTCCCGAGGGAAGCTCGATTTCGCTCATGTCGAGCAGAGAAGATTCGAAAATCCCTTTTTCTTCGTCGTTATTTGGCGTGTAATGCAGCGTCTCGACATTTCTGCGCTCGAGTGCCTGTATCTCTTCTTCGGTGAAGGCCTCGTTTTTGTTTTTGACTATATTGCCTTCGTCGTCGTACACGGCGGAGAAGAGCCTGATGCCCGGTTTGAAAAAAGCGACTTTGACCGACTTGTGTCGGCTGTCCAAGAGCTGGAGATTCAATAGTTGCATGGCCTTGATCATGCTGGGTACGATTTCTATCTTGCCGGTGTCTTGATTGCCGCGGATTATCGTTTTTATCTTTTCTGAGTTGGTTATTACCTTGATATTCTCTTCCCGCATGCCTTTCACGTCTTTGTAAATCGTCAAGAGGTAGTGAAGCAGGCGTTCACTGATGTCGGGTTCCGGAATGCCCGCCAGAATCAGGAGGAGTCGTGTCAAGCTCGATTTGGTGTACATGGTCAGCTCGATCAGTTTGTGCTTGAGGGGTTTTACGAAGCCCATCGCAAGCGCGTTGTGGATCTCCGCTACCATGATGTCGTTGAGCAGGTATACCTCTGACCTCGCTCTCTTTTCAGAATCCGATACGATGAACTTGAAATTGAGAATTTCGTAAACAGCCTGTTTAAGGCCGGAGAGGCTGAGCGGTTTGAGAAGGTATGAGCTGGCCCCCAATTGCACCGCCTGCCTGACTACCTTGTCGTTTGCCACCGAGGTCAGCACGATAACGGGAACCTGGCGTATGCTCGAGTCTCTGGCCTTGTGGGCTAGGAACTGCAAACCGTTTAATTTTGGCATCACCATGTCCAGCAAAACCAGGTGAACCGACTTGCCGCGAAGGTGACGCAGGCCCTCATATCCGTTGTAGGCTTGTATTACGGTGAATTCGAATCCTTCGCCAAAATCCTCAAAGTAGTTCTTCAGAACAAGGTTCACCGATTTGGAATCGTCGATGATTAGAATGTTGCGGGAGATGGGCATATTTCAAGGCTAATACGGTTCGAGGCAGATTGCCAATGAAATTTCATGCCGAAATAATAGCGCGGCAATAATCTTGCCGGTTACGATCAGCATTAATTGCCGGCTCTACTTTCCAACTTGACAATTCACCTTTTTGTCAGTTAATTTGAACCATGTTAGTCATAATTTTGCCATGGGAGGATTGAATGCCTACAGTGAGTATTCATGATGCTAAAGCCCACCTTTCCGCCTTGATCGCAAAAGTCAGTGAGAACAACGAACGTGTCATTATTTCGCGTTATGGCAAAGCGGTGGCTGAAATCATTCCTTATCAGCGAGGCATACGGACAAATGTTGATCCTGAACTTTCGCAGGTGAAGATCAAATCAGACTTGACCGCACCTACCGCCGATGAGTGGGAAAATGCCTAACAATCTAATTCTTGACACCTGCGCTTTGATTTGGTTAGCAACGGGAAGCAATAGGCTCTCAAAAAAAACTCTTACAATAATCAATGAAGCTGATATGGTCTTTGTCTCAGCAATAACGGCATGGGAGATCAGCCTTAAGGCAGCACGGGATCAGCTAGAACTCCCCCTCCCCCCGTTGGCCTGGTTCAGGAAATCCATACATGTCCACTCCCTCACCGTGGCAGAGCTCTCGGTCGAAATACTTGTGGACGCCAATGAATTGCCGTGGCATCATAGAGATCCAGCAGACCGATTTATTATTGCAACAGCGAAAAGGGAGAACCTGGTGGTAGTTACCGCCGATGCTCGCTTTCAAGATTATGATCTCAGGACAATATCCTGATTAACGATATATGCCCCGTTCTACATTTGCCGCGTTAATATGAACCCCCGTCGATAAAACGGGCCGCTTTTTGCGCGTCACGGGAGATTTCGCTCGCCAAAATGCCTTCATGACGGGTGAGCATAGCCAAAATCAGGGAAATCCCTCATTTACTTTCCTTGCGAGCCGTCTATGTTTAGAGGTGTCAACTGCGGGTTTTGCCGGAATCGAGGTGCAGATCGGATTAGGGCGTATGAGAGCGTATGCGAACCGGAAAGGGGGCGAACATGATGGAGCCTTTGATTACCTCCAGGAATCTCTGCAAGGCTTTTCACAGCCAGGACACTAAAGTCGAAGTGATCCGTGATGTGGACATCGAGATCTATAAAGGGGAGTTTACGGTCCTTATGGGAAACTCCGGGTCCGGTAAATCTACCCTGCTCTACTGCTTGGGCGGACTGGAAACGGTGACGGAGGGCGAGGTCTGATTTGACGGCCGGGAGATAACCGGCATGAGAGAGAAAGATCTGTGCCTGATGCGGAGGCGGGGAATGGGTTTCGTTTTTCAGGCGTTCAACCTGATACTCAATCTCACCATCCTGGAAAACGTGCTGCCGGCCGGTTATTTAGTCAGCAAGAACGGGCACTGCCTGGAAAAAAAGCCCGAGAGCTGCTTTCCACCCTCGGGATCGAGCATCTGGCGGATCGCCTTCCTTCCCAGGTCTCCGGCGGAGAACAGCAGCGAGCGGCTATGGCGCGGGCATTGATCAACTCCCCGATGGTTCTGTTCGCCGATGAGCCTACCGGGCCCCTCAATTCATCGGCGGGACAGACGATGCTGGAGTATTTTTCGAGCCTCAAGGGAAGCGAGCAGACCATCTTCGTGGTAACCCACGATCTGAAAGCGGCCTGCCGCGGAGATAGGATCCTGTTTTTGAGAGACGGCCGGCTGCACGGCGAGTACGCCTTTGAGGACGAGTCGCTGTCTTTGGAGAAGGAGCAGCTTCTCTTCGCGTGGCTCACGAAATTGGATTGGTAAAAAGACCGTAATTCAACAGGCAGGATGGGAAGATGAGAACCGTAAGCAGCCTGATTCTCTTGTCTTGGGCCAATATCAAGAGAAAGAAAATCGGTAGTGCCCTGATATCGATCACGATTGCGCTGGCCACGCTCCTCTTCATGACGGCCCTGGGGTCTTTGGGTGGTTTCGACAGGCCGATCGAAAACATGCTGCGCAAACTGAATGCATCCCACGCCCTCGTCGGGTTCGACGCTCGCATTTACAACCCGGGTGAAATCAAGGGCTGGTGGGAAGCCCACCCCGATGTGGCCAGTGTTACACCGTTGCTGCCGAAAGTGCTTACGGCAAGCCGGCCCGTTTACCAGGACAGGGAGTTGGGTCCCCTTCTGAAACTGACAGAGCGACCGGCGCAGCCCCTCGAGCAGGATAGGTTGGAATTCCTGGAGGGTGAGCCGGCCGCGTTTCCCGGACACAGGGAGATCTGGATAAGCAATTCCGTCGCGCGTTCCGCGGGAATCAAACTCGATAGCGAGCTGGAATTGGCGACCGCGGAAGGGTTGATCCCGTACAGGGTGTCCGCAGTTGTGGTGGATCCTCACTATTCCAGCGGATTCATGAACCCGGAGCGGGCCTGGATAGGACCCGGCGAGCTGGCTTTTCTTTTTCCGCCGGGCAAACTGCACACCTACACTCTGGGCATACGCGTAAGAGAAATCAGCAAGCTGGAGGCGGTTTGGGGGGAATTCAACCGACATCTGGGGGGAGGTTTCAGCGGGAGCTACCTGTCACATCAGGCTATCGTAAATTCGTACGCTTTCATGATTCGCATGCTGGGTATCATCCTGCTGCTGTTTTCCTTTTTCTCCTTGGTAATCGCCCTTTTCATCATCTCTGCGACAATTTCCGCCACCATCCTGGAGAGCTACAGGACCTTCGGAATACTGAAAGCGCAGGGCTATACACCCCGGAACATCAAACACGTGTATCAACTGCAGTTTTTTCTCATCTCCATCGTTTCGATTCCTTTCGGTTTGGCGGGCAGCTACTTCACCATCCGAATCGTAATGTCGTTGATATTGAGATCGATAGGAACGGCGAGCTCGGAGGTATCTTTTTTCGTGCCGGCACTGCTGACGTTTGTGGGCTTGGCCTCGCTCATCCTGTTGATTACGGGGATCGCGGGCGGGAAAGCGGGCCGCATCAAGCCTGCCACGGCCATCCGCTACGGGTAGGGTTGGCCCGATTCCCGATGTTGATAGAGCCTGCGGCCACCCTCGCGGTCATACCCGGGGTGCTTCTTTTTTGCATGTTGAGCGCCTGGATACCGTCCGGCCGGATTGTTCGGATTAGCCCGAGGGCGCTGATACTCGAATAACGTTCCCGGCCAAGGAGGCCCGATCCCATGAAGAGAAACATGACAGCGTGCTGGTTCTCGTGTGTCGCCCTGTGTGCCGCAGTCGGCGATGCCGCGACGGGCGTCCCCGCGGCAGGCGTCCCTGATGCGGCGGTACCTTCGAGGGGCGGCGCATGATCCGGGCCGAGAGCATAGAGCAGATGTGGGCGCCCGCCGTTCCCATGAGGGTTTTACCCTATGAGATGGGCGGCACCGAAGAGCCGGCGTTCTACGGCATGGGGTGGGTTGTTCTGGACATAGAAGGTCAGAGGTACGTCGGCCACGGTGGAGAGTTCCGTACCATGTCCAGCCAGACCCTTCTCGACCCCGAAAACGGGGTCGGCGTCAGCCTCCTGTACAACGGGAGAGTTGGATGCCTACACCAGTCAGAGCAGTTACCACGCGGTCTACAACGCCGTACGCATGGCCCTTGGGCTGCCGGCAAACCGTTTCGGCCTGCCTAGGGAGGAGGATCCCACTCTGAACGCCTTTGCGCCGAAAGATGGGAGCCTGGCAGAGTACGCGGGAACCTATCTTTCGGATTTCGGCGGAAGACTCGACATCAGTCGGGCGGGTCGGAAGGTCTCAGAGCTTTCCTGGCCCACCACACGTACCCGTCTGATTTTGACGTGGATTTTGTAAACGCTACCAACTTCGTGCTGCGCAACATTGCCGAAGGACGGGTGGGGCATTTCGTCGTTACGCCGGGCAAGCCCGTATCCGCCGGCAATCTGAACGGTGTCGTGGAAAATGGGGATGATTCAATACGGCTCCGCCCCGGTCAACTTTCTGCTTCTGGCAGGTTTGACGTATTTTGTTGTCCGGGCCGCAAGAGATGCCGCGCACATTAAATTTGCACTCTTGAGGCGGCACGCGCGTCGCCTGCTGGCCGGGTTCTGTTTCACACTTTTGTGCGCCTGCCTGGACATAGCTGCTGCTTTTTTCCCCCGCGTTCCTCAACTCTACTCGTTCCCGGCCGTTTATACGGTGTGGAGCCTCGTCTTGCTGATTTATGGAATGGCTTACTACAGGACCGAGGTGCACGCGGAGCTCGACCCCTCCGTGCCCGAAGCTTTCATCCGCAAGTTTCACATTACCCGCAGGGAGACGGGGTTCATACCTCTCGTGTTCCAGGGACTGAGCTACGCGGAAATCGGCGAGCGGCTGTTTGTCGCCTACTAGACCGTCGACAAGCACATGTACAACATCTATCGAAAAACGAGCGCCAAGAGCCGGTTTCAGTTGTTGAGCCTGATACAGAGAAACCGCCAGGCTACCTAGTGCCTGGCGGAACCGGCGCCGCATGTCTCATCGACTGGTGGGCTTGACGCTTGCCCGATAAGAGCTTGTTGGGCCGAAACGACGCCGTGTTTCCGCAGTCCGCACTCAGGAAAGTGGCCCGTTACTCTCTGCCGGCCGGAGAGCAGGCACTGGCCTCCTGCGGGTACGAGGAAGCGGCCGGATGCTTCGAGGGAGGCCTGGCAGCTAAAAAAGGTAAAAAAATGGACGACGAGAGTGCCGCTCTCTGTTTTGGCCTGAGCAGAGCGCAGACAACATGGCTGCAGCAGATCCGGGAAGCATGGAAGAACCTGGTGCGGGCCGTCGACTACTATGTGGAAACGGGCCAAGTGCTGCCTCGGACGCTGGACCATGGAGGTACAATTAAGCATTTTTTTAACCGCCTGCGGCTAATAAGACTCAAGCTCAACTTGCAGGGATGGCTGAGGGTGGATGCCGAGGGCGGCGCAAAAGTGGGAGGATATAATTCCGCATGGAAGATGGAAATCGCCAACGTAAAACTATTGCCGAGATTTATGATTATCACTCCTCAGAGTTCTATGATTATCATGCCAAGCGCGGAGACGTGCCATTCTATATTGGCTCGGCACTGGAGTCCGGCGGGGCGGCACTCGAGATAGGGTGTGGAACCGGCCGATTGCTGATTCCAACAGCGAAAGCAGGTGTGCGCATAACCGGCATCGACAACTCCGAGCATATGCTTGCGATATGCCGACGGAAACTCGATAAAGAACCGCCCGAAGTCAGGGGCAGAGCACATCTTGTCCATGCGGACATGCGCGCCTTCGATATTGGGGGAGAGTTCTCACTGATTACGATTCCGTTTGGACCATTTAACTATCTTGTATCTGTAGAGGAGCAAATCCGCTGCCTGACCTGCATAAAACTGCACCTTCGCAATCATGGTGCGTTGGTTATGGATCTTTGGTATCCGAATCTAAGAGATTTGTGGCAGAGCGAAAACGGTGCGGAAATTGTCTCCGCAAAAACGCCTTTTTTGATGCCGGATGGCAGCAGCGTGAAATGGGGCATACGCAACATTTCCGTAGACTACAATCGGCAAATCATACACGAAGAAATGTTCTACTATGTTTGCCATCCTGACGGGCAAAAAGAGCATTTCGTCTATCCCTCTCCCATGCGCTACTTCTTCCGCTACGAGGTCGAGCATTTGTTGGCAAGGACAGGTTTCAGAATCGAGTCCGTCTACGCCGGCTTTAACAAGGAACCTTTTGGCTCCAAGTACCCAAGTGAAATGGTGCTTGTCGCTCGCAAGGCCCAGGAGTAGCCTGTCTTTTGTGCAAACCAAATTTCCGAATAGACATGATCGGTTCAATATAATTAAATAATCACAGCGGACGGCAGCCGGCCAGCTTTGTGTATGCGAGCTCGAATTGCCGGGTTTATGCCATTGCTTTCAAGATCGAGGGCAGCACGTGAAGCTATCGCCTTCTGAAAACAGGATTCCCCTGACACGTTGCGTCCGCTCCTCTCCTGGCGGCGTTTTCTTTTTATTGCGATTTTAATCGCCCAGGCCGTCTCGATCACTATAAAAATGAAGGTGCCATCTTTCAAAGGTTTTCTTCTACCTGACCCAGGGCAATATAGTCGCTGATTTCGATTATCATGTTACGGACAGCGTGATATCCGAGTTTGCCTACGGTTTGTGGGAATCGCACAAGGACAACGATGGGAAACCGTTTCAGCAAATAGAAATCGTAGCGCCTGTATTGGATTCCATACAACCATACTTTGGGAATATGCTCCTTGAAAAGCCCTTTGAAGAATTGTGGCCTGATTGGTACAGGGGGCAGGGAGAGCTTTTCTATTATCAGAAAGCATTCGAAAAAATCATTATTCCCGACGGATTGCACAAACTCCATTTCAAGACAGATAGGGAAACTACCACTCTCGACGAGCTCGAACAGGCCATCGAACAGGCCGGGCCGTATTCGGTGGAAGACAGAAAGCTCGCGAAGGAGCATGAAAACAAGGCATGGGACTACTATAACAATAACGATCGTGTAAACGCTCTGGCGATGTTCGAAAAATCCATAGGCGCGTTTCCGTTCTCAGAAATTGCAAACAAGATGGCCGGGTCGCTCCACTACAATAATAAGGATCTTCAACCGGCGCTTAAATACTACCTCCAGGCGAACCGAATAAGGGAAAGGAAGAAGTACGTAACAATGATAAGGTACCTCTATGATGCCCTGAAGGAACATCAGAAAGCGCTGGAACAATATTTGCTGGCCTACAATTCCCCGCATGCGGAACACATCGACACCTACCATGTCATGAATGCTTATGTGAAGCTGAAAGACTACGACAGTGCGGAGAAATTCGCCGAGGAGTATATTGAACAGTACGCCGACAAAGATCTTTTTGAATCGGCATTGAAGACGCTTGCGGATATTTTAGGCAACTATAGGGTAGACCACAAGAAGTTGGTGCAAACCATCCCGGAGTATTACGGTTCGCTTACAACTGAGGAATATAAAGCCAGGATCGCCTACTACCTCGGAGTCGCATACGGAGAAATCGGCGAAAAGCAAACGGAAAAAAAGTGGCTGTTAACGGCGCGGGAAAATGATTATGCCCATGATAAAAATATTGAGCTATATCTAAACAAGTATCGGTAAGCAAGGGAAGGTTACAGCGAACATACTCGTTTTGCAGGATGGCAGACAATGATGAACGTATGCGGGAAATGCGGGCTCTACCGGGCTGACAAAATCGTAGATCCCGAGGGCTCTTGGGCGATCGGTCCCGAGCGCGAGGAAATTCTCCTGAATATCAATATCGACGGAGCAGGATACGAAGAAGGAAATTCAGTATTTTCGTACTACAATGTCGACAGTCAGACTATTACCCACACGCCGAAGGACAACATCGAGATCGTTGACTGCCGGAAAATTTTAGGGATCGCGCGTGCGCTCAATCTCTTTATCAAAAATAGAAAACTGCAAGAATAGCACGGGAGATAGAGATGAAATACACTTTAGCAATACATGTTGCCCTGCCGCGAGCCAAGGTTGTCGAGTTATTTGACGACGCCGACAACTGGGCCGAATGAAAACCGCTGGGAAATAGAAAGCGAATTTCAGTGCACCGGTTTTTTAAGGATAATGACATTCCATTTTTGCATGGAGCTCGATAATGCAAGGATCGTTTGCATCGTCCCCTGCATCGCAATTCGCTCCCACGGCGTGCTCTGGGTGACTTCTTCTGGCCCCATGAGTCGGGGCCCGACGGCGGAATAAGGCCAATCCCTCATCTATGAACGCGAAAATCAGGTTGTTTCCTCATTTTTTTGTGTCCTGTCCAGGTTTATCGTTTGTCGCAGAACGGAGCGCCGAAGGAGGAACAGCTATGACGTGTAATCGCGATTATTATGAATACGGAAGATTCGCAGGGGAATCTTTTTCCCGGCCGTTCCAGGCCGGTGGTTCCTGTTCCGTCGCAGCGGGAAACGCGAGGCGGCTTGTCATGACGAAACGAATCGCTGCCGGCGCCGTTGGCGTTGTACTGTTTCTTCTGTCGCTGTCGGGATTCGGGCAGGAGAGCTTGGGCGCCGGCGTTGCCTACGAGCTGGTTTATCTCCAAAAACTGCCCGAGCAATGGCTGCTGTTCGCCAAAGCTATACCAGGGGTGGCGGCCGGGCCCAGACCTTGAAGAGTAGTACAGTTCCGTAGATCAGGCCGGAACGGCGTGCAGCCGGATTTCGGAGATTACCGCCTCGCAGACAGCCTCGAACTCGCTGAACACGTCTCGAAGATACTCCTGCACATCGCGGCTCAGCTCGGAATAACGTTTTTGAAGGTTCGCGCGAATAGCCAGCACGTAGTGCTCCAGTTCCGCGGCCAGGTTCTTGCGGCCCCCGACTATCAGGTCCTTTATCCGGCTCTGGATGGCGACCATCGCTTTCTTCATGAGGATAGAAAGCGCGTCGGCTTTGAGTATCTCCCTGGTGATAGTGAAGAAGTGATGGCCCATGACCGCCAGAGCGATAGCTTCGGAAATGTGCCGGGGAGTGAACAGGATGACCCGCAACAGAAATCGCAGATAGCTGGCGCCGTAATTGGAAAATGTTTGCTGCACGAGGGAGCGGATCAAGGCCTTGATTTCCGAAACGGAAACACGCCCGGTGGGTTTCCTGTGCGATGGGAGTCGCCCCAAGAATGTCAGGCAGCGGCGGAAGTAGCGGCGAGGCGAATAGATCTCGCGTATTACCCGTTTGTATCCGGCTATGAGCTTGCCCTGTGCCATGCGGGGCACGAAGT